>ERZ772860.1197-NODE-1197-length-18925-cov-13.967356_pt1 | contig 18925 bp, 13 predicted proteins | sample MGYA00511342_ERZ772860 | MGnify/ENA primary metagenome ERZ772860 (study PRJEB29015, sample SAMEA2737665) | human gut metagenome | biome: human gut; feature: human-associated habitat; material: faeces | place: China | collected 2012 ... | reverse complement strand
AAGGATTCGCAGGATAAAATGGTGTTAACCATTTTATCGAGAAATAGTATGAAATGTGACATAACCGCATTGAAGAAGCAGCTAGGGCGTATCTGAAAAGAGGATTATTGATTTCAGAACGTTTCATAGAAAGCAGCTTCTTTATAAGTTGTCACCGTTGGTCGCGATGACATCGGCGTACCAGGCAGCAGATTCCTTGGGAATTCGCTCGCAGGTACGGTAATCTACGTAGATAATGCCGAAGCGCTCGTCATAGCCGGAGCTCCATTCAAAGTTATCCAAAAAACTCCACTGCAGATATCCGCGGATGGGCGTTCCTTCCTCGATGGCCTTGCCCAACTCCAAAAGATAACGGTGCAGGAAATCAATCCGGTCAAGGTCGTGCACCTTCCCGTCCAGATAGACCTTGTCGTTGCAGCTCAGGCCGTTCTCGGTGATGTAAATGGGCAGACCGTAGCGGCGGTAGATGTGCATAGGGCCATAGTGCAGCACTTCCGGCGTGACGCCCCACTTGCAAGCGGTCAGGGGGAAGCCGGGATTGCGCTTGACTTCCTCGCCCTGTTCGTTGACCATGAAGCCCTGATAGATATTCAGGCCAAGATAGTCCGGCGTTTCCATCATATCCCAGTCCCCGGGATCAATGGTGGCGGCGAAGCGCTTAAAGGCATCCGACGCACTGTCGTCATAGTGGTGAAGAATCAGGCTGTCAAGGAAAACGTTGAAACTCCAGCCCACCTTCAGGTCAAAGCTGGCGCGGTAGGCCGCTTCCCTTCCCTCCGGGGTATCCTTCTCGGGATATGCAAGGCTCCCGCATGGCACCACGCCCACAAGGGTTTCCTTGCCGCATACCTCCTTGATGGCTCGCTGGGCAGCGCTGTGGGCAAGGCAAAGGTTGTGGTAAACCAGAGCCACCTTCTCCTCCGGCAGCTTCCAGCCGGGGGCGTGATTGCCTGTTCCATAGCCAAGCTGAGCAATGCACTGAGGCTCGTTGATGGTCATAAAGTTCCGGACGCGTCCCTTGAAGCGCTGGGCGATGATACGGGCGTAACGTGCAAAAACGTCCGCAATCTCCCGGTTCAGCCAGCCGCCCTTATCCTGCAGGGCGCTGGGCAGATCCCAGTGGTAGAGGGTAATCAGCGGCTCAATCCCGCTCGCAATCAATTCATCTACCAGATTGTCGTAAAACCGGAGTCCCTGTTCGTTGACCTCGCCGTCACCGTCAGGTATGACTCTCGCCCAGCTGATGGAGAAGCGGTATGCCTTGATATTAAGCTGCTTCATCAGCGCCACATCCTCCCGGTAGCGATGGTAGCTGTCGCAGGCTACGTCGCCGGTGTCCCGGTTTTTGATGTTGTTGGCAGCGGGGTCATGGCAGAAATCGTCCCAGATATTGGGGCCTTTCCCATCCTCATTCCAGGCACCTTCGCACTGATAAGATGCGCAGGCAACACCCCATAAAAAATTCTTTGGAAACTTGCTCATACTGTCACCTCAACATGATACTTTTTCTTCCCGTCCTTCATGGGAATCAGATTGCCCGCCACATTTTCACCGTCCACGCGCAGGCTGTAAGTCCCCGTCTGAACCACGTGGATGTGGTAGGCTGCACCCCGGTAACGGCGCCGGACAGAGTACTCCCCCAGCGCCCCGGGCAGGCATGGGTCGATTCGCAATCCGGCAGGGGTGGGTTTCACACCCAAAATATACTGGCTGATATTCACGAACGTCCAGGCGGCTGTGCCAGTGAGCCAGCTGTTTCTTGCCGCGCCCTCATCGTAAGAAGCGCGGGCCGCCACCGTCTGGGCATAGACATAGGGTTCCACCCGGCGAATGTCGCTGTGTTCCTCCTGATAAACAGGGCAGGTTCTGCGGTAGATATCAAAGGCATTCTCTCCTCTGCCCACAACGGTTTCCGCGATGCTGATCCAAGGGTTGTTGTGGCAGAAAATGGAGCCGTTTTCCTTGTATCCGGGAGGATAGCTGGTAATTTCTCCCAGCTCTTTGTGATAAACGGTATAGCAGGGTGCCAGCAGCTCCACGCCGTATTTGCCCAGCAGCCGCTGCCGCACGGAGTCCAGTGCCCGAACCGCTTTGCCGTCGTCAGTTCCGATGCCGGCCATAACGCACATACCCTGGGGCTCGATGAAAATCTGGCCCTCGTCGCAGGTATGGCTTCCCACGGCATTGCCGTAAGCATCATAGGCACGAACAAACCAGTCTCCGTCCCAACCGGCGGTCTTGACAGCGGCTTCCATTTCCGCCGCTGCTGCTTCCACCTCCGTCGCCTCGTTGTCCAGACCGGCATACCGGCACAGCGAGGCATACTGTTTTCCGTAGAGGACGAACATGCCGCCGATGAACACAGATTCCGCCACAGGGCCTTCCGAAGGGCCGGTGGTCTGGAAGCTCTCGCCGGGTTCTTCCGAGAAGCAGTTCAGGTTCAGGCAGTCGTTCCAGTCGGCTCTGCCAATCAGGGGAAGGCCGTGGGGTCCTTTATGATTCATGGTGTAGCGGACGCTCCTGCGCAGATGCTCCATCAAGGGCGCTTCGCTGCCGGGGACATTGTCAAAGGGCGTGGGATGCTCCAGAATGGAAAAGTCCCCCGTCTCGCTGATATAAGCGTAAGTACAGGCAACCAGCCACAGCGGGTCATCATTGAAGCCGCTGCCCACATCGTTGTTGCCCCGTTTTGTCAGAGGCTGGTACTGATGATAGGTGGAGCCGTCCGCCCACTGGATGGAGGCAATGTCGATGATGCGTTCCCGGGCACGCTCCGGCGCCATGTGGACAAAACCCAGCAAATCCTGGCAGCTGTCCCGGAACCCCATGCCCCGTCCGGTACCGGACTCAAAGTAGCTGGCACTGCGGCTCATATTAAAGGTGACCATGCACTGGTACTGGTGCCAGATGTTCACCATACGGTTGAGCTTCTCGTCGCCGCTTTCCAGGGTGTAGACGCCCAGCAGCTTGTCCCAATATTCCGCCAGTTCCGTCAGGGCATTCTCAACGGATGTATCCGTGGAGAACTTTTTCAGCACCCGGTAGGCGGTATCCTTGCGGATGACGCCGGGAGTCAGGAATTTCCGGTCTCTGGGATTTTTGCCATAGCCGAGGACAAACACAAATCCCCTTTCTTCGCCGGGTGCAAGGGTTACATCCAGCGCCAGTCCCGCCATAGGCGCGCCGCCGTGGGCGACAAAATCGCCGGTCTTTCCACTCAGAATAGCCTGAGGTCTTGCAAAAGTCCCAAAGGTTCCCAAAAAATGATCCCGGTCGGTGTCGTAGCCCGCAATGGGGGCATTCACGCCGTAATAGGCATAGTGATTCCGCCGCTCCCGGTATTCGGTTTTGTGATAAATTGCGCTGCCTTCCACTTCCAGCTCGCCGATGTTCAGGTTCCGCTGGAAATTGGTGGCGTCATCCACCGTGTTCCACAGGCACCACTCTACGGCAGCGGTGAAGCGGAAGCGCTTGGTTTCCGCTGAGCGGTTGGTCAGGCGGACGCGCTGCACCTCGCAATTTTCCCCGATGGGTACGAGAAAAGTCAGCTCCGCGTAAAGGCCGTCCTTCTCCGTCTCAAAAACGGTGTAGCCCATACCATGACGGCAGCGGTAACTGTCCAGCGACCGATCCACGGGATGGAAGGTGGGGCTCCAGGGCGCTTTATCTTCCTCTTTGATGTAGAAAAACCGTCCGCCCACATCTGCCGGGACATTATTGTAGCGGTAGCGCAGGATGCGCTGAAGCTTCGCGTCACGGTAGAAGCAGTAGCCGCCAGCGGTATTGCTGATGAGGGAGAAAAACTCCTGGCTGCCCAGATAGTTGATCCATGGCATGGGAGTTGCCGGGGTTTCAATTACATACTCTTTTCTTTTATCGTCAAAAAAACCATATTGCATGACGAAAGTCCTCCAGATGGAAGATGATGATTGCCGGAGGGCCTTACACAGGCCCTCCCAAATGAAATTAAAGACTGTTCAGCTGATCCAGAAGACGATCCAGCATCTCCTGGGACACCATTCCGCCGCCGAAGCTCAGGGCGCCGCGAAGGGGCATATACTGCATCATCGCCATGTTCATCTCGTCGGAAATGGCTTCCTTTGCCGCATCTGTGTTCTCGGCGTTGTCCGGGGAAAACGTCTTTTTAATGACCTCCAGCATGGGCGCCATCACGGCAGCTGCGCTGGGGTCTGCCATCAGATCCATGAAAATGGTGTCCATGGTGTAGTGCTTTTTGACCCTCACAGTGGAGGTAACATTCACGGCAGCACTCACGTCGATGTGCCGGGAGGACTGCCCCACTTCAATCGTAAACTCGCCTGTCTTGACGTGCCAGTCGTGAATCTGGGCGTTCCAGTAGGCGAAGGCGCGCTTGTCCAGTGTGAAGGTCACATCCTTGCTTTCCCCGGGCTGGAGAGCAACCTTATCAAAGCCCTTCAGCTCCCGCACCGGGCGGAGCACCTCGCTGTGCTTCTCACCTACGTAGAGCTGGGCAACGGTTTTGCCGAAGCGGCTGCCGGTATTCGTCACGGTAACCGTGGCGGTAAGGGTATCCCGGTCGGTGATCTCCGACGCGTTCAGGCGCAGATTCGAGTAGGCAAAGGTGGTGTAGCTCAGGCCGTGACCGAAGGGGAACAGAACATCCATTTCCTTCTTATCATAATAGCGGTAGCCCACGAACACGCCCTCGCGGTAGTCCGCCTCGTTGCCCTCGCCGCCGTAGAAAAGGTAGGAGGGGTTATCGGACAGCTTGACGGGGAAGGTCTCCGGCAGATGACCGGAGGGATTCACTTCGCCATAGAGCACGCGAACCGTCGCCAGGCCAACCGCCTGACCGCCCAGATAGCCTTCCAGAACCGCCTTGACCTTGCCGATCCAGGGCATCTCTACAGGAGAGCCGTTGTGGAGTACCACCACGGTGTTGGGGTTCACTTCCGCGACAGCCTCAATCAGTCTGTTCTGGCAGTCGGGCATACGCATATGGCTGCGGTCATAGCCCTCGGATTCATAAGCATCCGGCAAGCCCGCGAACACAACGGCAACCTTGGCTTTCTTCGCTGCGGCAACCGCTTCGGCAATCATTTCATCGGTCGCCGCGTCCCCTGCAACGCTGTAGCCCCGAGCATAGGTCACCTTTTTTCCCTCCGCCGCTTCCAGCGCGGAGGTGGTCTTGAAGCAGTTGATATGGGAGCTGCCGCCGCCCTGGAACCGGGGCTTTACCGCAAACTCGCCAATAAAGGCCGCCTCCTCGTCCTGACTCAGGGGCAGAATTCCCTCATTCTTCAGCAGAACCATACAGTCTGCAGCAATGTCTGCACTCAGAAGGTGCTGGGCTTCCATATCCCAGGGAGTTTCGGGTTTCGCGTTTTCCAGGTAGCGGAAGTTGATGGTGAGAATCCGCTCCACCGCCTGATCCACCAGCTTTTCGTCCAGCTTGCCGCTGCGAACCGCTTCCACGATCCGGGCATCATTGATACCGCCGGAAGAAGGCATTTCCAGATCCAGCCCGGCGGCAACGCCGGCAACACGGTTGGAAACCGCACCCCAATCGGACATCACATAACCCTCAAAGCCCCATTCCTTCCGAAGCACATCGGTCAGCAGCCAGGGATTCTCCGAGGCATAGACGCCGTTGATCCGGTTGTAGGAGCACATCACCGTCCACGGCTGCGCCTTTTTCACGGATGTTTCAAAGGCGGGGAAATAGATTTCCCGCAGCGTCCGCTCATCGGCGTTGGAGCTGGAGCTCATGCGGCGGTGCTCCTGATTGTTGGCGGCAAAGTGCTTGATGGAGGTGCCCACATTGCGGCTCTGCACACCGTTAATATAGGCGGCAGACATTTCACCCGCCAGATAGGGATCCTCAGAAAAATACTCAAAATTTCTTCCGCACAGAGGGGAACGCTTGATATTGACAGCCGGGCCCAGAACCACGCTGAGCTTTTCATGCTGGCAGCTGTCGCCGATGGCTTCGCCCATTTTCCGGATCAGATCCCGGTCGAAGGACGCTGCCGTGGCGGAGGCTGCCGGCATACACACAGCCTTGATGCTGTCATTGATGCCCAGGTGATCCCCTTTGTCATCCTGCTTGCGCAAACCATGCGGGCCGTCGCTGACCATCACGGAGGGAACTCCCAGACGCTCGACGGATTTGGTATGCCAAAAATCCAGACCGGAGCACAGGCCGGCCTTCTCTTCCAGAGTCATTTGGGAAACCAGTGCTTTAATTTCCATAATACATACTCCTTATACGAGCTTACCGCAGCGTTGAGGGCTAAGATTTCCGCAATGCTGCGGTAATGGCTGATACTATTTCAGTTCTACCGTGCTCAGATCCCATTCCTCATGAATCTTGGGAACGTCGCTGATCAGGCGCTTGGTATACGCGGCCTTGGGATTGAGGATGACCTCGTCCGCCTTGCCGAATTCCACAAACCTGCCATGCTCCATGATATAAACGGTATCGGAAATGTAATACGCCAGGCCAATATCGTGGGTGATGAAGATAACGGTCATGCCGATCTCATCGCGCAGCTGTAGCAGCATATCCAGAATGGTGGCGCGGGAGCAGGCGTCAACCATGGAGGTCGGCTCGTCCGCCAGCAAAATCTTGGGCTTGAGCAGGAAAATACGGGCGATCATCAGACGCTGCATCTGGCCGCCGGAGAGCTCGAAGGGATACTTATTGGTCAGCTCCGCGAACTTCAGGTTTACAAAGGAGCAGGCTTCGGTCATCATTTCGATCTTCTTCTCCTTGGGGAGATGCTTGCCGCCGCGCATGTTGATGCAGTCGAGAAGCACGGTGTCAATTTTATTGAAGGTATTGAAGGAAGAGAAGGGATCCTGGAAAATGGCCTGAATGCCTCTCCAGTATTCCTTTTTCTTTCTGTGGGAGGAAACGTCCCGGGGCTTGCCCTGGAACAGGATCTCCCCTTCCGTCTGATTCAGCAGACCCAGCAGCATTTTGGACAGGGTGGTCTTACCGGAGCCGGACTCACCGACGATGGAGACGAACTCGCCCTCGTGAAAGTCAAAGTCCACATGGTCAACAGCCACGGTTTTCTTTTCGCCAAGTCCGAATACCTTGGTTACCCCGTGGCCGGACAGGCAAAGCGGTGCGTTGGTGAAATCCTTCGTTTTCGGAACGTAATCACTCATGGCCGTACACCTCCTTCAATTCATCCTGACCCAGCAGGCAGCGGTACATACGTCCGTCGCCGAGATCCTTTTCGGGGATGGCGCTGTAGCGGCACTCAGGCCGGGCATACTTGCACCGCTCGGCAAAACGACAGCCCTGAGGCGGTTTTTTCAGGTTGGGCGGCGTACCGGGAATCGCAGTCAGCTTGTGTCCGCGCGTGCCCTCCTCGGGAACCAGAATGGAGCTCATCAAGCCGTGGGAGTACGGATGCACGGGATCGAACACCATTTCTTCCGCAGTGCCCTTTTCCACAATCTGTCCGGCGTACATGACCATGATGTCATCGGTCACATTGTAGAGCAGAGGCAGCTCGTGGGTGATGAACAGCATGGACTTGATATAGCCCTTTTCCATCAGCTCCCGCATCATCTTGATAACCATCTTCTGAGAGGTCACGTCCAGCGCGGAGGAAGGTTCGTCGGCAATCAGAACCTTGGGGTTCAGAATGGTAGACACAGCGATGACGGTACGCTGCTTCATACCGCCGGACAACTCCACCGCGTGTTTATCCAGCACCTCGGGCGGCAGACCCAGTTCCGCAAACCGTGCTTCCGCCAACTCCCGGATCAGCTTCTTGTCTTTCTTGGGGTCATGTGCCCGCACCACGTCCTCGATAAAGCGGATGATTCTCTGGGTTGGGTTCAGGGCGTTCATGGCGGCTTGGGGAATGTAGGCAATTTCCGTGCCGAGGATGCTCTTACGGACATCATCCGGCTTCATGCCGGAGATATTTCTGCCGTCGATGACGATATCGCCGCTCATATAGTGCAGAGGCGGGAAATAGTAGCCCATCATAGAAAGCGCCAGCGTGGATTTTCCGCAGCCGGACTCGCCCGCGATGCCCAGGGACTTGCCTTCCTCGATTTTGAAGGAGACGCCGTCCACGGCGTAAACATCCTCGTGGAAGCGGGTCACATATTTGGTTTTGAGGTTTCTGACCTCCAGCATTACTTTACCCATTGCGTCGTCCTCCTTAGTCTCTCAGGGTGGGATTGAATACCTGGTCGAGACCCGTGTTCATCAGATTCAAAGAGAAAGAGATGAGGGTGATGGTCAGAATCACAGGGAAGTAAGCCCACCAGGAACCGTTGGTATGCGCGGAATACAGCATGGCCCAGTTCATCATCAGACCCAGCGTAGGAACCTCGGTGGTCTTGGGGCCAAGACCCAGCAGTGACAGCTGTGCTTCGCTGAGGATGCCGGAGGAAACCTGAAGAATGAAAGCCATGACGACATAGGAAGCAATGTAGGGCAGGATATCCGTCAGCACGATGCGAACCAGGCTGTGTCCGGAGAGCTTGCTCAGGTTGACGTGGTCACGGTTGCGCAGGCTGATGACCTGAGAACGGACGGAACGAGCGGTCCAGGTCCAGCTTGTCAAGCCGATAACCAACGCGACCACCGCCGCGCCGCGCTGTTCCTGACCGATGGAATAGGAAATCAAAATCAGCAGGATGAAGCTGGGGATAACGGTGAAAATGTTGGTGATGAACATAATCAGATCGTCCGCAAAGCCGCCCAAGTAACCGGCCAGCAGGCCCAGGGTCAGGCCAATGATTGTGGCAACGGCACCGGCGATCAGGCCGATTCTGATGGAGGTGCCGCAGGCGGACACCAGCTCTTTAAGGACGTCGCGGCCGAAGTTGTCGGTGCCCAGCGGCAGAGTCTTGACGTTGGCAACGGCACGGATGTTGACATAGTCGGTTTTGCTGATGGAATTCACCTTTTCCAGATCGCCCTCATCATTCTCATCGGCGATAATCCGCACGTCAGCGGAGCGCAGCTCCAGCAGAGCGTTATTCAGGCGCTTGTAATAGTTCCGCTTTGCCATGGTCATGCCGGCAGGCTTGGCGGTAACCTCGTAATTGTCGTTCCACAAATCCATCAACGCGTCGGTGTCGTTAATGTCCAGTCCGGACACGTCGATGCCCATAGCGGTGAACCACTCCACCATGGCAACCCTGTCCTCAGCGGACAGAGCCTTCGCGATTCGGTTATCGTCCGCGTCGGAAAGGCGCAGCGTCTCGGTGTCGGTGCCCACGGCGTCATACAGGGAAACGTAAGTACCGGGAGATGCGAAGGTGCCAACGCCAATCATTTCCAGAGGGTTTCCGGGGTTGAACATGGGATAGATCAGCATGATCAGAAGGATAAACACAAAAATGCCAAAACCAACCACAAATTTGGGGGAATGAAAAACCTGGCGCAGTGTATTCTTCATTTTTAATTCCTCCCTTAGCTGTCAAACTGGGCGGCTTTGACTCTGGGATCGATAAAGCCGTAGATGATGTCCAGCAGGAACGTCACTATCAGAACCATGATGGTGATAATCAGAGTAGTAGCAGAAATCAAGGGATAATCCGCCGCGGTCACGGCGCTGTACATGGTGCTGCCGAGACCGGGATAGGAGAAGATGATCTCAGCGACCAGAGCGCCGCCGATCATGGTGCCGATGGACAGCGCCAGGCCGGTGACCTGGGGCAGCATGGCGTTGCGGAAAACATAACCGACGATCTTGCGATCCTTGATGCCAAGGAACCGGGCATACTTGACATAGTCGGCATTAAGTTCATAGATAGACATGGAGCGCATACCCACGGCCTGACCGCCGATGGAAACCAGGACAATGCTCCAGAAGGGCAGCTGGTAGTGAGAAATCACAGAGGAAATAAACCTCCAGCTGAAATTGGGAATCATATCAAAACCATAGCCGCCGGAAATGGGAGCCCATTTCAGTTTCACGGCGAAGAGAACAAGAAGAATCACTGCCATACCGAAAGCCGGGACGTTGCCCAAAAACAGGAAGGTCGGGAGCAGAACCTTGTCAAAGCCCTTGCGGATGTACGCCGCCAGGGCGCCAAGCAGGTTGCCAAGCAGCCAGCCAACCAGGATCGCGGGCAACTGCAGGCAGATCGTCCACATGATGGCGCTGGAAATAATGTTGCTGACGGATCTGGGATACTGGCTGAAGGAAAGCCCAAAGTCGCCGTGGATGGCGTTCTTGCAGAAGATCAGAAACTGCTCCGCCATAGGCTTATTCGTACCGAACTGTTCTGCATAACGCTCGTAAATTTCCTGCACGGCAGAGGCGTCGGACATACCGTTCGCCATTTTACCGGTGATGGCCGCGACAGGGTTGGCAGGCATCAGCCGGGGCAGAAAGAAATTGAGGAATACTGCAACGACAAAAGTAATAAGAAACCAGATTATTTTTTTCCCAAAATATTTACGGTAGCCTTTCATGCTACTTTTCCCCCTTTAGCATAAAAACGGGAAGGGCCATGCTCCATGAAGGAGCATGGCCGCTTCGAATTAACTGTTAGCCGACCAGCTCGAGCTCGTACAGCGCGGCAATACCGTAGCCATCGGTGCAGTCAGCAGGGGGAATGTTCCGGCCGTCATCGCCGGCGGGGAAGTTGGTCCAGACAGACTCGTTGACGCAGTGGAACACGGAAGGACGATACATCAGGGAGAAGCTGGGAACCTCGGTCAGGTAGATCTCGGTCAGCTTGGTGTACAGATCCTTCAGCTCAGCAGTGTCAGTGGTGGTGGGGATCTTCTTGATGAGAGCCTCAGCCTCGTCATTGACGTACTGGCCCCAGTTGCCGGACCAGTTGTTGGCAATACCCACATAGTCCTTGCCCATAAACTGGTTCACACGGCCCCAGGGATTGGAGGGAGTGGAAGCATCGGGAGACCACATGAAGATGGCGTACTCAGTCTGGTCGGGATCGACAAACACGGTCTGATAGATGGAGTACTCGGGATACAGAGTGGTGATCTCAACGCCAATGTTCTTACCGGCAGCGGCAACCACTTCCATGGAGGCCTGCCAGTCAGTCCAGCCGTTGGGGCAAACAGCGTTCAGGGAGATCTTCTCACCGTTCCACTCACGCCATCCGTCGCCGTCGCTGTCCACGATACCGGCTTCGTCCAGCAGAGCCTTGGCGCCTTCGATGTCATTGCCTGCCCACTGCAGATCGGCAACGGCGTCGTGATCGTACAGAGCCTGCTCACCGTCGGTGGGGTTCATCAGGGAGCGGGGAACATCGGAGAAGCTGGGGGACTGATTGGTCATGGCGTTGGCGATGATGGTATCGTAGTCAACAGCCATGGCAATGGCCTTACGAAGGGCGGTATTCTCAGCGATAACGGGGAGGTTCATGTTGTACCATGCGGTAGGCATGGTCAGGCAGACACCATAGGGAGCTTCGTCATAGAAGGTGGAGATGGGCAGGCCGTCTTCCAGCCACAGATTCTGAATGTTGCCGATGAACTGCTGGCAAACGTCAACCTCGCCAGCCTTCAGAGCGACTTCACCAGCGGCGTTATCAGCGTAGATAACGTGAGCCAGGTACTTGGGAGCAGGGAGCTTACCCCACATGGAGGCGTCCTGACCCCAGTAGTTGTCGTCACGGATCAGAACGACCTTCTGATCGTCGGAGTAGTACTTGGTGTAGGGGCCGGACCAAACGACATCATCACCGGGGTCGTTCAGGATAGCGGTGGCGTCGCCGTTGCAGCGCTCAACGACCTTGTCGATCCAGGCAGCCTGCGCAATGGGAGCCAGTTCCAGGAAGTCCAGAACCTTCAGGGGGTTGACAGGCGCGCCGCTGGCATCAAGCTTGCAGTGGATGACCAGGCTCTTGTCACCGGTAGCCTCGATGCTGTCGATGAAAGCGCCGTAGGAAGAACCGGTGCCGTTGCCGATCTCAACGCCGATTTCCCAGGTGCGGACAACGTCGGCGGCGGTGACAGGCGTGCCGTCAGACCAGTGGGCGGCTTCCTTCAGATTGACAGAAAGCTCAGTCATGTTGTCGTTCCAGATGTAGTCGCCGTCGGCCAACAGACCGATCAGCTCGCCGGTCATTACGTTCCACATGTACAGGGTCTCGAACATGGTGGTACGGTAGCCGGCACCAGCGGCGATGGCCATGGCGTTATTCTGGTTGGTTCCGATGATGTTCCAGGAGTTGACGGTACCCCACTGCTGACCAGCAAAGTACAGGGTCTCGTCACGAGGCAGGTCGGTGGTATTGCCGGCTGCTTCGGTTTCAGGCGCGGGGGTGGGGTCAGCAGCCGCAGTGGTGATGGCGACGTCAGCGACAGTGGGAGTGGCAGTGTCCTGCTTGGCACAGGCGGCGAAGGACAGAACCATCGTCAGAACCAGAAGCATGGCAATCAGTTTTTTCATTGTTTTTCCTCCTTTAATTTTTGTTATTGACCTTCTTGGGGAAGGCCATTAACTACAATGGTTTATCATGTCTTTCCTGAAAGGAAAGACACAAAAAGGGATATCCCTTTTTGCCGGATGAAATCACGGTGTCAGCTTTTTCACCGTTTCGCCCGGGAGCAGGGTCCCGCCAACCACATGGCGTCCCGGGATGTAGGATCTTCCCTCTTCCACTGCTCTGGCCAGCTCCTCGGCTGCCAGCTCTCCCATCCGCTCGGCATCCTGCCGCATGGTGGTCAGCTTCGGGCGGAGCATCTGACAGAAATCAATGCCGTCATACCCGACGATGCTGACATCGTCCGGGACGGACAGGCCCATTTTCTCAAGCTCGTTTTTGCCCCCAAGGTGGGCGATGTCGTCGGGATAGAGGATGCACGTTGGCGGATCGGGAAGCTCCATCAGCTTCCGGGTTGCCGCCGCCGAGGATTCCGGATCCAGATACATGCTCTGAACCAAATATTCGTCCGGCAAGGAAAGCCCCAGTTCCTTGCAGGCTCTGCAGAAGCCGGAGATTCTGCGGCGCGTCACCGGCGTATCTTCTCCATAGGCGAACGCAATCTTCCGGTGTCCCATACTATACGCATATTTCACCAGTTCCGTCATCCCGCCCACGTTATCGGACAGGACACTGCCGCAATTTTCAAACACACAGTCAATCGTCACAACGGGGATGCCGCTGTTCGCCAGATCCACCACGGCGTGCTCCGTATAATCCACGGAGGCGATGACCACTCCGTCACAGTTACGGTAACGGGCGTGATCCACATAGCTGATTTCCTGACCGCCCATGTGGTCACTGATGAAGGAAATGTCGTAGCCCAGTTCCTCAGCGCGATGCTTGAAGCTGTTGAGAATGTGGGAGAAGAAGCTGTGCGTCAACCCCTTGTTGGCCTGATCCTCAAAAAGAACGCCAAAATTATACGAGCGGCTGGTTTTCAGCATCCGTGCGGCAGAATTTGGTGTATAACCCATTTGGGAAGCCACTTTGCGAATAGTCTCTTTTGTCTCTGCGCTGATATCCGGCGCGCCGTTCAGCGCCTTACTGACAGTGGCAATGGAGAAACCGCACTCCTTTGCAATCATCTTTATCGTCACCATAATGGCCTCCGGGGCCTGAATTTGTCTGCGAATGCAAGGGTATGTGCATTTTGAACAATCGGCCGCATGCCTGAAACGTTTTCGTATAGCTATGTTAACACCATTTTATTTTCTTGTCAAGAGGGTTTTTGAAATTCAAGAATTTTTGTGCAATCCGCTGATAAACCATGAAATATGCTTAATCTAAGTCAAATTTTCACCATTAAGCTATTGACTTTGACGAATGATTGTCCTATAGTGTATTTTGTAAACAAGTCGATTTCGAAAACGTATTCGGAGGTATTGCCAATGAAAACACGCACCCTTAACGGCGCATGGACGCTGGAAATTCCGGGCACCCCCTTTGCTGCTGTCCCCGCCACCGTCCCCGGCTCGGTTTACCATGACCTGCTCGCCGCGGAGCGGATTCCCGATCCATTCTACCGGGACAACGAAATGGAAGCCCTAAAGCTGATGGACAACGATTTTGTCTATTTCCGCAGCTTCCAGGTGGACGACGCCCTTCTCGCCGGGGACAAGGTTTTGCTCCGGGCAGAGGGACTGGACACCATCGCCGCCGTCCATATCAACGGTCAGATCGTCGGCGAGGCCTGCAATATGCACAGAATCTGGGAGTTCGACGTTAAGTCCGTCCTCCATCCCGGAGAGAACACCATCACCGTCTCCTTCCGCTCTCCTACTAAGTATATTAAGGAAGCATACGCAAAGTCCGTGGCAGACGGCAGCTCTGATGCCATGGTGGGCTTCCCTAACATCCGCAAAGCCCACTGCATGTTCGGCTGGGACTGGGGTCCCCGTCTGCCTGACGCCGGCATCTGGCGGAACATTTCCATCATCAGCATCGAAAAAGCCCGTATTCAGGACGTTCGGGTGGATCAGTTCCATAAAGACGGCACGGTTCGTCTGCGCATACATACCAATCTGAACCGTTATACCGATGACGAGGTCTGGGTCAACGTTTCCGTCACCGCTCCCGACGGCTCCGTCCTCACTGCCAGCGGCACCGACTGCGAGCTGATCGTCCAAAATCCCCAGCTCTGGTGGCCTGCCGGCTTCGGCGGTCAGCCGCTGTATCAGCTCAGCGTTTCCCTGTGTGCCAAGGGCAAGGAGCTGGACGTTTGGAGCCGGCGCATCGGCCTTCGCACCATGACCGTCAGCCGCCGTAAGGATCAGTGGGGCGAAAGCTTCAGCCACTGCGTCAACGGCGTGGACATCTTTGCCATGGGCGCCGATTACATCCCCGAGGACAATCTCCTTCCCAGAGTCAACCCGGAGCGCACCCGCCGTCTGCTGGAGGACGCAAAGGCTGCCAACATGAACTGCATCCGGGTCTGGGGCGGCGGCTACTATCCCGACGACTTCTTCTATGACATCTGTGACGAGCTTGGATTGCTGGTATGGCAGGACTTCATGTTCGCCTGCGCCGTGTACAATCTGACGGACGCGTTTGAGGAGAACATCACCGCCGAGTTTGTAGACAACGTCCGCCGTCTGCGCCACCACGCATCCCTCGCCCTGTGGTGCGGCAATAATGAAATGGAGCAGTTTGTGGCCCAGGGCGAGTGGGTCACCTCCATGCGTCAGAAGGCCGACTATATTAAGATGTACGAGTACATCATCCCCAAGGTTCTGAAAGCAGAGGATCCCCAGGCCTTCTATTGGCCTGCCAGCCCCTCCAGCGGCGGCAGCTTTGACGATCCCCAGGATCCCACCCGAGGCGACGTCCACTACTGGATGGTCTGGCACGGTCTTCTCCCCTTCACCGACTACCGCAACCATCAGTTCCGGTATGTCTCTGAATTTGGCTTCCAGTCCTTCCCCTGCATGGAAACCATCGAAAGCTTTACCGCGCCTGAGGATCGGAACGTATTCTCCTATGTGATGGAGAAGCACCAGCGCAACGCCTCTGCCAACGGGCGCATCCTGTTCTATCTATCCCAGATGTACCTGTATCCCCGCAGTCTGGAGCTGCTGGTATACGCCTCCCAGCTGCTGCAGGCACAGGCCATGCAGTACGGTGTCGAGCACTGGCGGCGGCACCGGGGCTGCTGCATGGGTGCGGTGGTCTGGCAGCTCAACGACTGCTGGCCGGTAGCCAGCTGGGCCAGCATCGACTACTTTGGCCGTTGGAAGGCTCTGCACTACTATGAAAAGCGGTTCTTTGCCCCTGTGCTGATTTCCTGCCATGAGGAGGGCATTCTCTCCCAGAATACCAACGTCAATGCCGAGCCTTTTGGCCTGAAAAAGTCCGCCCACCTGAACGTGAGCAACGAGACCATGCAGGAATTCCGGGGCAAGGCAAAGTGGAGTCTGCGCCGCCCGGACGCTTCCGTTATCGAGGAAGGCAGCTTCGATGTGACCGTCCCCGCTTTGTCCGCCGTCTGGCTGCCGGAGCAGGACTTCTCGAATTACGGCACTTATGACACCTACTATTCCTACCAACTGCTGGATGAGGCGGGCAATGGGGTAGGCGAAGGGAGCGTCCTCTTCTGCGCTCCCAAGCACTTCCGCTTTTCTGATCCGGAACTGAACGCCTTTGTCAAGGATGACGATATCATTGTCACCGCGAAGGGGTATGCCCGGAGCGTGGAGATTCAGGCGGGTGCCGATGTGGTGCTTTCCGACAACTACTTTGACATGGACGGCGGTGTAAAGGCCGTGAAGATTCTCCGCGGCAGCGTGGACAGCGTATCGGTACGCAGCGTCTGGGACATCCGTTGAACACTTTGCGCGGGGCATAGACACGCCCCGCGCATAACGAAAGCGTATGAATATGGAACTAACAGGAAAGAAAATCAACTTTTTAGGGGACAGCATCACGGAAGGCTGCTGCGCGACTTCCCCGGAAAAGGGCTATGTGGACGTGATGAAGCGGAAATACCGTCTGACGGAAGCCCGGAATTACGGCATCGGCGGCACCAGAATTGCCCGGCAGCGGATTCCCTCTGGGGAGCCCAAATTTGACCAGGATTTTTGCGGACAGTTTTCCGAAATGAACCCCGATGCCGACGTCATTGTGGTGTTCGGCGGAACCAACGATCACGGGCATGGCGATGCTCCCATGGGCACTGAAACCGACCGGACGCCGGACACCTTTATCGGCGCCTGTCATTTCCTTTTCTCCCGGCTGCCGAATCAGTTTCCGGGCGCAATCATTGTCGTCCTGACGCCCCTGCACCGGATGGGAGAGAATATCCCCAAAGGGGAACGCGGTTGGCTGCTGAGAGATTATGTTCGGGTCATACGGGATACGGCGGCATTTTATGGCCTTCCTCTGCTGGATTTGTTTGAAACCAGCGTTATCCGGGCAAACGATCCGGAAATTGCCGCAAAGCTGACCACCGACGGCCTGCACCCCAATGACTTAGGGCACGAAATTCTCGCCGGAGAAATTGGCGATTTTCTGAAAGGACTGGCGGAATGAAGCAGAGAGAAGACACCATTCGGAAATGGTTTTCCCTTTGGCTGGACAGCCGGGAAGCAGAGCTTTCCGATCTCTTCACAGAGGACGCCGCATACATTGAGAGCTGGGGGCCGGAGTATTACGGGCGGGAGATGATTGCCCACTGGTTCCGGGACTGGCACAGGAGCGGTCAGGTTTTGCGCTGGGACATTCAGGAATTTCTGAATTCCGAAAATACCACCGTAGTTCGCTGGTACTTTCAATGCCAGATTTCCGGGGAAGCTCCAACCGGCTTCGACGGACTGTCTCTGATCCGTTGGTCTGTAGATGGAAAAATCGCCTTCCTTCAAGAATACGCCTGCACCGAAAAGCGGTATTGTCCCTATGGATAAGCAACGGGTGCCGTATTCTCTGTGTTTTCACATTGACACTCCTTATGGAAAGGGAAGGGCTTCAATTTTTTTGCTCTTATATCAAACCGGCGCAATTATAGCAAAGCCGTGAATGCCAATCTATCACAGGAAAGCAGGAAAGTCGATGCTGACAATTCTTAAGCATTTCTTGTTGACTGGAATAGATGGTCGAAAAGCGATTCGAAGAATCGCGCAGCCGCAGCCCGAAGGACTGCGTTCATCGGGGCTTGGGGCTGCGCCTCAATCCCCGCAGAACACTGAAAGTGTGTTCTGGAAACGCTGGAGAATTCCAGCGGCTACGCGATTTTGCAAATCGCTGATGGACGGTCAACGTCCGTCCTTTTCAGATTCTCTCTCCGCGGTGAGAGAATCGTCCCCAAGAATCCGATCTACATTTGCTTTGGCAGTTTGCAGAGATCGCATATCCTCCCTGGCTTTCTGGTAATCTGCGTACATGGCTTTCTTCTCAGATAGGAGCTGGGCGTATTCTGTTTGCAGGCTCTTGACGGTGGGCAGCTTTTTCAAGCCCTGCTCATCAAAGGACTGCTTCGCCGCCTTATGCAATATGATTTCCGATTCATGCTCTGAAAGGAATTTCTTGGAGTAGCCAGCCTTTCGATAGGCAACATAGGTGTTGCGGGTCTTGGCGTAGTTGATGATGTGCTGCTGCAACACTTTGATTTCCGCCATGCGCTGCTCGGCGGACTTCATCTTGGTGGACAGGGTGTGGTACTGCGCTGTGACGGCGGCAGTCCTTTCTTCCAGGATGCATCTGTCCAGAAGATTGTTTTCCTCCAGATAGATCAGCGTTTGGGAAAGCTGTTTCAGATTGAAGTTCTTTGCCCACCGTGCGTAACCGGCACCTTTTCCTTCTTGCAGCTTTGCCTGAATATCAATCAGCAAACTGCCACTGGGTTTTGCGGGAGCATCTATGACCCGCTTCTTTTTCAGGGTATGCGCTTTCGTTCCGGCAATGATGGCGCGAAGATCATCCGGGGTATTGCCAACGCTCTGATTGACCGTTTGGAGTCCGTCCTCTTTGTGGGAATGTCCGACGTGGTCAACCGTATGCAGGGCAGCTTCGGCTCGGACCGCGACCATTACACGAAAACGCTTATGCGTCCCGATCTTCTCATACTGGACGACTTGGGGGCGGGACGCAGCACCAGCTTTGTCAAGGAGCGCGTATTCGATGTGGTTGACAAGCGGCTGCTGACAGGCAAGCCCATGATCGTCACCACGAATATCCCGCTTTCCGTTATGAAGCAAGCTGTCGATCTGGATGAACGCCGCATTTTTTGACCGCATCTTGGAAGTCTGCGTCCCGATCCGCTTCGACGGGGAGAACTTCCGCAAAAGCACCGCTGCCGACAATCTGAAAACGGCGGCTCGTCTGCTCGGCTGATAAACCCAAGAAAGGAGCTTTTACATGGAGAATTGCATCGGCACCGTTCCGATCCATCTGAAAATGACACTGACCACCAAGGAGGCGGCAGAGTACAGCAACATCGGCATCAACAAGATTGACAGTATGCTGAGAACGCCCAACTGCCCGTTCGTGCTTTTCGTCGGCACAAAGA
>ERZ772860.1196-NODE-1196-length-18926-cov-9.483440_pt1 | contig 18926 bp, 22 predicted proteins | sample MGYA00511342_ERZ772860 | MGnify/ENA primary metagenome ERZ772860 (study PRJEB29015, sample SAMEA2737665) | human gut metagenome | biome: human gut; feature: human-associated habitat; material: faeces | place: China | collected 2012 ... | reverse complement strand
TGGCTGCTGAAACAGCAGCCGAATAAAACGGTTTTTAACCGTTTTATTGAAAACTGGTATCAGTCGCCCTCGACCGGTCAGCCCGCCCGCACGGCTTCAAAGCGGGAAGGCTCGATGCCTTTCAGCAAGTAAGGGAACCGTGTTCCCATGGCGGCATTCGCTTTGGCCGGGATTACGCAGTCCTCCGCAACCAGTCCCGGTGGAATAACGCGCCCCATAAATGGGAAAAATCCACCATGTAGATTGGGGGGAAACTATGGACAAGCTGCAAATTAACAACATAACATACGTTGTTCAACGTGAATTTGTCGGTGAAAAACCGCCTTCCGATCTGATCCGTGAGCGGATTCGCCAGGCACATTCCCAGACTTTCCCTTTGACAACTCCGGCCACCCATGTGTATAATTCAGGCGAAAGCACCTCAACGACGAGGTATGCTAAATGAATTCAACAACATCTAACCATTTTCCGACTGCAAATTTTTCTCTAAGGAGGGATACAAGCGCAACTTCTCTTTCCCTTGCCTACGCCTACTATAGATTGTCTCAGGAAGAGGCGCAGGACGGGCAGTCCTCTGCCAGTATCATTAACCAGAGGAAAATCGTTGAAGCCTACTGCGCTCAGCGAGGAATCGTTCTTCTGGATTCCTTTGTCGATGACGGTTGGTCGGGCAGCAATTTTGAACGTCCCGGTTTTCAGCAAATGATGAAAGCTTTACAGGCCGGGAAAGCAAATATGGTCATAACCAAAGACCTTTCCCGTCTGGGGCGTGATATGCGGGAGGCCAGCTATTATGCCGAGCAGTTCTTTCCGGAGCGCCGGATCCATTATGTCGCCATCGCCGACAATTTCGATTCCGAATCGGAGAATATCATGGCGCCTTTTCAGTTCGCAATGAATGAGGTATACCTGCGTGACGGTTCCAGAAAGGTTAAGGATGTTCTGCGGATGAAGCGAAGCAAAGGCGAATACTGTGCCTGCCCACCCTTTGGCTACAAGAAAGACCCCCGCAACAGAGACCGGTTAGTCCCGGATGAGGAAACCGCGCCAATCGTCGCGCAGATTTTCCAACGCTCCGCCGCAGGCGACTCCTGCATCAAAATTGCCCAGGAACTCACGGCAGCCGGTGTGATTACGCCTCTTAAGTACCGGGTACTGTACCGCGACAACTTTTCCGACACAGGCGCCGCCCGCGCCACGGATTGCTGGAATTACACCACGGTAAAACGAATTATAAAGAATCAGGTTTACCTTGGCAATACGCTGCTTGGGAAAACCCGCAAGGCAAGCATCAAGTCCCGCAAAAAGATTTCCGTTCCCCAGGAGGATTGGGTCATAACGTCCAACACGCACGAACCTCTCGTTGATCAGATGACCTTTGACAAGGCACAAGCAAACCTGGGAAAAGGCAGCCGTGACTACCGTCAATACGACCATGTACGGAAAAGCATTTTCGGTGGTATCGCCGTTTGCGGCCGTTGCGGATATTCGCTGTGTTCTTCCGGGACGGTTTACAAGGGCGAGCGTGAAAAATACTGGTTTCTTTCCTGCAACCACAAAAGCAAGCGGTTTGAAAACCCCTGCGAGGGCGTCAGTATGAAATACGCCGACCTTCTTGAAGTGGTTCGTCAGGATTTGAACAGCCTGATCAAGCTGTCCGACAAAGAAATCAGTAAGCTGGTAAATCAGGTCCTGGAAGAAATCCACGACGAATCCGCCCAAAAGCTGCGCGAGGCAAAAATCGAAAAAGCCAGGACACGCCTGAATGTCATCAACCGGACGATCGGAAAGCTGTACACCGACAATGCCGAAGGAAAGCTGGCTGATTCCAGATTGGAAGTCATGGTCGCCGACCTCGAAAAAGAAGCCTCCGGCCTTGAAAACGCTTTGGAAGTCCTCAGTGCGCCGTCCCCTGACGATGACATCCGTTCCAATTACAAACGGTTCTTTGATCTTGCCAGACAATACACCACCATTGCGGTTCTGGATCGGGACACCCTCCTGACTTTCGTCGAAAAAATTGAAGTGGGACCCAAGATATTACCCGATGGCTACGTCAGAGCGCCCCGGAAAAATGCCGCCTATCAGCAGAGCGTTAAAATATATTACAAATTCATTGGGTGCCTGCGTCTTGAATCCCTTGAAAATTTCCCTCAAAACAGGGCGATTTCAGAACAATCCGAGGCAATTTGACGTTCACTATGTAAAAGAGACACCAAGGGAGGTTGGCGTGAACCTGACCAACGGCTACAACGGTCACCTGACCTCCCGCGAAGCCGGCTCCGTCGGCGGCCAGATGGTCAAGAAGATGAGTACCGTACGAACTGTGAACTATACCCGTAAAGACAGGACTGCTGCAGGACATGAGATAGAAGTTCGGTACATAGCGGGAATCACGGTTTGAGTTGCTGGATTAACAAAATAGATGCAGCGCAGCCCACCGGTCAGATGATCGGTGGGCTGCGCTGTCACGCAACATCCTTATACCGTGTGTACACATACTCATAGATTTTTTGCCGGTATACGGAAATGCTAACCTCATCGTAGGATTCAGGAAGTTCGGCCCACAGAGTATCTCGAATCAAATTGTCGATGGTCGCCTTGGTTTCCTGCTTGTCCGTCCAGTGGTCAAGCTCTGTAATCTTGGCCTTGACTTTCTCCAGAAGATCGACCGCCACTTTCTTTATTTTCTGAATATCCTGCTTGGACAGGTTTTCAGAAAACAGCATATCGTATAATGACAGCTCCTCATCACTGGAGAATCCCTCACGGACATACCGCTGTCCCTCCTGATCCATGTCTTTGACCAGCTGCATCAGTTCATCAAAGGTTTTTTCAATTGTGGCTCTATCCCGCTGGCTGTTGTACAGTCAGCTATTCTATCACTATGACATATTGAAAAGTCATGGAATATGCACTATATTTCTATTGAAAAGTGGTTTGGACTGTTCGTATGCTTTATCACAAAATCGAATTGCGCACTGAGTAGCACTTGAAGGCGTGTTCTCCGAAAGTTTTTTTGATAGATGGCGCCCGCCAGGTTGACAAATTCCTATCCACACGAGCTGGACGGCGGCAGCGCATCGGCGTGGCGCGCGCTTTGGCGTTAAACCCCAAGTTTATTGTGTGCGACGAGCCCATATCGGCGCTGGACGTTTCGATTCAGGCGCAGATACTCAATTTGCTCATGGATTTGCAGGACGAGATGGGCCTGACATACATGTTTATCACGCACGATTTATCCGTAGTGCGCCATATTTCCAACAACATTATGGTCATGTATCTCGGCCAGTGCATCGAATTCGCTCCCTCGGAGGAAATTTTTAAAAATCCGCTGCATCCCTATACAAAGGCACTCTTGAACGCGATTCCAAGGCCGGAAATCGCCAGCCGGGAAAAGAAGCTTCATATTATTCGTGGCGAAGTCACAAGCCCCATCGAGCCCAAGCCCGGCTGCCACTTTGCGGTCCGCTGAGACCACTGCACCGAGGCGTGCACGAAAAAGGACTTTGCGCTTAAGGAAGTGAGCTCGGAGCATTTTGTGGCGTGCAGCCTTTACCAATAAAGAAGGAGTTTACAGGTTTGATAAAGCTCAATGAAAAGCATCACGCATCGATCGTACTGGGTTTTTACAAGGCATTGGCGGAAGAAGGAAAACAGGGTTTGGACGTGTTTGTACGGGCCGCGCAATTTTATGGCGAGGAGCGCGGCCGGCGCATGGCGCTGCGCGCTTTGCGGGACGGCCATCCGCTGGATTATGTCTCCTACTTTGCCTATGGCGAGTGGGAATCCACGCCGGGCTTTTACGACGTGACGATGACGCCGCGCCCCGGCGTGGTGGACGAACAGATATGCCGCTGCCCTTGGGCGGACGTCTTCCGCGCGGCGGACTTCACAGCCTGCGGCACGGCATATTGCCGTGAAATTGACCGCGCCATTGTGTGCGGTTTTACCCGGCCTTGCTCTTGGAGACCGCACAGACCCAACACGACACGGATCGCTGCAAATTTTACTTTCGCGCAGACGATATAACGCCGTCGCTTTTTGAAGAGGGCGAAAAACGTCTGGAACATGCACAGGGTCCTGTGACGCTGCCTTTTCACTATCATTGCGGCCACGTGTGGGCGGTTTTTTGCCGCGTGACAAAAGATGTATACGGCGACGACGCGCTGGAAAAACGTGTGCGGGCGGAATTTGCCAAGTGCTGGGGAGAGCAGGCCGCAGCGGTGCTGGACGCTTACCGCCGTGTGGATTTTAACCGCCTGCCGCAGGACACGGAGATTTGGAAGGAGGAAAAAACACGATGATCACAACCAAACAGGCGTACGATGTTGTCGTGATCGGGAGCGGCGGCGGTCTGCGGGCGAGTATCGGCGCGGCGCAGGCGGGAGCCAAAACGCTCGTCGTTTCCCGCGGGAAAATCAACCGCAGCGGCGCCACGCTGCTGGCGGGAGCCAACATTAGTGCGGATATCGCGTGTGACGGCGAGAGCCTCGCGCGGCTGGGGATCAGCGATAAAAACAAGGCAGATACGCGCGAGGCGCGGTTTTCCGACCTTGTGCATGAGGGCTTTTTCCTCAACAATCAAAAGCTTCTGGAGCTCTTTGTCAATACAGCGGCAGACCGCATCGGAGAGCTGATGGATTGGGGGCTGGTGGTGCGAGGGATGGAGGGAGACCGCGAGATTTCCGCCTTTGGCTCTGATATCCTCGATGCTCTTTATAACCGCGCAAAAAGCCTAGGCGTGGAATTTGCGGCCGACACGGCCTTTGCTGATCTTGTGACGGAAGACGGCGTTGTAAAAGGCGCGGTATGCCTCGATATTTTGGCCGGCGAGCTGTGCTACTATCCGGCCAAAGCGGTAGTTTTGGCCACGGGCGGCGCGCATGACCTGTTTCCCAGCAACAGCGGTTCCACAGATTTGTGCGGCGACGGCCCTGCGGCGGCGTTGCGTGCCGGGGCGCAGCTCGTCGATATGGAGATGATCTTCTTTTGCCCCACCGTTATGACCAACCCGGTGATGTACCGCGGCAATATTCTGCCGTATATCTTTTTTTCCACAGGCTATGGCGAGCTGACGAACAAGTATGGCAAAACCTTTACGCACCGCTATTTCTCGTTGCGTGTGGAACAGCTCGCTTTAGACACCGAATGGAATAAGATACTACTTTCTTAAGCATTACAGCAGGAAATCAATGCCGGGCGGGCGAATATGCACGGCGGAATTTATTTTTCGCTCTCCCTTTCGCCCACGGACATTATGGAAGAGCTTTACCGCGATCTTCCCCCTCTGGAAAAGGGCATTTATGCCGATATCATGAAAATTTTCCAAGCGGACAGGGCGGTGACTGTACAGCCGACGGCGCATTATTTTGAGGGCGGCGTGCGCATTGATGAACGGTGTGCGGCGGGCCTCGCGGGTTTATATGCGGCTGGAGAATGCACCGGCGGCATGTTCGGCGCAAACCGCGTCTCAGCGGCCACTACCGAAATGTTGGTGGAGGGCGCGCGGGCAGGCGAAAGCGCGGGCCTCTTTGCGAAGGAGGCCGGCACGGCCATGGCCTCTTCGGGCAAGCTGGAAGAATTGGAACATGCGTTATGCGCCGGGTTCGGCCGCAAAGGCCGGACGACTACCACCCAAATGCTGCGGCGGCTGCGCGCCTGTGTGGGCGAGAGCTTGACCGTAGTGCGCACGGAGCAGGCGCTGGCAAAAGCACTGCAAGCAGTGCGGGAAATGGGCGGGGAGATGGACGCCGTTGGGTTTACCGACCATTCCCGCGTATATAACCGTGAATGGATGGAATTTATCCGCTTGCGCAATATGCTCCTCACCGCCCAGGCGATTTTGCAGTCCGCCTTGGCGCGCAAAGAGAGCCGCGGCGTACATGTGCGCGCAGATTATCTCGTCACGGACGACGTGCATTTTTTGACCAATACGGTCGTCGAAGGACCGGACCTCCGCTGCCGTACGCAAGACGTTGTTTTTGACCGCTATACGCCCGAGCGCGTGACGCAGAGTTATACGGACTATGTGGAACGCATTGTAGAACAGTTGCAGTAAGGAGGGCGCAGAGATGAAAAATATTCAGGTGACGGTGCGCCGCTATAATCAGCAGCAGGGGGAATACACGCAGGCGTATACCGTTCCCGTGGAAGACAGGGAAATTGTCTCGGTGATGAATCTTTTAGAGTATATCTATGAGAATTTGGACAGTACATTGGCGTTTTTTTACCATGCGGCGTGTCGCCAGGTGGCTTGCGGGAAATGTATGGTGAAAATCAACGGAAAAGTGGGCCTCGCTTGCAAAGAGCGCGTTTGCGGCGAATCGCTTGTGCAGGAGCCCTATAACGCCCATGTGGTGAAGGATTTGATCTGCCGTTGACGGCGACGCTCGATGGGAGGTTAAACAAAATGGACAGGAACAGCGCGTCTTATGCACGGTATGTAGCCACGCTGAAGCGGGAGCTGGTGCCCGCCTTGGGCTGCACGGAACCGATTGCGGTCGCCTATGCCGCCGCCAAAGCGGTGCAGGTGCTGGAAAACTTCCCCGACGAGCTTTGGGCGGAATGCAGCGGCAATATTATCAAGAATGTCAAAAGCGTCATCGTGCCCAAGACAGGCGATTTAAAGGGAATAGAGGCCAGCGCTATTTTGGGCGCGCTGGGCGGAGACCCGAAAAAGGAACTGGAAGTTTTGGAGACGGTGACGCCGCAGGATATTGCGAAAACGCGGAAGCTCCTGCCCACGGGTATGTGTAGGGTGGCGCTGCTGCAATCCCCCTTCTGTCTGCATTTGCGCGTCACAGCCAAGAAAGGCGCCGAGAGCGCTATGGTGGAAATTCGGGACGAGCACACCAAGATTGTGCGCATTGAAAAAGATGGGAAGCCTCTTTTTGTGGACGAGACCGCAGAAGGCGCTGTCCCCCAAAACGCGCAACCCCCGATGACGCTCGCGGAGATTTACGACTTTGCCTGCACGGCCGAGCTCGCCGACGTACAGCAGATATTGGATACACAGATCGCCTACAATATGAAAATTGCGCAGGAGGGGCTGCGGGGTACTTATGGCGCCAATGTGGGCAAGACGCTTTTGGAAAGCTGCGGCGACGATATCGCCGTGCGCGCATGTGCATACCCGGCGGCAGGCTCCGACGCGCGTATGAGCGGCTGTACGCTGCCGGTGGTGGTGAATTTCGGCAGCAGAAATCAGGGTATAACGGTGTCCCTGCCCGTCGTGCAGTATGCGCAGTACTTGGGGGCCTCGCAGGAACAGGCCTACCGGGCGCTTTTACTCAGCAATCTGACGGCGATCCACCAAAAGGCCGGCATTGGGCGTCTATCCGCATATTGCGGGGCTGCGAGCGCCGCCGCCGGCGCGGGCATTGCCTATTTGCAGGGCGCGGATTTGCCGCTTATTGAACAGACGCTGGTGAATACCTTGGCCAACGTTTCGGGCATTGTGTGCGACGGCGCCAAGCCCTCGTGCGCCGCAAAAATTGCGTCTTGTGTGGAAGCAGCGTTACTGGGATATGAGATGGCGCGCCGGGGCCGCGGGTTTTGCGGCGGCGACGGCATTGTGAAGAATACCGCCGAGCAAACCATTCAAAGCGTAGGGTGCTTGGGAAAAGAAGGCATGAAGGAAACTGATGTGGAGATCCTCCACATCATGGTGGGCGACTGACAAGCGGCCTCGGAAAGGCTTTTTGTTCAACAGAAGATTTTTATTGTTTTAGCCGGGACGGCGGGAGCCGTCCCGGACTTTTTGTACTTTTTGACTAAAAACGCAGAGAAAACTTTAGAAAAAAGGGAGAGAAGAAAAGTCTTGACGTAGAGAAAAAACGGTGCTATTTTTTAGTTAACCGTTTACGGTAAACGTTTAATATTTGACAAAGCGCGGGAGGAATAAAAATGAAAAACATTATGCAGATGTTTTCCTTAAAAGGCGCCTGTTCCTTGGTTACAGGCGGAGCGGGTGCCCTGGGAAGCCGAATGTGCGAAGGTCTGGCGCAGGCGGGATCTGATGTTGTCATTTTGGATCTTGCGATCGAGAAAGCGGAGGCTTTGGCAAAATCTCTTCAAAGGTACGGTGTCCGCGTCAGAGCGTATGCGCTGGATACCACTGACGAAGAGCAGGCGGAAAGAGTCTGTGAAAAGATCGTAGAGGAATTCGGCAGGATTGACGTACTGGTGAACGCTGCGGGCATCCCCAACAAGGGAACGCTTGTGGAGGACAACAATTTTGAAGAATTTACGCGGGTGCTGGATGTGAATATCGGCGGGACGTTCATTGCCACCAAAGTGTTTGGACGCCAGATGCGTAAACAGAAAAAAGGCTCCATCATCAATATCGCCTCCGGAGCGGGTACCCATGTGAACAAACCCATTATCCAGCCCTCCTACAACAGTTCAAAAGCGGGGCTGCTGATGATGACGCAGTGCATTGCCGTAGAATGGGCAAAAGAAGGCGTAAGAGTGAATTCCGTTTCACCCGGATTTATGACGCACGAAATGGCGGGCGGCATGTTCCCTTCAAGCGGTCCGAAGCACGACACTGTGATGGAGGTGCTGCCGATAGGCCGCATCGCCGAACCGGAAGAACTTGTAGGGGCCATTCTCTATTTGGCCTCGGACGCGTCTTCCTTTACCACAGGCATCGACATCCTCGTCGACGGAGCGCGGCATTGCTGGTAAAAACACAAAAGAAAGGTGAAAGACATGGAGACAAGAGTTTGCAACTACAATGGACACTTAAACGATCCGGCTGGCCTCATTTTTAGTGATACCACCATACGGGAGGCAGAGCAATGCCCTGGCATTATTTATTCCCTAGAGGAAAAAATTGAATTTATGCACCGTTTAGATGAAATCGGCATCCAACAGCTGCAATTTTATCCGGGCAAGACCAAGCAGTCTCAGTCGGATGTAAAAAGGCTGTTGCAGGAAAAGACAAAGGCGCCCATTATGGTTATGGCGCTTGGCTTTGAAGACTGTTGGCTGGACAACGCGAAGTTTGCTCTGGAATGTGGTACGCAGATAGCCCATATGAGCTTTTATACAACACCGTATGTGGACCCTGTATGGACACCGCAAACCCCGGAAAAAACGCGGGAGCGTATGCTGGCGGCTATTGAATTTTACCGCAGCCAGACACAAGCGCCTATTGAGATCGGCTTTATTGACGCTACGAGAGCGGACGTCGACTATTTGATGAGTATGGTGGAAAGCGCCTGCAAGGCAGGGGCAAAACATATCACTTTGGCTGATACGGTCAGCGCCGCATCGCCGGAGGGGATAGAATACCTGGTATCGCGTGCGGTAGAGATTGCAAAACCATACGGTACATTGATCGGCACGCACTGCCATAACGATGTGGGTCTGGCACTGGCCAATACATGCGCGGGCATTAAAGCGGGGGCACGGCTCATTGATGTGGCGGTAAACGGCATTGGCGACAGGGCAGGCAACGTGGTGCTGGCCGAGTTGGTGGCGGCTCTGGAAGTGATCTATGGCATTCGCACACCTTTCGATTTGAAAAAAATGAACGAATTGGCACGCTTTGCGGCACAGGTGAGCGCAAGGGAAATCCCGGTGAACGCCCCCATCGTGGGGGACCATGTGTTTGTGGATCAGGACGACTACCATATCGACGGTTCGCTGCATGACCCGCTGGCTTTTCGCATTTTTCATTGCGAAGATTTCGGCGGCGAATCGCGGATCATGTTTGGCAAAATCACCGGTCCGGCCGTGATACGCCATATGAGCAAAAAGTATAACCGCCCCATCGACGAAAGCCTAATCCCTGCCATCCGGGAAGAGCTGTTCACCATGGCCTCAAACGCTCCCAAGGGCTTGTGTATAAACGAAGAAATGTTTTGGCAGGCAGTGGAAAGAATACAAAACCAGTAACCCTATGCGGAACGTTTCCGTATACAAAATAGAAAAGGAGAAAAAAAGATGAAACACAAATTCCTGGCAATGACCCTTGTATTGGCGATGCTGCTGTCCTTTACCGCCTGCGGACAGAGCAGTTCCACCTCGGCGGTGCCCTCCGAAAGCCAAGCTGTGTCCGATACGCAGCAGGCGCAAACGGCTCCTACCATCGTATTCGTCTCGAAAGGTCCCGATGATTTTTGGGCCTATGTAGAGGCAGGCGTAGTGGCGGCGGCACAAGAATATGGCATTAATACATACACCATTTTACCGGATAAGGCTTACCAGGCTGACCGTCAGGTCGTGGCAATGGACGATGTCATCAATACCGCACCCGACGGCATCGTTTTTGCACCGCTGGACACCGACGCATGCGCATTGCCCGCGAAAACCGCAATGGATGCAGGCATCCCTGTGACGCTGGTGGATACACTGATCGCCGGTGAGGATTACACAGCGGCCTTCATGACGGACAACGGCGCGGCCGGTGCAAAAGCCGCCGACCATATGGCAGAAATTCTGGGAGAAGAAGGCGGTACGATTGCACTGTTTAGCGGTATGGCTACAAGCCCCTCGGATTTTGACCGCATTCAGGGCTTTATAGAACAGTGTGAAGAGAAATACCCACAGCTCACCTGCCTGGAACCGATGTACAACAGTGGTGGAGACGCCGCACAGACCGCTTCGCAGGCCACGGATATCTTGCAGGCGCATCCGGAAGTAAAGGGGATTTACTGCACCAACAACTGGACTACTACTGCCGTTGCCAATGTGATGATCCAAATGGAGCGCACGGATATTATTTTGGGCGGCTTTGATTCGGACGCAGACGAGATCGCGCTGATGAAAGATGGCCTCGTTTCCTTTTTGATGGTACAGCAGCCTTATCAGATGGGCTATATGGCTATGGAGGCGTGCTATAAGGCCTTGCAGGGCGAAGACATTCCTCATGAAGCAATGGACACGGGTTGCAGCATCATTACCCAAGAAAATATGGATACCGAAGAATCCCAAAAGCTGTTGAATCCGTTGGCATAAGCCGTAGGGAGAATTTTGCGGACATTTTCCGGCGGCGGCCGAACCGCCGCCGGAAAATTTAACAGGGGAGAAACGATATGGAACAACCATTGTTGGAAATGTGCGGCATTTCAAAGCAATTTCCCGGTGTAAAAGCCTTGGACGGCCTGTCTCTGGATGTGAGAGCGGGCGAAGTGCACGCGCTGGTCGGGGAAAACGGCGCGGGGAAATCCACGCTGATTAAGGTGTTATATGGCATTTACAAACCGGACGCGGGAGAGATCCGTATTCAAGGGAAAAAGGTGAATATTGAAGACCCTGCCCATGCAGGAAAATTGGGCATTGGCGTTGTGTTTCAAGAGCTGAACGTATGTCCCCATCTTGACGTGGCAAACAATATTTTTTTGGGCCGCATGAAAAACCGCCATGGGGTTATCAACGATCGATGGGCCGTCGAGAAAGCCAGAGAGATTCTTCAACAAGTGTTGAAAATGGACATTGATCCGCAAAGGCTGGTAGCACACCTGAGCATTGCAGAACAGCAGATGATCGAGATCGCGAAAGTAATTTCACAGGATTGCAAAATTGTTGTATTTGATGAACCTACGTCGTCTTTGACAAACAATGAGATCGATCATCTGTTTGAAATCATCACGCAACTGAAAAAGCGGGGCATCGGTATTATCTATATCTCGCACCGGTTGGAGGAATTGGACCGCATTGCGGACAGAGTGACCGTTCTGCGCGATGGAAAACATATCAAAACCATGTGCTATGCACAAACCACCAAAGAGGAATTGATCAGCTTAATGGTCGGCAGGCAGATGGAGGAAAAATTCCCGCAGAATAAGCGGGCAATAGGAGGAACGGTTTTCTGCGCCAGGGGCATTCGCAATGAAAAGGTGGATGTGAGAGAAATTTCTGTGCGTGCGGGTGAGATCGTGGGGATTTCGGGCTTGGTAGGGTCGGGCCGTACGGAAACGATGCGCGCTCTTTTTGGCGCGGATAAAGCGGATATTGCGGAATTGGAGATTTGCGGAAAGGGCCATAATCCTTTTCAGAATACACGGCAGGCCATTCAGGCGGGGCTTGTATATGTTACCGAGGACCGCAAAAAGGATGGTTTGGCGCTGGGGCTCAGCATCCAGGAAAACATCAATATCGCCTCGCTGGAAAAGCTTTCCCGACATGGCGTCATGCGGGAAAAACAGGCCAGGCACAACGCGCGTTGTTTTGTAGAGAGCCTTTCCATAAAAACGCCTACCATTGACAAGCAGACGAAATTTTTGAGCGGTGGCAACCAGCAAAAGGTCATTTTGGCCAAATGGCTGTCCTGCGGCATGAAGGTTTTGATTTTTGACGAACCGACGCGGGGAATTGACGTAGGGGCAAAATATGAAATCTATAAGCTGATGAACCGATTATCCGCGCAGGGAGTTGGTATCATTATGATCTCGTCGGAGCTTCCTGAAATTATTGGGATGAGCGACCGGGTTTTGGTGTTCCGCGGCGGCAGGGTCACTGCCGAACTGCAGTGCGAAGAGATTAATGCCGAAACCATCATGCAGTACGCGACAGGCGTAAAATAGGAGAAAGAAAAATGCATAGTGTGAAATCATTTTACAAAAAAATTTCCGAAAATCGGTTGATAAAAGCTCTGGGACCGTTTTCCGTGTTGATCGTCATTACTCTTATTTTCAGTATTTTAACGCCAACCTTCCGCACGCTGGGGAACCTGACATCGGTGGGATTGTCCGCTTCCGTATATGTGATCCTCGCCATGGGGATGACCTTTGTCATTATCAGCGGCGGTATTGACCTTTCGCTGGGTTCCATCGTAGGGCTGGCAGGTGCGTTTTGCTGCATGCTGCTCAAAATGCAGATGCCTGTGTGGGCCGCGGCGCTGGGGGGAATGCTCATGGGTATGATGTGCGGCGCCATCAATGGGTTTATGGTGACCTGGATGGGGCTGCTGCCTTTCATCGCCACGCTGGGCGGGCAATGGATATTCCGCGGCCTGCTGCTGGTAATGTCTGGCGGCGCCACTGTTACGGTGCGTTCTGATATTACTAAACAGGTGCTGGATGATTTTATTTTTCTTGGCAGCGGGCGTATATTGGGTATTCCCGTACCGGTTTATATTTTCGCTGTTTTAGGCGTTGCGCTTTCTTTTCTGCTCAAACATACCACCTATGGTCGCAGCCTTTATTGTATTGGCAGCAACCCGGAAGCGGCGCGCATGTCGGGAATCCACAACAACCGAATAAAGTTTAAAACATATGTACTGGCGGGTACCTTGGCGGGGCTGTCCGGCGTGTTGCTGGCGGCGCGCATGGTATCCATGACCTCAGGCGGCGGCAACGGATACGAGTTTGAAGGCATTTTTGCCACGGTGGTAGGCGGTACTAGTATGTCCGGCGGTGAAGGAAGTGTTCTCGGCGCTATTTGCGGGGCTTTTGTAGTTGCCATTCTGCGCAATGGGCTAAACCTCAACGGCATCAATTCCTTCTGGCAGCAGGTGATCTTGGGGGGTATCATTGTGATCGCGGTTTATGTCGACACGCTTCGCACGCGCAAGGCAAAATAAAACTGCAAATTCAGCTGGGCAAAAGAGAGGCTAAATAATGGAACATATCTACGTGGGAAGAAAAAACGGTGAAAAAACACAAGGGGGAGTTTATCACTATTTATATAATGAGGAAACACAAAAGCTTTCGCTGCTCGGCCTGGAGGATGTACTGCAAGGCTTTACCTATATTGCGCTGACATACAACCGTACAAGGCTTGCGGCCACGGGTCAAGATAGCGAGGGCCACGATCTTTTGGTGGGCTATCAATTGGATACGCCGGATAAGCGCCTGAAAAGGTGTGGGCAAGTCCGCGTGGGGACGGCGGGCGATATCTGTCATTTGAGCGTCAACCGTGCGGGCACATTACTGCTGGTGACGGATTTTGTGGACAAAGCGGTACATTTTTATGAATTTTTGCCTAACGGCGCGCCGGGCGCTTTTCTGGCGCGGGTACCCTTTGAAGGGAAAAGTACGGGATACCGGCAGGGCTCTTCGCATCCGCATTCGGCGTATTTTTCCCCGGACGACCGCTATGCGTTGGTTGCTGATCTGGGCGCCAATACCGTGTGGGTGCTGCGCTGCCAGCCCGCGGACAATCGCTTTGACCTTGTGGGAAGCTGGAGAGCGCCGGACGGTTACGGCCCGCGCCATATCGCTTTTCACCCAAATGGGAAATATGTTTATGTATTGATGGAAATCACAGGACATATTGCGGTGTTGGAGCTGCATTCCAACGGCCAGCTCACTCTTATTGAGTTGATATTTGCCGTTTCCCCGGCGTACGAAACCGTCGAAGGCTCGCTTAATGCGGCGGATATCCTTGTGGACATGAAGGGCGAACGGCTGTATGCTTCTTACCGGAGTGTACAGGAGATTGATGTCTTTGGAATTGACCGACGCACGGGAAAGCTGTCCCCGCTTGGCTATGCTCCTACACGCGGTATGGTACGCGGGTTGCATTGGGGCCGTTCCGGCGTCCTGTACGCCCTGGGGGAAGAGCTGCCGCAGGTAGACGGCGGTGTAGAAGTGTTTTCCGTGGAAGAGAATGGCGCCGCGCCCCTGCAGTCCCGTGCGTATATAGCTTCACCTCAGGCGTTCAATTTCGTGGTCTATTGAAAGATCTGCACTTGCAAATATAAATAAAAAATGATATAATAATGCGGTTTCCATAGGGCCTATCTGAAAACCGGAAATATGACCAACAGCGAGGGATTTTCCACCTGATGAAGCCATTTTTTTGCAGGAATACTCTACGTATTGCAAGAAAAAATGGTGCCCAGCAGGTGGAAAAGACCCGCTGTTTGGGCGTGTTGACGGTTTTCAGATAGACCCTAATAGGAAAACACAAAAAACAGTACAAATACAGACAATGGAGGAGAACATGGCCAGTATCAAAGACATTGCCCGAGAAGCGAAAGTGTCGGTAGCAACCGTCTCGCATGTTTTAAACGGCACGCGCAAAGTCGCCCCGGCGACGACACAGCGAGTTATGGATGCGATACAAAAATATCATTATATTCCCAATACGATGGCCAGAAGTCTCCGCACCAATGATAGCAAAACCATTGCGGTGATTGTGCAGGACATCTCTAACGGCTTCTTTGCCAACGTAGTGGAGTCGATGGCCACGGTTTTATATGCTAAGGGTTATACAATGCTTTTATGCGTCTCGCAGAATAATCATACTTTGGAATTGCAGCATTTCCGCACAATGATAGAAAAGCAAGTCAGCGGCATTATCCTATCGCCTATGCAGATGGACCTCGATTATCGCAAGCTGTGTCCAACGACGCATTACCCGCTCGTTTTTATTGACCGCACTTCCAATATTGAGCAGGCTGATACCGTTGTGTCGGACAACTATTATGTTACCTATCAGGCGGTTTCTGAACTGATTGCGCGCGGACATCGTGCGATTGCGTGTTTGTTCAACGACCACTTCGAAGAGATAAGTACCAACCTCGCGCGCATGAGAGCATATGAAGACGCTCATAAAAACCATAGTATGGCGTTGGACCCCTCGCTTGTCAGAAAGGCGCCGGCGACGGTAGAGGATGGATATATCCAAACGGAAAAAATTTTGCAGGAAAAAAAGGCGACGGCTATATTCGCTATTGACAATGTGTTTACCATCGGCGCGATGCGCTGCTTGTTGGACCGCGAGGTACCGGTGCCGCAAAAGATGGCGGTGATCGGGTTTGACGATTATGACTGGTCAGCCATTACGGCGCCGCCTGTGTCATGTGTCGCGCAGCCCATGGAGGAGATGGGAAAACAGGCGGCAGAAATGATGGTAAAGCGTATTCAGAACCCGACAAGAGCTTATGAGAAGATTGTCCTGGAGTCAAAGCTGGTGCTGCGGGGCTCCTGTTAGCTGCTGAAAGAAGGAGGAGCAGAAATGTACGACGTCGTTACCCTGGGAGAGACTCTCATAGATTGCACGCCTGCGCCGGAAAATGAGCAGGGAATGCCGCAGTTCAGTTGCAATCCCGGCGGTGCGCCTGCAAATGTCGCCGCGATGGTAGCAAAGCTGGGCGGCGCAAGCGCCTTTGTGGGAAAGGTGGGCGCGGATTTATTCGGCGATTTTTTGTGCCAGACGCTGGCGGCCTGCGGCGTCGATATAAGCGGTATAGAGCCTCTGTAATATCCTCTACCCGACGCACGGATACACCTGCCAGATACATCTCGATGAGGGCTTCTTCCACGCTGCTCTCCCGGCGACGATAGCGCTCGATGATGGCAGTCTCGAAAGAGATGCCCTTGAGACGAGGCACATGGAGTGTTACATCCCCGGAGGTCGTGGTAAGATTTCGGTCATAATGACCGCTGCGGTAGCCCTGGCGGGCCTCGCTGCGCTCGTAGCGGGCTGCCTGGGTGAGTTTTTTCGCTTCGGCTTCCAGCAGCTCGTTGAGCGTCTCCTCCACACTGCTGCGGACTAACTCCTTGATTTGCCCCTTGATTATTTCCTCGTTGAATTGTACAATGTTGTTGGACATGGTTTGTCGTCTCCTTTCAGAATGTGTGTGGTAACTTCATTCTACCAGAGATCGGCAAGCCGTGTCTACTTTTTTATGCTCTTTTCAATTTGCGCAATTTATTATACCTTATCTCAGCTTGCGCCAATATGCAGTGGGGTCTGCGCTTTCTGTCAATGCACCAACCACGTCCACAACAGAAAAATACCATTCTTCCCGTTCTTCATCCCAGGCCGTGCGGATGGGCTGGTCTTCAAATATTTGGAGCTTATCGTTTTCTTGCATTCCCATACTGTTCTCCTTTACAACCCCAGCATTTCTTCCAGGATGGACATTTCCTTGCCGATCTCCCTTTCCAATGCCCGGATTTCTGCCATGATCTCACTGGTGGGCGGATACTCCACAGGCTTGTACTCTGTCTTCTTCTACTTGTTGATGGACAAATCATACCGATTATCCACGATCTCCTGCTTCGGCACAAAGAAGCTCTGTTCTGTGCGCTTCCGCTCTGCTTCTGTGTCCCGGTTATGGAATCGGGCGATAATGTCTGGGATGTCATTTTCCTTGATCTCAGAGCGTTTATCGTCCAGACTATAACCATCGGCTTTCATGTCATAGAACCAGACGTTTTCTGTGCCACCAGCATTTGTCTTGGTAAAAATATCAAGATGGCCGTGGATACACCAGCATAAGGCTTGAACACACCGGAGGGCATAGAGATGACTGCCTGTAGCTGCTGATTTTCTACCAGCTCATGACGGATTGCCTGATGAGCCTTGGAAGATCCAAAGAGAACGCCATCGGGAACGATGCAGGCACAGCGACCGCCAACTTTGAGCATCTTCGTGAACAGCGCCACAAAGAGCAATTCTGTTTTTCTGGTCTTGCAAAGGCCCAACAGATCTTTGCTGATTTCCTCCTGGAACACACTGCCGGTAAAGGGTGGGTTCGCCATGATGAGAGAATACTGATCTCTTTCGATATTCTCGCCGGACAGAGAATCCTGATAGGTGATATGTGGATCCTCCACGCCGTGGAGCATCATGCTCATGGCGCCGATGCGCAGCATGGACTGATCGGTATCAAATCCGGAAAACAGGCAGGATTTGAAGTAGCGTATATTCTTGGTTTTCATCAGTTCCTTTTTCTGATGCTCGCTGATATAGGCTGCGCTGGATAGAAGAAAACCAGCAGAACCCATAGCCGGGTCAAGAATGGAATCCTTGAGGGTAGGCTGCATCAGCTCTACCATCATGTTGATGATATGGCGAGGCGTGCGGAACTGACCGTTTTCCCCAGCGGCCGCGATTTTACCCAGCAGATACTCGTAAACATCGCCCATGATGTCCTTGTTGTTCATGTCCATGGCATCGATGCCGTCCACGACTTTTGCAAGCACCTTTGCTGTGGGAATCAGGAATACGGTGTCCTTCATGTAGCGGCTGAATGCGGTGTCCTTGCCCTCGCCGATGGTTTTGATGAAAGGGAATACATAGGTCTGGATGTTGGTCAGCATCTCGCCGGGTTCAAAATTGTGGAATACGTTCCATCGGAGATTTTTGTATTCCTTTTCCACCCGGGGATTTTCGCTAATCACGCATGTGCCGTCCTGAAATACCTTGTTCTTCAGGGGAACGCCAAGCAGACTTGCATTGGCTTCTGCCTTCAGCTGGTTGTCATCCAGCAGCTTCATAAACATCAGATACGTAATTTGCTCGAGAACGGTAATGGGGCTGGTAATGCCATCCGTCCATATCGTATCCAATATGGAATCAACTTTGTTTTTCATTTCACCTGTAATCATATCAAAATCCTCCAAGGCTGTTTTTGTATTCTTTCTGCCGCAGCAGAAGCTGATAATCAGAAATTGCATATAGCCAATTACAGATTATCGGCATCAAAAGGAAGATTTGCGCTCTCACAATCACAGCGCAGATGCTTCCTTTTGTTTTTCTTCGCATCGGTGGCAAACTGCATTTTCGTAGTTTGACTGCCGCAGTGTGAAGAAAAATGGGGTGTCCAGAGGGATGCACTCCCTTTGGCTCAGGGTTTCCAATAGGGGCGAGAAGTGCCCTGTTGGCACACGATTTTGCGCGGCAAAGTCTAGTGTGTTATACCTTTTGCGACCGCTGCCGCTGGAAAGGGGCTGTCACCGTACCGGACAGACCGCTTCCTGCGGCAGCAGAAGGACGAATATTTGCAGGCACGGGAGGCTTGCGGATGATCGTTCTTCGGGTGTAGGCGATGCAGCAAAGTGCAGGCCGTTGACCGAAACTGTGTTGCATCGCCGGGGGAGCAAAAGGTATATAAAACCCGCCGCAGCGACGCATCCCCAAAAATTATCGCTTATTCATCCGTCATTTCTTCGATAATTTTCAAAAAAATGCTTATCGACTTAACTCAGCACGCTACAAGATGTAGCGACAGCTCTGGT
>ERZ772860.1157-NODE-1157-length-19353-cov-4.853301_pt1 | contig 19353 bp, 21 predicted proteins | sample MGYA00511342_ERZ772860 | MGnify/ENA primary metagenome ERZ772860 (study PRJEB29015, sample SAMEA2737665) | human gut metagenome | biome: human gut; feature: human-associated habitat; material: faeces | place: China | collected 2012 ... | reverse complement strand
AACCAGATTCAAAAATTGCTCATCCAACAGCATGAGCAACAGGAGAAGACAAAGGCGCTGCCTGCCGTCAAACCGGCTTCCAAAAAGCCGGTTTCCAATGCTAAAAAAGCGGATGTACAGTTTGCTCCGTTGCCATCAGCATCTTCAACGAAAGATCCGAGTTCCTTAGAGCTTCGCTGTGGCCCTGTCCAGCTCACAATCTCGCCGTCCAAACTGGGCCACCAGATCCACCCTGATTGGGAATGGCCTTTAATCGAGCACAGCCCTGACGTCCATGGGCAAAGAGAAGATCCGCGCGGAGCATTCTGCTCTCACATACAACGCTGGTCAACTGGGATCATCTAGACTGCCGAACACGCCATTCGAAACTTCACCATCGGCCACAAGAACTGGCTGTTCAGCGACGCCCCGAAAGGAGCCAAGGCCAGCGCTACCGTCTACAGCATCATCAAGACCGCCAGAGCCAATAATCTGAACCAGTTCCAGTACCTCGCTCCACTGCTCACGCAACAAAGCTTTTTGATATGCATCTCATTGACGATGAAAAGGTAAGCAATCAAAGCAGTGGATTTATACACCGGGAGATTTAGAGCTTACTCGTTACATACACACACACTGCTGATGAGATGCACAAAGAAAGCGACTCATCCGAGTCGCTTATCCAATTTTCATAATTAAATTTTAACGCTTATGGTTTCAAAAGTCAATCGATCAAGGGCGCTCTCTCATCGGGAATTAAATTTATCCTTATGCTCACTCCAATTGATTTCCCCTGAATAGTTTGCTGTATATATGACCACGATGACATCGGGCTTCTCCTCTCGGATAAAGGTCTCGAGGCTGCCGGTGAAATGACGGAGGTCCAGCGATACGAGTTAGCGGCAGCCGAGTGCAAGGTATGGGACAAACGTATCGCAGAAAGAATCTCGAATGAACAGTACTTTCTTCCCGTTATCGGGTTGATTCAGGTTCTCGATGCATCCATCATTCTGCTCTCATGTCGCTGCCGTTCACTACTCGTTTGCGGCAGGGGCTCAAAAAGTAGAATATCATCCCATCCATACAAATAAGACAATCGAACCGAACATCGAAATCCAGCGACATTCAGAACACCTCGACGACGTTCTGCCATAGAATGAGATCATCCAGTAAAACTGAAAATGAGCCTTTCAAGCTCCACTGCTCATACAGCGGAGTTTTTTGATATGCATCTTAGCGACGATGAAAAATTGAGCTGTCAGATTGACAGACCATACACCGGATAATTTAATACTTAGCTTGACAAGCCACCAACACATTATATTTAATTCAATAATTCGCACAAAACAGCGTTATCTTCTTCTAAAATCTCTTGTATCCACATTATCCCTAAAATCCTTTACTTGCATAGAGACTGCCTCCGAAAATGCTGATATTATATCTCTTATTTTTGTACCTGCACATTCCGCTTCTTTGATACTACGCAAGCCACCATTTTCGATCACAGGGAGCAATTCCTTCGATCCCATCTTTAACGTCATCACGACTACTGGTTTCCATAAACTCACCAGTCGTTCAAAATTATCATTCTTTTTAAATGACAATTTCCATGAATCAAGGTTCCTATCATTGCCAAGGATGCATTCAATTGAAATACCAATAACTTTAATGAGTAGCATTCTCGCTCCTCTTTTTTTCAAATAATTAAAGTTGTTATTATCTACAGGTGTTCTATTATCTCCTTTTTCTAATAAAAATTTTTTGTAATCTGATATAGCTCTTGTCAAGGAATACAAAAAAATAATATGTTCAGCATGAAGATTATCTGTAAAGACAGATACATACCTTTTATCATCAGACCATAGGCTTTTTTTCTCATTGTATGCTATGACACAATCACCATGAAAAGCCTCGACTACTTGCGCAACCATATATGGTTCAAAAACATCTTTTTTTCTTGTTTTCCGATCAGTTCTGCGTCCGCCGCTATAATAATAGCCAGGATATTCTTCAAACTCTTTCCGCAAACGTTTTTGTTGCTTATCATTACTTCTTAAATCAGATGACAGAACCTCAGTCTGTTTATTATTATTATTAATAATATCGTCTATAACATCACTATCGTGACATACAATAAAACGTATTGGAATTAAAAATTCTTTTTTGGAGTTTGACTGTGCAATTGCTCCAGTGGTTTGCGCTCCATTTATTATAGTTATTCCCTTTACATAAAGTTTATTCCCGGATTTTATGTCATAATCATTCACTAGAGCCGTAACGCCATTATTAAACGCCCAAAAGTTTTCGGGTTGACTATTAACTGTTTCTATCATACCTAAATTGATTTTATTTTTTCTTTTTCCAGCTCCTAAAAATTCTCTTAAATTCCCTGAAAAAAGTTTTTCTGGCTTATATTTTTTCAATAGCGAAGCAAGCCATGTTCCTTTTACAGCAGTCACATAGGAATTCCATTTTTCGCTTTGAATCTCAAATCCCTTATCTATAGAATCCACTTCTATATGATCGTTTATACTTATTCTTTTATCAGATTCCTCATACCATTCTTCAATAGTTTCATTACCTATTTCTTGGGCAATAACTTTTACCGTATTGCTTTCTCCGGCACAATCATTTACTAATAGTTGCGCACTCTTTTGAACTGTTTCTAACTCTTGTGCAATCATTGTATTAGCAGATTCATTACAGTTGTGCACATACCAGAATAATACCTGATTGATATTTCCTTCTTTTATTCCCTCTCTTAATTCATTAGCTCTATCTGCTATAGCGGATGGGATTTCTGTCGTAGATTGTGCAAACAGCCAAGCAGCAGCTGTATTCAAATCAGATGCCTTATTTGCAGGCGCTGCCACATCTTTGTTTGCTTTCTTTTTCATATACGCTTGCCCTACAACCGCAATTCCCAAATCCTTATCAATATATATTAAATCACATTTTTTGTCATCACTCCCATCCGTAAGTGAATCTACAGCCACATCAAATATATCATCAATACCAAATCTCAATTCTAATGCATAAAGCATCAATGCATTAGAATTAAAGTTTTCCTTTAATGCTTCACGACGATTAAAGTCATCATAATAATCAAACATTTAGCATTCCTCTTTTTTTAATTTTAGATTCGAAAACAGCCTCATGAAAATAATTGATATAACGTTGTATACATTGAAAAAAGCGACCCACCAGAGTCGCTTTTCGACTTTCATAATTTAATTTTAACACTTATAATTCTAAAAGTCAATGATGCAATGTGCATACATCATCGCTTCCCTTTTATCATATGGACAAACGTAACGGTTCCTGGTATCTTGCGGATGAATTTTTTGACCCGTACTTTGAAGGATGGCTTTGTATAAATGTAAAGCAATTTCATGAAATCCTTTTCATCGCGCTGTACATCTTGGAAGAACGCAGTTCTCTTCGGCGATGGTGTTGATGATGTTATCATGGACGGATTGTGCAGGATTGCCCGTTCAAAATCCTGTTCCATGATTTTGGCATGGTCTTTGACCTGGTTGAACAAATCACATCCCTTAGGGCTCTGAATGAAGATCAAGGACGTCCCCTTCCCGTCGTACATTCTCGGCGATTCTTCTTGTACGCCCCAAAAATCGGCCAGAGTAATATCACTTGGGCGATTCTTCTTGCAGAAGTGGCAACTATGACACGACGGGCGAAGGTACAGGTTCTGCAAAAAGCCTTGTAAGTAGAGATCTGTATTCAGGTCAGCGGCGAGGTATTTGTTAGCATTTCCGTAGGAAATTGCTAACAAATACCTTTCCCAGGAAAGGTTTTTGTTGCGAAAAGAAATCCTTCGGATTTCTTTTTTATTCACACGAAGTGCGAGATATTTTCGCCAAATCTTCGGTGATGGAACACCATGGCATATGAAGTCAACTAAGATGAGATTTTCATCGTTTTTCCCTACGAAGCGGCGCAGTGCTGCACATTGGCACGGCGTTCCGGCAAAGAGGACCTTACGACCTGCTCTGAGATGCTCTACCACCTGCTGAAAAGATGTTTCGACACGGCTCTGCAGGTACTTTGAGACACGCAAGCGCTCCAGATCTGCGACCGTCTCCACCGATTGATGGCAGACCTCCCAATCTGCATCGAAGCCAGCGCCAAAAACGATGCCGCCTTCCTTCAAGATTTGCTCAGCAAAAAGTTGGAACATACCACCGGAAGAGCTGTCCTTGCGGATTGCCTCATCCTTATTGATAGCTGCATAGGTTGGCGGAGTCTGATCCTGCTCCTTGACAATCGGATTCAAGACAGGGCAATTTCGCTCACACTTACCACAGTTGCGGCAATGATCTGCATCAACGCGAGGATAGCGAAAACCTTCTGCATCTTCTTCCATCGTGATGGCATCGAACGGGCAGGAATTATAGCAGGCATAGCAGCCGCAGCAGTCCGCACGATTTGCCGCAATCATCTTCTCAATCGCAATCATATCGTTATCGCCTCAACTTCCGCAAAATCTTCCGTACCAACTCTTTTTCCGATTCATTCATGCCCACAAAGTACATAATGATGGTATAAAGCACAGTATCCATCACGACAAGCTCGAAAAAATGCAGCCAGGATATCGATAATGCCATATATTCCTGCAACGAAAATGCTACTAAAGCTAGCAACAATAATCCCTTGCTCATCGAAAATATATTGCGCCAGAAACGCCAGATATCCAGATGAATCCGCTTAGCATAATAGCGGTTCATGATATACCCGGTACTGATGAACAGAGATGTAGCTGTTGCCACAGCGCAACCAAGGCCGCCAAAGTGAACAGCCAGCGGAAAGCTCGCCGCTAGTGCGATCATAGCACAGATGGTATAGGCCGTCATGCGATAGCGGTTGAGGTTCATCGCCTGCAAGATGGCGATACCAACGTTCTGCACGAGCGGGATGAGCATCGCCGCCATCAGCAGGAGAACGATGGGATACGCCTCTAGATAAGATGGCCCTGCCCAGAGCGCGATGAACTCACGCCCCACCAAGGCGAACATGATGAAGAGATATCCCACGACCATGTACTGCAAGCGCCCAATCCGGATCATCAGGTCAGTCAATTCCTTCGCGGTAGCGTTTTTCGTGACCATCATCGTCACTTTGGGAAGCATGACGCCGCTGATAGCACTAGAAAAATTCATATCCATCATCATGAACTGCATGGCAATCGCATAGATAGCGACTTCCACCGTACCAGAAACGATACCTAAGACGAATTGCCCTGTCCCCCAATACACCTTGTCCATGATGGCGTTCAAGAAGATAAAGAAAGAATATGCCGCAATCTCGCGCAAGAAGACCGACTCATACTTGCCCCGCGCGAATTTCACGTGGAGATAATGCACGCAGTAGAACCAGTTCGCAAACAGGCAGGCAAAATTCAAGATTGTCGATACGACGACCATCATGACCGAGCCATAGCCCCAGTACAGGAACGGCAGAACGAGCAACGGGTTCAGCAGGACGCGCAGGATATTCGTAACGCGCAGGAAGATGAACTTCTCATATGCCTGCAGGATAGAAGCAAAGATGCTCAGCGGGAACGATAAAGCAAAGTTGAAGATGAGCAGGATCATCATGATCCTGGCCCGCTGCATCTCGCCGCTCGTCAGCGTCGCACCGAACAAGGCATCGATGTTCGCATACAGGATGGCTCCAATCACAAAGGTTATGACGCCGATGACGGAATACACTTGCAGGAAGAGGCCATTGAGCTCTGCCTCTTTCTGCACCGTTCCGTCCACACGATTCTTAGCCGTATAGCGCACAATCGTATTGCCCAGGCCCATGTCCAGGACACTCAGATAACCGACCACTGAACCAATCAGCGAATACAGGCCGTACTCAGACTGCCCCAAGAGGCGCAGCATGATTGGCGTATAGAGAAGGCCGACCACGACTGTCGCCACGATGTTGACATAGGAAAGGATAGCTCCCCAACGTCTCTGATTCATATATTCCTTACAACCTCTTCTCTAAGCATCAACCATTCAAACCGAGCACACGGCGCAGATACTCATCCGAGCGAGCCCGTTCCCTCGCTAGTACCGGCTCACACCGTTCCCAAGCCGGCGGCTGCAGGGGATTCTCAATGCGATAGCCCTTCAACTCATTCGTGCGACGCTCTTGGAAGCCGAAATAGCCAAGCAGGGTATCGAGGCGCGACCCCATCTTCTCAAGGGCATCATCTTTACCTGCTCCTAAGCGGTCACAGACCACAAACGGCGTCTGGAACAGGATGGAGAATACACTGCCATGGAAAGAGTCCGTATAGACGAGGCTGGCATGGTCGATTGCCCATAGGAATTCATCGACGCCCGTCACATAGTGCTCATAGACGTCCTCGTCCAAAAGATTGACCACTTTGAGACCAAGTTCCTTGGCAATCGCATCAATCTGAGCCGGACGCCTGCCGAGGAAGTACGTCAAAAGGTACTCTCTCCCATGATACCAAGTCGGCCGCCTGCTGACACTACGCCATTCATCGGCAGTGAGCAAGAGCGTCGGATCCACATGGACTTCTGCTTTACGCCCAGTCAGCTGCTCAATCAAATCCGCTCCTGCCTGCTCTCGCACCGACAGGGTCTTCATACCCTTGAGTCCCTGCACAAAAAAATCATGTTCTTCAGCAGGAATTTCCATGGTCGAAATACTTGCCGCATAGGATAAGCGCTTTTCCTCCGGTGCAAAGCCCAGGAAGAACTGATGATAATTGCCGAAATGTGGATTCCACACCTGATCACTGCCGACAACGCAATAATCATATTGCTTTATCTGATGGGATAATTCAGCAAGAGCAACACGATGATATGAGATATATCGATCCGAGAAGTCGCGTATTTTTGTCTGTCTTGCCATCTCACGACCGACATGACCATTCATTATCTCAGTGCGAAATTTTCGCCAATCAATCAGCCATTTAATGTACATTTTCCAAGTCCATTTCCACCACATTTCAGGCAAAAATGTATCAGGCTTTGTCCATATTGTATCGACATAGTCTACATAGCGTAAAAGAGCCTGTTGAAGTGCATAACTTTGCAAGACATTGCCATAATTAAAATGTCCATCCAGCGTGAATTTAGCGATACGAATTCCTCTAGTAACAGATTCCCTCATTTACATTCTCCCTCTAAAAATCATTTTCGGATTCATAGACTGAATATGAGAAAATCCGTTCAAGATTTATCCCTACTATTCAGCAAGAATCATTCTCGGATAGCCGACTCAACTATACCGGTGAATAACTCTTACCATTATAGCAAAAATGTCCCCCCCCCACAAGACAGATGCAATCTTCTTCCACTTCCTGCTAACCATTTCGAGCAAAATCTTTGAGCCGGCCTTCATCAGGCCCAGTTCAGTCGTCCTCAGATAGTGGTTGACGACCTGGTTCCACTTCCAGTTGTTATAGAGCGACTGGACCATGAGTGGGATCAGGACAATGCCCCAAAGACCGAGACTGAAGTACGCCAGGCCGATATAGGTGCAGATGAGCGTCAGGATGCCGAAGAAGATAAAGCTAAAGGTGTACGGAAGCCGGTTCATCGTCGAGATGAAGCAAGCCGAGTTGCGGTGGCGCGTCATGAGGTAGATGGAGCACGCCATTACGAGGAATACGGGACGATCAATCGTGAAATCATGGCGCAGCCATTTCACGATGGGAATGCCGATGGTCGCAAAGACAGTTATCCCTGCAATACTCAGGTAAAAGCCACAAGCCATTGACTTCGCGTAGAGTGTCCGCATCAGGTCGCGATTGCGCGAGACGTAGGCCGATTGGATGGCCGGGATATACGCTCCGAACATGCCACAAGATATGCCGATAATCGCATTGATGACCTGCATCGAGAAGGAGTAAATGCCCGTCTCATAGAGCGTGAGAAAGTTACTGCTGAGAAGGACGGTTGCCTGCCCCGTCAAATAGAACGTCACCGTCACCAAACCATCGCGCCAGGCATTGGGCCACATCATCGCCAGTATGTGCCTCTTAGAGTACATGGTCTGATGGCGATATTTCTGCAATAATTCGTCAAAATGGTGCACACGCAGCAGATAGTGTTTGCAGAGCGAACGCATGACAAAGCCGCTGGCAAAATAAGCGACGCCAAGGCTCAGGATGCCGAAGCCGGATACGAGGCCAATGATTCCCGCCGTCAGGAATGCCCCCTTCGCGATGATATTGGCTTTATTCTTGCGGAATACATCGCCGATGCCCGTCAGGACAATCGAATAATAGCCGATGTAGAGATTGATGAACGTCGAGACGATGTAGAGCCCCCATGTCGCATAGATCTGCCAGGAAAGGTACTCTGTAGCAATCCGCTGGATGTAGACCGTCCCCAGCGTGGCCATAACGAGCGTAGCCGCCAGAGCGATGCCGAAATACAGCCGTCGACAAGTGGCCAACATACCGCAAACTAGAGAATAATTTGGCTCGCTCTTCGCAGACGAGAACGAGACACCGTGCTTCTTCAGGTCAGCAGCACCGCTCCAGGCATACGTCATACAGTGGCTCAGCGTCGGCGTAAAGCCGCTGTCCATGAGCTCCACCAGTCCGCCAATGCTAATAAAGACATACCACAAACCTAAGATATCTGGCGGCATGTAATGCACTAAAACAGGTAACCATATAACCTGTGAACCCAAAGAGAAAAATACACCTAAATAATTCCAAATTATATCTTTTTTCTTAGTAGTTATTTGCATAAAACGTCCCTATATTTACTAACAAGAAAACTCTTAGTACAAACATATAATATTCAACTTCTAATTTTACGAAGGATACTTCTCATCCCTTCTTTAAACGTTTCCCACGAGATGAAAGATCTATACCATTTTCTCTTTATGAAATATATTTTTATTTTTTCTTTATACGTATCACCTTCATAGTCATCCCATAGATATTGCGAAAAATTCATATTTTTAGCGCCCATAAAATAATAACGAACTATTATAAAATATATTTGCATCAATAAAATTTTGCCAGCATTTTGAACACCATGACGTTTGCAAAAATCTTTTTTTAAACGCAAGTTGACAAGTTCATCAGAAAAAGTTTGCTTTTCCTTCATTGATGAGAGTGAGTTCTCATTCCCTCTCGTATATAAATAAATTGGCAAGTCAATGTAGCTGTACTGATGTATATAATCATAATATTGATAATTGAAAACCTGATCCTCAGCGGTACGCATATTAATTGGAAATAAAATATGATTTTCTTTTATAACGTTCGTTCGATACAGCTTTCCCCACGGAGTAAAAAGCAGAAAATTCAGGTTATAATAATCCTCATAGATATTTCCAGTTCGTGATGGGATATTAAATCCAGAAGGGTAGTGAACATTTTCCAAAGTAACTATTTCATAATTACCAACCACAAAATCATATTTTCCATTAAGACTAGCATCAAGTAATGATTTTAAGTAATCTGGATGTATTCTATCATCTGCATCTACAAAGGTAATATACTCACCTTTTGCCTGTTCAATTCCAAAGTTTCTAGATGCACCAGGCCCTTGATTCTCATTATGATACACACGAAAGCGACTGTCTTTTTCCCTATATGAATCACATATGTCCCCAGAGTTATCTTTACTGCCGTCATCTACCACAACAACTTCAAAGTACGGATAAGATTGTGCTTCTATAGAGTCCAAGCACCGCTTTAAAAGATTTTCCTTATTGTATACCGGAATAATAACAGTTACTTTTATTTCGTTTTTCAATTTTTACTCCTAATATTAATTAATTTCTTCCACACAGCCCAGTGCATTCTTGACCACATCATCTATATCGTAATACTTATACTCTGCAAGCCGGCTATCGAAGATGATATGTGCTCTTGCTTGACCAAGGCTGCGCACTGCTTGAGCGGCTCTAGTTGCGCTCGTTGTTGACGTGGTAATAAGCTTCTTCGCCGATAGACATTGCCGCTCACATGCTCGAGGCGCTCCATCACAAAAACCGACTTTCTCAATCGCTTCGCCTCACGAGCAAAGACAGTATCAAACCAGACGCTATCGACAATCAGATACTTATACATGAAAAGATTCTCTATCTCTTCTTTGTTAAGCCCCCATCCCTCCCCAATTCCTCACCATGTACTACATGCATGAGGAGCTAGATTGTATAACTTTGAATCAAATAAGATTTGAATTGGTTAAAACAAACCAATACGCCCTCATTATAGCGCAAACGGCAAGATTCAGCAACAAGAAGGGTGGCAATCGGCGATTCTCTCAAGTTGAGCAACTTCCTTCATATATCTCCTGTGTATAACTATGTTGATAACACGTGTATAACTTCGGAATACTTGTGGATAAAATTAATCACTGCCCCGCTCTATGTGTCAGTCTGCGCCCGCGCTGTGCTCGTTTTTGTGTATTCTGTGACCTTGTGGATAGCTGCTTTCCGTTGGTGCGGCTGGCTCTGCTGGCTCGCTAAGACGTAGCTCTAGCAAAGCGAAAGAAAAAATAACGTAGAGGCGCCCCCTTCTCTGTGTCGGCTGTGTGTCTGAGGTCGGCCAGGTCGATGTATCCTGGGTCAGATTTTGGCTTGTTGTTAGTATTGTTTCTCATTTAGGCTCATTCTATTGCATTTTTATCTGCTTTTTCGAAGTGTCAAAAAATTTTCTCTTGAGTACAAAAAGCTAGTATTTTCAAGGGTTGACACTCATTTGACACATCGTGTCCTCGGTTCGCAGGCATTTTTGCGCTTGACACGGAGCAGCCCGGTACCGTATACTAAGCTTGTCAGCAGCGATGCGACGCACACTCTTTTGCACGACCAACAAACAAGACGAATTTCGGGCTTGCTTGTCTCGCAAGGCAGATCAGCGGTCCGACGATTCTCTCGGTCTGTGATGCCTTGGAGATGGGCAGGCCTGTTTTGCTGTTGACGGCCGCATCAGGAATCCATTTGATGAAAGGGGTGTTTCTATGGCCAAGGAAGCGATGACGGGCTTCATCACGGAGTTCCGCTACTTCCACCAGATGATGCCGGTCCGGCCGCTGTCGGCGAGCGCACAGGCACTCTGGCAGTATCTCTTCTACCGCGCGAATGCCGCGTACTGGCAATTTCCCTTGCACTTGCAGCTCAATGAGCTGGCGGGGGCGCTGCGGCTCTCGCGCTCGTCGGTGCAGCGCGCCCGCGCGGAGCTCGCAGAGCAGGGGTATCTGCTCTACGAGCAGGAGCCGGGCAGCCGCTCGGTCAAGTACTATCTCATCAGCAATGTGCGCCCGCACATGCTCATGACGCCAGAGGAAATGCTCGCTGGCTCGAAATCGTATCAGGCTTTTCATGTAGCAGAGACGCAGATCCGAGAGGAGGATACTCATGTTTGCAACGAATCATGCACAGGGGCTGTATCGGGGAATTGAGAAGTACGGCGGCGGGTCGATCCGCGAGCTGACGCTGCGCTGCGAGGCCGGCAACATCTCGCACGGGACGTTCATCGCGGCGCGCCAGGAGCTCTGCGAACTCGGGCTCATCGCAATCGAGCGCATCGCGCGCAAGCCGCACTACGAGCTCATCAATCCGGCGCTGGCGGAAGACATCATCGCCAGGTCGGAGGCCATCTACGCGGCCGGGCCGGTAGCCGTCTGGAACGCCAAGCAGGCGGCGAAGGAGTCGAAGCTGGCGAGGGAACTTGCAAAATCAGATAATGATACGGACAAATCTGGCAATCCGCCGAAATCTGCCTCATAACTTCTATTATAATAGGAAGGAAAGTGGATGGAATGAGCAAGTCCATCCTCATTCCTCAGTCTATCTCATGCGAAAGGAGAGCATTATGCGGATCTTCATCAATCCGGGCCATGCGCTCGGCAGCCGGCCAGACCCCGGCGCGGTCAATCTCGAACACGATATCACGGAGGCCGAGGTCAATGCGCGCATCGCGCGGAACTGCTGCATCGCGCTCGAGCGCTACGGCCATCATACGAAGACGGTGCAGAGCCACAACCTGCGCGGCGAGGCGCCCGCCTACCCGAATGTCACGGCGCTCGCCAACAACTGGCCGGCCGATGTCTTCCTCTCGATCCACGCCAACGCTGGCGGTGGCCGCGGCTGCGAGACGTACGCGTTCAGCGAGTGTTCATGGGGCCACGGCCTCGCGACCATCGTGCAGAAGTCGTTGCACCGCGCCGTCAGCCGCCTCGACAAGACCTTCCCCGACCGCGGCGTCAAGGTCAACCCCGACTTCACCGTGCTGAGGCGCACGGCCATGCCCGCCATCCTCGTCGAGACTGCCTTCCTCGACAACGAGGAGGATATCCGGCTGCTGCTCGACTACCCCGCCGTCTTCGGACAGGCCATCGCGAGCGGCGTCGACCAGTTCCTGCGGGCACATATCACGCCCGAGGGAGAGCTGATCTACGAAGAGGAAGAGCCCGCTCCAATGCTCTGGCGATATGTACCGGCGCGTATATAATAGGAAGCTTTTGCCCAGAATGTGTCAACTCAAGTGTCAAAATCTTCTCTAAAAAAACACTTGCTTTTGACATGTCAATCCCGTACAATAAAATCAAGGCAAGGGAATAACACCCAAGCCAACGGACAGTCCGCCCGGCCTCGCGGCTGTCTCGGAGGCCACCTCTATCCCACTCATTTCTGCCATTGAAAATCGAAAGGAGAATCATCATGGCTACGCAGCGCACGAACATCAAGACGTCCCTCAAGATCAAGGTGGAGAACGGTACGACGGATACCGGTGCAGTCAAGTACGCGACGCGCACGTACAGCTCCATCAACCCGGAGATCAGCGATGACGACCTGCTCGCTATCGGCCAGGGCCTCGGCGCCCTGCAGACGCACGACGTCGGCGACGTCCAGCGCGTCGAGAATGCGACGATGATCACGGGCTAAGCCCCTGACTTTTCTCTCCCACATTGCTACACGAAAGGAGTCTCACCATGAAACGCACGCTCGAAATCGAATTCCTGCTCGATAACGCCAAGACGAAGACCATCTCCCTGCTCGACCCGAAGGATGATATCTCGGATGCAACCGTCAAGGCCTGGGCCGAGAACGTCGTCGCCAAGAAAGCCTTCAACTTCAGCGGCGCCCTCCCTGTCGCCTACAAGGGTGCGAACGTCCGCACCGTCGAGGTCGAAGAGCTCGCCTGAGCCCTAGCTAAGCCCGGTCGGCCGATGCATCATCCCCTCCGCGCATCGGCTGCCTCTTACCAGCCATCCCTTCCGCCATCACTCCCCCAACAAGTAAAGTGACAAGGTGATCCCCATGGAACAGAACCTCCTCACCGCAATCTCCAGCGTCGGCTTCCCCATCGTCGTGACGCTCTACCTGCTGACCAGCTTCCAAAGGTCCATGGACCGCTTCACCGACCAGCTCAGCGAGCTCGTCAAAGAGCTCCAGCAGCAGCGCCATATGATCCACTGACACGACGTCGAGATTGCCACGCCAACCCCAAAAAGCCGCCCTGCAGCATAACAGTTGCAGGGCGGCTTTTCAGTCACGAAAATACTTATGTCATTTTTCAGACTGTAGCGTTAAGACAGCTTGACGCAGGGTATCTGTATCACCTACATTTCCGGGGAAAATGATGTAAGGAATCTGCGGGAATTTACTTTCGCTGCCCGTGCGCCAGACTGGAACACCGGGACAAATTTGGCCAATTACCGTAGCCTTGTGTACATGAAGCGCCTTGGTGGCAACATCGCTGGACGTAATACCGCCTTTCGCAATCACGTAAGAAGGTGTAATGGACAATCTTCCCACTAGCGACTGCACAGCATCAGAAATCTTCACCGAACGAGCTAACGCTGACTCCTTCGTATCATCTGGCAAGGTCAGGACTTTGCGTTTGGTATAGACGACAGCCGTCTTTCCCGCTCGAATGATTGCTTCTTCCTTTTGCAGGATGCGGTCCACCTCTTGGGAAAATAGATTCGGTTCTAATACTAGATCTGAATCGAGTTCCAGGAACTCAAGCCCCGGCAAGCCTTGTAATGCCTTTAATTGGGCCGTGGTCTTGTCCGTGTGAGAGCCGACTACAATCACGCCCCCACTTTGCTGTGTTGCAGAGCTTTCCTCTGAAAATAGTTCTGCATGGGTCAGCAAAGGGCGGTCTTCTATTGCCCCCATCTCCTTTACAAAAGCAGCCGCTGTGCGGAACAGGAAATACTTGCCACGAGACATGGCTTCATAAAGTGCCAGGACAAAGACACGAACATCATCTTGGGTAACGGCGTTGACAATTACTTTTCCAAAATCATGGACTTTGGATAGCCGTGCGGCAATCCCTTCTACATCTCCTTGGCGCAGTTCTTCAATAGAGATAGACATAACCGTCTCTCGCTTGTAAGCTCCCTGCGTCTTTTCTTCAACATAATCGCGCAAGTTTGAAGCGTGATAGCCAAACGTCTGGTCCTTAGCAAATTCGGTCTGTCCAGCTGGCACTAATTTTTGACCATAACGAACGTAGTGTACATCACCAAAAGTGAAACGGCCGCCTTCTTTGAAATAGGGGCAAAGAATTTCACCGTCCACACGTTTAGTCGAATGAGATTCCAGTGTTTCACGCAGAGTCTGTGTTTCTAAAGGATAATGTCCTCTCAGTGTAGAATCGCTACGGCTGATGATCAAAAAGTCCTTCTGCAAATGCTGCGCAACTTTCAGGATTCTCTCAGCGATTTCCTGATGGACTTGTTTTGTTTTCCTTGCAGAGAAGCTGCGTGAATTCGTCAGGATATAAAACAGTTTCTGTTTTTCGCGGAATCCTTCTTCGATAGCAGATTCAGACCAGTCAGTAAAAACAGACACATCATGCAGAGTCTGTACCCCAGTTGGATCATCATCCAACACGATGATCTTATGCTTATCACGCTTACTCGCTGCAGCTAAGCGTCCTTTCAAATCAGGAAAGTTCAACGTTGGAAATGTATCAAAAAGGGAAACATCAAGAGAAACATCGTAGCTGGGACTCTCTTCATATTTTTCCATATCCGTCACGATTCATCACTTCCCTATCTTGAAATACGCCCGTCCTTCTTCTGGTGTCATCGGCATCTTATCCATGGCATGCAGGAGATCTACCGTCTTTTTTACCAGTGGAAGATTCGTCGAAACCTTTGTATCAGGATCCAGATAGTCGCTGTCTTCAAAGCCGATACGGATTGTTTTTGCGCCCATGCCAGCAGCTGCGGCAATGATTGAGAAATCACGACGATTAGCATGCGTGATTCCCCACAATGCATGATCCGGTATCATCTGGATCATGGTCGCTAATGCCTGTGGTGTAGCAGGTGCTTCTCCTTCATGGCCCAATACGATACTAAAAAGCACTGGTTTGACAAAGTCATATTTCTCCATGAACCGTTCCATTGTATAGGTATGACCAATCTCAAACGTTTCAACTTCAGGTGTCTTCTTATTCTTTAAGATCTCGCGAATGCAGTAATCTACATCATCCAGCGGGTTACAATAAACTTGTCGACCAAGATTGGTAGAACCGACATTCAAAGAACAAGCCTCTACCGAATCCAAATACAGGGGAGTGCACCGTTCTTGAATATTCAGGTTTGATACACCACCCGTCGATGCTTCAATAATCATATCGGTGTTCTGACGAATCAAGTCTACAGTTTTCTGAAAAAGAGTAGTATCTGTGGTCAGATTTCCCTGCCCGTCGCGAACGTGCAGATGTACCATAGCTGCACCAGCTTTCCAGCAAGCAATCACATCCTCAGCAATTTCTTCTGGAATAATCGGATGATTCTTCCCACTTACCGGAGCTACTGAAATCAAAACTTTATCCATTTTTATCCTCCAGTTCCTCAGTCTGGAAGATAATCAGATGTTTATTAGAGCTGATCTTTCCAGAACTGATAATGACTTCTAACAACAGTACCGATATTTGCTTGGTCTTTGCGGCAAATGACATCGACGAGTTCCTCGTGCTTGCGAATCAATTCATCAATGCAGTGCATCTCGATGATTTTTTTTGTCGTCTGGATGCGTGATACCTCAGTAATTCGATCCATATATTTGCATAAAGAAATCAATATCTCATTGTGCGTTGCCTTGACGATGAGATCATGGAATGCCGTATCTGCCATAAAAATGGCCTCTGGTGTAGCATTGTCGGCTGTCGCAACCTTACGAAGATTTTCTAATCCATCTTCGATTTGCTGCAGCATCTCATCATTCCATTTATCCATCGAGAGCTGTATACTTCCTGCATCAATGATCTGACGCATATCTAAGAGACTCTTTGACGAATCTTTCTGTAAGATAATCCCGTAGATGACTGGATATAGCATTTTTTCGCTAAAAGAGTCCTGTATATACGTTCCATCTCCACGATGGATGGATAAGACTCCATAGGCTACCAAAATCTTGATTGCCTCACGAAGTGAGCTACGACCTACCTGTAATCGTTCACAAAGCTCCATTTCACTAGGAATTTTTTCTCCTGGCTTGAACTCCCCTTTTATGATAGCCTCTGTGAACGTATCGATAATCTGTTCGACCAAGGGTTTACTGTTCAGTTTCTTGATTGCGTTAGCATGCATAAATCGGACCCTCCTCTGATTCCTACAGTATACCACTATTGAGAACCCTAGGACAATCTGGAGAGCCCGATTTCTCCAACTTTTATCGATTCATCAGCGACTCAGCATGTGCAGCGACCTTCATAGCGACCTCTCCATCCTCTTTAAGCCCACCGATGCCAACGGCGCCGATCACCTTACCGGCTGGATTTTTAATAGGTACCCCGCCAGGCATGGCGACAAACTTCTCATCTGCAAAATAACAAATCTCGAGATGTTCACGCTGCAAGCGCGCTAAGAAATCAGCCGTCGGCTGCCCCATGCGGACTGCCGTATAGGCTTTAGCCGGCGTGAGAGCAATTGTCAACAGTTTAGCACCATCTTCTTTCTGATAAAGGACCGTGAAGCCGTCTTTATCTACCACCGCTACGCTGAACGGGTTATCACCGTATTCATTCTTCACCAAAGATTCTGCAAATTCAGCGATATCTTTAGCAAAATCCAGAGTCATATTTTCCATTTAAATCCCTTCTCAATCACATATACACATGTACGCTATATTTTCTTTACTCTTTAACCTTTTTTCAGACTTGTATTTTCGACCATTGCTGCTTCAGCCTGCTGTTTTTCGAGACGACTACGCCAAAACGTGGCTACTGCCGGCCCCGTGATATTGTGAACCAGATTGAATATTGCTGCAGGGATAAACGCCAGCGGAGCTAGATGGGCAATAGCCAGAGCCATGGCCAGTCCTCCGTTTTCCATGCCAATCTCAAAAGAAATCGCCTTTGCCTTATAATTTGGCATTCCCACAGCACGTGCAGCAAAATAGCCAACACTCAGTCCCGTAAGATTGTGCAAGACGACTGCTACAAAAGCGATCCAGGCGACACTCGCGAACGAATCTGCACTGAGTGCAAAGCCGGAGCTTGTCGTAACAAAAATAGCAATCAAGGATACAATCGGGATAATCGGGGTGATCTTATCGACAAACGTTGAGAAGAAATAACGAATCGTAATACCTAAGCCAACTGGAATCAAGACAATCTTCAGAATGTCTTTCAGGATTCCCCAAGTATCAATTTCGATGATAGAGCCGGCTAGGAGTGTGAACATAAACGGCGTGATCAACGGAGCTAACAGCGTATTGACAGAGGATACCGTTACAGACAGAGCAACATCGCCCTTTGCCAGGAACGTCATGACATTGCTGGCTACGCCACTCGGGCAGCATCCGACCAAAATCATACCGACAGCCAAGACTGGAGGAAGTCCAAGGATCTTGGTCAGTGCCAAAGCAACAAATGGCATAATCAGGTAACGAAGTACAATCCCCCAACCTACATCTTTCGGTCTAGAAAATACTAACTGGAAGTCCTTGACCGATACAGTCAAACCCATGCTCAGCATGACAGCCATGATGCAGTATGAAACATACTTGGAAAGTGGCTTGAATGGTGCCGGATCAAAGTATGCAGCTACAGCACCTAGTACAATCCACAATGTGAAGTACTTGTTCATGAAAGCAACAAATTTACCGAGCTTCTCCAACATGTTTTTCGCCTCTTTCTGTCAATGCATCCGATGTTATTCTGGGAGCAGCCCTTTGGCTACCAAAGCCTTGCGCAGAGCACGAACACCAAACCTTACACTCGAGAGTACAGGTTTCTGATATTTATCATGGATATATTTCTCGCAATAAGCCATAGAACCCTGTGCAAACAGAATCACATCGACCTGATCGTTGATCTCTCCAGCATATTTTGTCATCAACTGCTTAAACTCTTCTGGGTTCAGGCCAAAGCCACCATCAACCAAAGCATCGACCAAGGTGACATGTTTGTTCATTTCACGAGCTACACGTCGTACAGTATTTTTCGTCGGTTCCAGGGTAGTCTGCAGCGTAGCCATAACGCCAATGCGTGCTCCCAGACGGACAGCTTCGCGACACATCTCTTCATCAATGCGGACAATCGGGATACCTGTGTATTTCGCAATATCCTGTGCTGCATCTGCCACTTCACCAACAGACGAACATACATTCAGGGTAGCATCTGCACCTTCCGAAACAGCTTTCATGTACATACTGATCAGACGGGCAGCCGGTGGAGCTGTTACATAACCGTGCTCACGAACTTCCGCCAAGATGGATGGGTCCTGATAGTTAGCAATCGTCACATCGGCAGGCATTACACTTCTCAGTTCCCTTTCAAGATCCGCAATCAACTCAGGGGTTGTACTCGTATACACAACAGCTACTTTCATGATAACATCCTCCTCATACATACTACCATTCAGTTTCCTATTCATCAGACATCTGATGTCTGATGTTTATGGTTCTATAGTATATGAACAGAGGCAAAATGTCAAGCGTTTTTTCAAAAAAAGTTTTTACTTTTTTTAAATTGGGCGGCAGGGCCGATTTCTGGGCTGTATGCTTGCAATTCGGGGGTAAACGTGATAAATTTATAACAATCACTATGCCGATTTTGAATCGCATCTGCCGGCGCTGCAAGATTGCGGCGGCGCTGGCCCGGGAAAGGACATTCTACCATGACCAATACAGAACTGTTTGACCTCTGGCGCGCCCGCGCAGTGGAGGATCCTGACCTGCTCACCGAACTGGACGGCATCCGGGGTGATGCCGATGCCATCAACGACCGCTTTTACCGCGACCTGGCCTTTGGCACAGGCGGTCTGCGCGGCGTCATCGGCGCAGGCAGCAACCGCATGAATATCTACACCGTGGCAAGAGCCACACAGGGTTTGGCCACATGGCTCGCCGGAAGCAAGCTTCCCCAGAAGGTCGCGATTGCCTATGACA
>ERZ772860.1154-NODE-1154-length-19378-cov-32.821663_pt1 | contig 19378 bp, 9 predicted proteins | sample MGYA00511342_ERZ772860 | MGnify/ENA primary metagenome ERZ772860 (study PRJEB29015, sample SAMEA2737665) | human gut metagenome | biome: human gut; feature: human-associated habitat; material: faeces | place: China | collected 2012 ... | reverse complement strand
TGCAGTAATGGCAGCTTCCATGCTGACCGGTTGTGGAAACTCCGGTGATGCAGCAGCTACCACCCCTGCTACCGACAGCAAGACAGATGTAGCAACCACCGAGGCTGTTGAAACGACAGCAGCTGCAGACGGATCTGTATACTACCTGAACTTCAAACCTGAAGTTGACGAAGTATGGCAGAAGCTGGCTAAGGAATATACCGAGGAGACCGGTGTTCCTGTAAAGGTTGTAACCGCAGCAAGTGGTACTTATGAGCAGACCCTGATGTCTGAGATCGCTAACAAGGAAGCACCTACCCTGTTCCAGATCAACGGACCTATCGGTTATCAGAACTGGAAAGACTACTGTGCAGACTTAAAGGATACAGACCTGTACAGTTGGTTAATGGATAAGAGCCTGGCAATCACCGGCGAAGACGGTGGTGTATACGGAATCCCTTACGTAGTAGAGGGTTATGGTATCATTTATAACGACGCTATCATGCAGAAGTACTTCGCACTGGATGGCGCTAAGGCAGCAAGCATGGATGAGATCAACAACTTCGCTAAGTTAAAAGAGGTTGTAGAAGATATGCAGGCTAAGAAAGATGAGCTGGGCATTGAAGGCGTATTCGCTTCCACATCCCTGACTCCCGGTGAAGACTGGAGATGGCAGACTCATCTGGCTAACATCCCTGTATACTACGAGTTCAAGGACAAGGGTATCACCGATACCGATAACCTGGAGTTCACTTACTCCGATAACTTCAAGAACATTTTCGATCTGTACATCAACAACTCCTGCACAGCACCCGGCCTGCTGGGAAGCAAGTCTGTAGACGACTCCATGGCTGAGTTCGCTCTGGGTCAGGCAGCAATGGTACAGAACGGTAACTGGGGTTGGAGCCAGATCAATGGCGTAGAAGGTAACACCGTTAAGGCTGAGGATGTTAAGTTCCTTCCTATCTATACAGGAGTTGAAGGTGAAGAGAACCAGGGACTGTGCACCGGTACTGAGAACTTCTTCTGCATCAACAAGGAAGCTTCTGCTGAGGATCAGGCAGCATCTATCGCATTCGTTGAATGGCTGTTCTCTTCTGAGACCGGTAAGGCAGCAGTAACCAACGACCTTGGATTCATCGCTCCTTTCAATACCTTTAGCGATGACGAAAAGCCCACCGATCCTCTGGCACAGGAAGTTCTTCGTTACATGGCAGATACCTCCAAGACATCTGTATCATGGAACTTCACTTCCTTCCCTAGCCAGCAGTTCAAGGATGACTTCGGCGCAGCTCTTCTGGAGTATGCTTCCGGTTCCATCGACTGGGATACTGTAAAGACAACCGTAGTTGAAAGATGGGCAGCTGAAAAGGCCGCAACCGCAGCTAACTAAGCTCCATCAGCAAAAAGACAATAACTTAATCCATCTTATATAACTTCAGACACAGGGGGCGGTGGTGGTACCACGGCCCCTGTGTTTGTAAAAAGGAGACAGGCTTATGCAAAAGACATTAAAAAGATATTTTCCCATTTTTGTACTGCCTACCCTGATCGCGTTTTCCTTTGCTTTTATCATACCGTTTGTCATGGGCGTATATCTGTCCTTTTGCAAATTTAAGACAATTACAAACGCGCAATTTGTAGGCTTAGAAAATTACATTAAAATTTTTGCGGACAAAGATTTTGTCAACGCATTTGGATTTACTCTAAAATTCTCCGTAGTGTCCATTGTCACCATTAATGTGTTTGCCTTCATTTTGGCACTGGCATTGACGAGAAAGATCAAAGGAACCAACCTGTTCCGTACAGTATTTTTCATGCCGAACCTGATCGGCGGTATCATTTTGGGATATATCTGGCAGCAGATGATCAACGCAGTATTGTTAAAATACGAGACAACACTGGTGGCGAATCCGACCTATGGATTCTGGGGTCTGATCATTCTGATGAACTGGCAGATGATCGGTTATATGATGATCATTTATGTAGCCGGACTGCAGAATGTACCTACGGATCTGATCGAAGCAGCAGAGATCGATGGAGCTACTTCGTTACAGACATTATTCAAAGTGAAAATTCCGATGGTTATGCCATCTATTACCATATGTTTGTTCCTCACCGTGTCCAACAGCTTTAAGCTGTTCGACCAGAACCTTGCATTGACGGCTGGAGCACCCAGCAAAAAGACAGCTATGCTGGCTCTGGATATCTACAATACCTTCTATGGCAGAAGCGGATTTGAAGGTGTTGGTCAGGCCAAAGCAGTACTGTTCTTCATTGTAGTGGCAGTCATTGCCCTGGGACAGCTGGTACTTACCAGACGTAAGGAGGTAGAGCAATAATGACTAAGAAAAAAACTTCCAATGTAATCATTTTTTGTATCCTGTGTGTGCTGGTAGTTGCATTTTTGACCCCTATTTTCTTCGTGCTGATCAACTCCTTTAAGGGAAAACTGTTCATCAGTAACAATCCTTTCGCACTGCCTACCGCAGAGACTTTTGCAGGGCTTACCAACTATGTGAACGGTATTGAAAAAACAGGTTTCTTCACAGCCTTCGGATGGTCTGCTTTTATCACGGTATTTTCTGTGGCAGCGATCATTCTGTTTACTTCCATGACCGCTTATTACCTGACCAGAGTAAAAACCGGTGTGACCAACGTATTGTATTATATGTTTGTATTTTCCATGATCGTACCTTTCCAGATGGTTATGTTCACGATGTCTAAGCTGGCGAATATGACTCACTTAAATAACCCTCCCGGAATGGTGCTTCTGTATCTGGGCTTCGGATCTGGTCTGTCCGTATTTATGTTCTGCGGATTTATCAAATCTATTCCGTTAGACATCGAAGAGGCAGCCATGATCGACGGCTGTAATCCGCTGCAGACTTTCTTCGGCGTCGTAATGCCGATCCTCAAGCCGACTGCTATCACAGTAGCGATTCTGAACGCTATGTGGATCTGGAACGACTATTTGCTGCCCTATCTGGTAATTGGTCTGAGTACTAATTATAAAACCATCCCGGTTGTAGTACAATATCTGGTAGGCTCTTACGGTGCAAAGGATCTGGGTGCCATGATGGCACTGTTGGTATTGTCTGTTATCCCTATCATCGTCTTCTATCTGACCTGTCAGAAGTACATCATCGAAGGCGTGGTAGCCGGAGCAGTTAAGGGTTAAACGAAAAAGTTACAACGGGAGATTTGTGTTATGAGAAAAAGTGGAATCCTGCTGCCGGTGAGCAGTCTGCCTTCCAAATACGGAATCGGCTGCTTTTCCAAAGAAGCATACAAATTTATTGACAGATTAAAAGAAGCCGGTCAGGCATACTGGCAGATTCTGCCGTTAGGTCCGACCAGCTATGGAGATTCTCCTTACCAGTCCTTCTCCACCTTTGCAGGGAATCCTTATTTCATCGATCCTGAGGATCTGGTGGCGAGAGGCTATGTGACCGCTGAGCAGTGCAATGCTTATGATTTCGGTACCGACATTCATTCCGTGGACTACGGTAAAATCTACAAGAGTCGCTTCCGCCTGCTAAAAGAAGCGTTTGATAATAGTCATATTGAAGAAGATGCAAGATTTCAGGAGTTTGTACAGAAGAATGCATACTGGCTGGAGGATTATGCATTATATATGGCAGTCAAGGACGGCTTCCGTGGTATCTGTTGGGCAGCCTGGGAGGATGATATCAAACTGAGAACTCCTGCGGCTATGGACAAATATCGCAGAAAATATGCGAGAGAGATCGCTTTTTACCAGTTCCAGCAGTATCTGTTCCAGGTACAGTGGGAGAAACTAAAGACCTATGCCAACGATAACGGCATCAAGATTATCGGGGATATTCCCATTTATGTGGCATTTGACAGCTCAGATGCCTGGGCGAACCCGGAGCTGTTCCAGTTTGACGAGGATTGTGAGCCGGTAGCAGTAGCGGGATGCCCTCCCGATGCATTTTCTGCCACCGGACAGCTGTGGGGCAATCCTCTGTATAACTGGGAACATCACAAAGAGACCGGTTATGCCTGGTGGATGCAGCGGCTGGCAGCCTGCTTTGAGCGCTATGATGTGGTACGTATCGATCATTTCCGTGGATTCGATGCTTATTATGCGATTCCCTATGGGGAACCCACTGCGGAGCACGGTCACTGGGAACAGGGTCCGGGATACGATATTTTCCGTGCCATGAAGGAAAAATTGGGAGAAAAAGAAGTTATTGCAGAAGACCTTGGCTTTTTAACACCATCTGTGATAGAATTAGTGAAGAAATCCGGTTATCCAGGTATGAAAATTTTGCAGTTTGCTTTTGATTCCCGTGAGGAAAGTGATTATTTGCCGCATAATTATACACATAATTGCGTAGTATATACAGGAACTCATGATAATGATACTGTGATGGGGTGGTATGACACCTTGAAGGGAGCTGACAAAAAGCTCTGTGACGACTATCTGCGTCTGAAAAATGCGGACGGAGAGCCGATTCCCAGAGAGCAGATTCCCTGGGAATTCGTGCGTGCCGCAATGTCCAGCGTAGCGGATATGGCGATCATTCCCATGCAGGATTATCTCGGTTTGGGATCGGAGGCCCGCATCAACATTCCTTCCACACTTGGCACCAACTGGATGTGGAGAATGGGGAACGGAGATTTTACAAAGGAGCTTGCAGGGCGGATCCGCAGCATGACAAAGCTGTACGGCAGATAAGTCTGTAGGCTTAGAAAGGTTTGCATTCCATGGAGGAAATCACGATCAGAGACATTGCCAGAATCTGCGGTGTCGGCGTCAGCACGGTATCCCGTGCCATAAATAACCACCCGGACATCAATCCTGAGACCAAGGAAACGATCATGCGGGTGATCAAAGAGAATAACTACGTACCCAACAACAGTGCCAGAAACCTGAAGCGTCAGGATGCCAAGGCAATTGCAGTACTGGTCAAAGGTATTAATAACTCTTTCTTCAGCCAGATGATCAAGGTATTGGAAGAAGAGATCAAGGAAAAGTCCTACTCCATGGTTTTGCAGCATGTCGATTATGACGATGATGAAGTGGAGGTGGCGCTGAAGCTTGTAAAGGAAAAAAGGCTTCGGGGCATTATTTTTCTCGGTGGTTATCTGGTTCACAGCGAGGAAAAACTGGCACAGCTTCATGTACCGTTTATCTTGAGCACTACCGGAATGCTGCCAAAGGGATTCAGTCGTAATACCTATTCTTCCGTGACCGTGGATGATACCAAAGAAAGTTACAAGATGGTGGACTATCTGTGTAAGAATGGGCATAAGGATATTGCGATCGTCTGTGCCCGCAAAACGGATGCTTCCATCGGTAAGTTGCGTTTGGAAGGCTATAAAAAGGCGTTGAAGGATAACGGAATAGAAGTAAGGGAAGAACTGATCCTGCCCATGAGGAGTGACCTTGAGGATTACTCCCTGGAGAATGGCTACATGGTGACGAAGGAATTCCTGGAGAAGCAGATTCCGTGCACGGCGATCTTCGCAATCTCCGATATGCTGGCAATCGGTGCTGGAAAAGCATTGTCTGATGCCGGATACAGGGTACCGGAAGATATTTCCCTGACAGGCTTTGATGGTGTGGAAATCGGGAAATATGTTATCCCGTCATTGACGACTTTAAAACAGCCGGTAGACAGCATGGCGAGAGAGACCGCCCGGATTCTGTTTGACATTATCGGGAAAAAAGCGAAACACCAGCACTGTGTATTCGACGGAGAACTGGTGATCCGGGATTCTACGATATCGAGGACGTAAGAAAGAGTCATACAGTCCCTATGGGGACGAAGGGAATGCTGTATGGAAATACATGGTTTTAACAAGACAACTTTATTAGATTATCCGGAACATATTGCAGCCACTGTTTTTACAGGAGGCTGCAATTTTCGCTGTCCGTTTTGCCACAATGGGGAACTGGTACTGGATCCTGCGGGTCAGCCCTCCGTCTCAGAAGAGGAAGTGCTGTCCTACCTGAAAAAAAGGCAGGGGATCCTCCAGGGTGTCTGTATCACCGGCGGAGAGCCGACTCTGCAGCGGGATCTTCGCAAGTTCCTGCAAAAGATCAAGGAGCTGGAGTATCCCATTAAGCTGGATACCAACGGGTATATGCCAGGAGTATTGTGGGAATTGTTACAGGAGCACCTGATCGATTATGTGGCGATGGATATTAAGGCTTCCAGGGATAATTATGCCCGGGCGGCGGGACTGCCACATATGGATATCTCTCGCATTGAGGAGAGTATCGGTATCCTGAAAAGCAGCGGAATTCCCTATGAATTCCGAACTACTGTGGTAAAGGGGATTCATACCGTGGGAGAATTTAAGGAGATCGGCAGATGGATCGAAGGGTGTCCTGCATACTACTTGCAGAGTTATCAGGAGAATGATAAATGCCTGTACCGGATGACACAGACAGCAGAAAGCAATGCTGATAAGCCGGGCGATGCGGAACTGTTCGGTGCTTTCTCGCGGGAGGAACTGGAACAGATGGCGGAATTCGTCCGAAAATATGTGGGGAAAGTTGTGTTGCGGGGCGTGGAATAAAATAGAGAGATGGTTATGGGTTGTCTGAAAAGACAACCTATTTTATTGATCTATATTCAAATTTTTTATATTGAAAGCGTTTACTTTATAAAAATAGGAACAAAATATAAAAACTGTGCATTTTTGCGAAAATCAGTAACCTGAGAAAAAATAATAACTAAAAATTGCTCAAATAATCTATGAAATACTTCCAAAAATAATCAATCTGCACAAAATGGATTTGATATTGTGACCAGACAGTGCTAGTATATAGTACATAGCGTTGTAAGCGTTTACATTGTATACGCTTATAACCGGAGTGAACGGAGGTATGGAAAATGTTTGGTAGTAAAGGCAGAAAGGAAAGAAAACGACTGATAGCACTGCTGCTGGCAGGAACTATGGTGCTGTCGGGAATGGGAATCAGTCCCATCTCTGTGCAGGCAGAGGAAACAGCAACAGCTGTGGAGCAGGTGCAGGAAACGGAACCTGTGGAAACAATCGTAGAAGAGCAGGGAGAAGAGACGGTATCCGGTGGTGATATTGAAGTGCCGGAAGTGGAAGAGACAGAAGTCTTAGAAACAGAAGAGATAAGTGAAGTTGCTGTGCAGGCAGCAGAAGTTACTGTACCTGTGGTACAAAACACAAGTGGGAATAGTGATGGTTATGTTCTGGATGCAGCAGAATTAGCAACATTTGGCGCAGATACAAAGAAAGATGGTGATGAGGAAACAGCAGGAACGGACAAGTATTTCACAATCCATTATAGTGCTGGAACAAAAGTAGAGGCAAAAGAAAAGGAATTTACCGATGGATATAAAAGCGTAAATAGAATAAACTTTGCCGGAGCAGTAAAGAAGACACAGAATTCAATTTCGTTCACGACAACAGGGAAAGCCAAAGTAAAGGTGTATTGGGGCGCAGCTGATGCAAACAGAGAAATGGCAATTATAAATGATTCTGGAAAGACAATTGCCGTTACAGAGGTAAAACCTGCTAAGGATCAGCTTTGTTGCTGGGAAGTTACGTTAGATGATGCAGGAACATATTACCTTGGAGGAAGTGAAAAAAAGAATTATATTTTTAGAGTAGAAGTTACGGAAGGCGAGCAGGAAGAGATTTCAAGAGCTGATTGGTCAACAGTAGATGCACCAGAAATTACAGAGGTAAAACAAAGTGGAGAAAAAATTGATATCACTGTAAAAGCAGTTGTTGGTAATGATGGAGCAGATAAAATAGTTGTAACTTTGCAGAATGAGGAAAATACAGAAGTGGGAAATGTAACTTCTTCAGCCAAAAAGGATAAGCATACAGTATCAATTACTCCGGATAAATCCGGTACTTATACCGCATCAGTAGTAGCAACCCGTGAAGGGGAAACTGATAAGGCCGGTAATAATATGGAAGTTTACTTCAGCCTGCCATTAGCAACTCCTGTAATCAGCAGCGCGACCAGCAAGGGCAACGGTGCTGTAGAAGTAGTCTGGAGTGCAGTTAAGGAAGCGACAGGATATGCTGTAACTGCTACTGCAGAGGGAGAAAACGAAGTTTCAAAGGCAGTGACAGCTGATGAAACGACAGCACTTTTAGAGGGACTTACCGTAGGAAAGACATATACGATCAGCGTAGTAGCTGTACGTGGTGAAAATAAAACGAACCCAGGAACAGCAACTGTTACAGTAACGGCTGAGGCACAGCGAGTATGGAGCAAATCCACATACGGTTCCAGTACGGATTCTAAGAATAATGGTGTTATCGGAAATGCTAATGACGGTAAGGTAACGGTATACAGTGAAGGTGGCAAAGGTAAGATTGTACCCGGATCTACGGATGGACTGACTTTCTATTATACGGCAATTGATCCTGAGACTGAGAACTTTACTTTGACAGCAGATATTCATGTAGACAGTTGGACGCTTTCCAATGGACAGGAAGGCTTCGGTATGATGGCTGCGGATGCAGTTGGCTCGAATGGTGATGGAACTGCGTTCTGGAACAATACTTATCAGGCGATTGCTACCAAGGTTGAGTATTACTGGGATGGCGAGGACGTAACTACTGACAGTTCTGCCAACAAGATATCTATGAAGCTTGGTCTGGGTGCGATTTCCAGACTTGGTGTAACAGCAGATGATGTTGCTGCAATTAAAAATGGAACCATTACGATGCCTGCGGGTTATGTAAGTGAGACCACAACACTGGAGACCGGTGCAGCAACTAAGGGCCCTGGCACTTATAATCTTGTGGGTAACTGGAATAAAAAGGCAGAGCCTACCGGAAACCTGGAGAATCCGTTGACTGACTTCCGCCTGCAGATTCAGAGAAACAACACAGGTTACTATCTGAGATATTTAGATAAGGATAACAAAGTAATCAAAGAAGTACGTTACTATGATCTGGAGAGAACTTCTTTGACCCAGATTGATAAAGATAATATTTATGTTGGATTCTTCGCTTCCAGAAATGCAAGAATTACGGTAAGTAATATTGATCTGAAGACGATTACCCCTGCGGATGATGAAAAAGCAGAGGAAAGAGAGATTGAATATGTATATCCGATCAATACGATAGAATCTCCTGCGTTCTCCAATTCTGCGGATTATAATCTGGTATACTATGGCAATGCTGACGGTACTTTGGTCGTGAAGGATCAGAACGGAAAAGAAGTCCTGAACAAGGAATTCAAAGCATTGGCCAAGGAAACGGTAGCTCTGAAGTTGAACAATGGAAAAAACGCATTTACGATCAACTTTATCCCGGATAAGGAATACAAACCCGGCGAATTTAAGTTAATGACTTCCTATGATCCGGTGACTATTAACCACACTGTAGAATATAAGACAGTAGAGAACAACAATATTTATGTGAGTCCGAATGGTAAATCGAATGCAGCAGGTACCAAGGATGCTCCTATGGATATCTACACAGCAGTGAAGATTGCTGCACCCGGGCAGAAGATCCTGATCAAGGAAGGAACTTACAATCTATCCAGTACTGTAAAAGTAGAACGTGGAATCAATGGTACTGCAGATGCTATGATCTATATAATCGCTGATCCTGAGGCGGGCTCCAGACCTGTATTTGATTTTGGCGGAAAATGCGCAGGTATGATACTGGCAGGCGATTACTGGTATTTCCAGGGATTCGATGTGACCAGATCGGCAGATGCCCAGAAGGGTATTCAGGTATCCGGTAACCATAATATACTGGATCGGATCAAAGCATATAAAAATGGTAACACAGGTATACAGATCAGCCGTTATCTTGGCACTGATCAATTTAATCAGTGGCCAGCTCATAACACAATTTTGAACTGTAGTTCCTATCTGAATGCAGATAAGGGTTATGAGGATGCGGATGGATTCGCTGCAAAGCTGACTGTAGGTCAGGGCAACGTATTCGACGGATGTATCGCGGCATACAATGCCGATGATGGATGGGATCTGTTCGCTAAAGTGCAGAGTGGTTCCATTGGAGTGGTAACGATTCAGAACTGTGTGGCATTCAAAAATGGCTATATTTTAGACGAGAATGGCAGAGAGATCAATGCCGGCAATGGTAATGGCTTCAAAATGGGTGGCGACAGTATGCCGGGAGCTCATGTGCTGAAGAATTCTGTTGCTTTTGCGAATAAGGCAAAGGGTATTGACTCTAACAGCTGTCCTGATATTAAGGTATACAGTAGCACAACGTTCGATAATGAAAGTTACAACGTAGCATTTTACACCAACACCGCTGTAAATACAGCATTTGCAGCAGATGGTATTTTATCCTACAAGGTATCCAACAAGGTGGCTGAGCAGTTTAAGCTGTTGGGAACACAGAATGCTGCAGATGTCAAAGGTGCTACGAATTACTATTTTGATGGCAGTAAGTCTGTCAATAATAATGGTAAGGAGGCAACTGCTTCCTGGTTCAAGAGTCTGGATACAGCATCTGCGCTGAAGGATGGTGGTATCACCCGAAATGCAGACGGTACCGTCAATATGAATGGCTTCCTTGAATTGACCGATGAGGTACCCGAAGGTGTAGGCGCAAGAATGTCCGGGAGAATCTCCGGAGACATTACTGTAATACCGGATGAACCGAAGCAGGATGATAGTAAGCCTGAAAATAATAATAACAATAGCAATGATAATGGCTCTGACAGTGCAGGCACTTCTTCCACTCCGGAGACTGTGAACTGGAATGAAGTAAGCAGTTCTGTACAGGATAAGGTTACAGAAATTGCACAGAACCCCGCGATTGCAACGGTTAACATGAACGTGGTATGTACCGGTGAGGTACAGGTTCCGCAGAAGGTACTGAATACCATTAAGGGTACCAATGTAACGGTTGCATTCCATAGTGGAAATGGTGTAGCGATGAGTATCAGTGGTCAGGATCTGAAGAATAAAGATCTGTCTAAGATTCAGAATATTGACCTGACAGTGGATCAGACGAGCAACAATATTCCTGCAAATGTTGTAGCTGCTAAGACATCCGTACCTACAAGACAACTGGTGATTAAGGATACCGGCAGTTTTGGCGTGAATGTGAATATTCATGTAAATGTGGGCAAGGAAAATGCAGGCAAGACTGCAAATCTGTACCGCTACAATGCAGAAAAGGGTCGCCTGGAGTACTGCGGATCCTTTACCGTAACTTCTAATGGACAGTCCATGTTCGCGTTAAAACGCGGTGGTAATTATCTGGTAACAGTAACGGAGCGCAGACCGTCCGAAAGCGTATGGTTTGCAGAAGGTGATTACACCATTAAGCCGGGAGATACGCTTTCCAAGATCGCACAGAGGAATCATATGACCCTGGCAGAGCTGCTTCGCAGAAACGCACAGATCACGAACCGGAATGTGATCAAGGTTGGTCAGAGATTGAATCTGAACTAAGATGCGGGCACAATAAAAAGAGAAAAAGTATAAGACGGGAAATTGAAAACGAAAATAAAAACGAATGGTTTGGGAGGACCATTCGTTTTTATTTTTCCGCTGACTTGAAAATTTAAATTCCAGTGTACAGGTAAATTCCACCGTGTCTTTAAAAGTTGCCTGAAATCGAATGATTTTAGAGAAAAAATAATGGATTTCTGTTATAATCATAGTAATTCGTGGCGAAATTCTCTGTTTTTCTGTATAGTAAACAAGCCACTGGAATGTAGTGTGTCAGACTAAATTCCACTGTTCGAATATGATGCAGTTATGATGCAGAGACGGTATATATTGATATTGGGAGGTAAATAAAATGAAAAAGAAAATATTAGCAGCATTACTTACAGGACTGTTGTTTACCTGCACTGCATGCGGAAGTCCGGAATCCCCGGTGATCCCGGAGGTGACCGGCAGCCCAATCGAGAATACGCAGGAAAGCGCACAGGAAAATGCAGAAACGGAGACTGCATCGCAGCAGGAGGCACAGACCGAGACGGCTGCAACCGGCAAAGTGGAGATTGCCACAGAGGATTTTGAAGGCAGCAGTGATCCGGAAAATGCGGAACGAAAATACACCTATACCTATCAAATGCCGACGATCACGATAGAAGGTAATGAAGAAGCGCAGGACAAGATCCAAAAGGATTTGAACGCGTATGTGGAAACTTTTTTGGATAGTATCAACAATAGTGATTTCGGTACAGTTTATGAGGGCGAGATGTCGGGAATGACTAGCTATGAAGAACTTTCATTTCAGGTAATCCGTGCAGATGACAAGGTGATCAGCGTGGTATGGGGCAATGAGGGCTATAATCAGGGAGCACATGGCTGGTACATACAGGATTACAGAAACTATTATACGCAGACAGGAGAAAAAATTACCTTTGACAGTCTCGGAAACGGCTTCCGTGACAAAGCACTGGAACTGGTGACGAAAAAAGCTGCCGAGATGCAGGCGACGGATGACTGCTTCTTCCCTGATTATGAGAAGAGTATTAAACTGGTAGTGTTAGATGGTACGGAAAATATGGATACTATCTATCAGGAAATCTATGGTGCGGACATTGCAGGTACCGGCAATGGTCCGGCAAGCCCGACCTTCGGCATTACGGGAGATGGATTCGTCTTTGAATCCGGGCAGTATGTACTGCAGCCGTATGCAGTGGGGATTATAGATTTTGAAATCCCGGCAAGTGATTTCGGGGATGCTCTGGCAGCAGATATTTTTAAACAAAATATCCGATAAAACACTCCAAAACGTCCTGCTGCGAGAAAATGGAGGAAATTTTATGCTTACATCACTGGGACTGATTTTTTTGCTGGGACTTCTTATGGCAGCAATCTGCCAGAAGATTCACCTGCCACGCATTATCGGAATGCTGTTTACCGGAATTTCCAATACAAAACCCCGACAGTTATCATAACTGCCGGGGTTTTAAGGAGGATAGAAATCGTTTTGAAAGGAATTAGCCCATCGTAATAACTACGTTGTACTCTTCCTTGCCCTTTTCGTAAGGGATGATGTGTCCGTCAACAGCCTTGCCATCTACGGTCATGGATACCACACCCTTCTCCACGTTCTGAGGATTCTTCACCTGAATGTGATAGGTGCCCTCACGGAACTTACGGGTGATGGAGAAATCGCCGAAGCCCTTAGGAATACAAGGATCTACGGATAATCCCTGATGGGTAGGATATACACCCAGGATGTACTGGGAGATATTTACGAAAGTCCATGCCGCGGTACCGGTCAGCCAGCTGTTTTTCGCTTCGCCGTGGAATTTTGCATCCTTACCGGCTACCATCTGGGAGTATACATAAGGCTCGGTACGATGGATCTCGCTGATATCCTCAATGTATGCGGGACAGGTCTTACGGTAGATTTCGAAGGCTCTGTCACCTCTGCCCAGAACAGTTTCTGCGATGGATACCCAGGGATTGTTGTGGCAGAAGATACCGGCATTCTCCTTGTATCCGGGGGGATAAGAGGATACTTCACCAAGTTCGAGGTGATACTCCGTGTATGCAGGTTGTAAGATCATGACACCATACTTGGTATCCAGTCTTTCTTTTACGGAATTCAGTGCCTTCTCGGCAAGCCCTTCCTTTACACCGACACCGGCGAGTACACAGAAGCCCTGAGGCTCGATGTAGATCTGACCTTCGCGACATTCCTTGGAACCTACCTTGTGGCTGTAAGCATCGTAAGCACGAACGAACCAGTCGCCGTCCCAGCCATCCTTCAGGATCGCATCGTACATTGCCTGTACTTCCTTGCGTGCGCGGGCAGCTTCATCAGCATCACCCATCAGCTCACACAGCTGGGCATATTCTTCGCCGTATTTTACGAACATACCGGCAATGAATACGGATTCTGCCACGGGTCCTTCACTCGGACCGAAGGTTTGGAAGGATTCTCCGGGATGAGCGGAGAAACAGTTCAGGTTCAGACAGTCATTCCAGTCGGCGCGGCCGATCAGAGGCAGATTGTGAGGACCTTTGTGGTTGATGATATAGTCTAAGGAGCGTTTTAAGTGATCCATCAGAGGAGCAGCTACGCTCATATCGTTGTCGAAAGGAACCATCTGGGTCAGGATGGAGGTATCACCGGTCTCTCTTACGTAAGCACTGGTACCTGCAATGAGCCACAGAGGATCATCGTTGAAGCCGCTGCCAATATCGGAGTTGCCCTTCTTGGTCAGAGGCTGGTACTGATGGTAAGCGCTGCCGTCCTGGAACTGGGTGGAAGCGATATCGATGATACGCTCTCTTGCACGATCCGGGATCAGATGTACGAAGCCGAGCAGATCCTGGCAGGAATCACGGAAGCCCATGCCACGACCGATTCCGGACTCATAATAAGAAGCGGAACGGGACATGTTGAAGGTTACCATGCACTGATACTGGTTCCAGGTGTTGACCATACGGTTTACTTTTTCGTCAGCAGAATCTACCGTGTAACGGGCAAGTAACTGTTTCCAGTAAGCCTGCAGCGCTGCGAAAGCTTCTTCTACCTGGGCGTCGGTCTGGTATTTTGCCAGCATTTCCTTCGCGCGGGTCTTGTTGATCACACCGTAGGACTCCCACTTCTCGTCTTCGGGATTCTCGATATAGCCCAGTATGAAGATGAAAGTCTTGGTCTCGCCGGCTGCCAGATCCACATTGATCTGATGAGAAGCAATGGGAGACCAGCCGCTTGCCATGGAGTTTGTGCACTTGCCGTTCTCAACCGCTTCGGGAGAATCCGCACCTCTGTACGCACCAAGAAAAGCATCTCTGCTGGTATCGAAACCATCAATCTTCGTATTTACAGAATAAATTGCGTAATGATTACGGCGTTCGCGGTACTCGGTCTTGTGGTAAATAGTCGAATCCTGTACCTCCACTTCGCCGGTGCTTAAGTTACGCTGGAAGTTCTTCATATCATCGTCGGCATTCCACAGGCACCATTCTACATAAGAGAATACGGACAGCTTTTTGTCCTCGGAGCTTCCGTTGGTCAGAGTCAGCTGGGAGATCTCACAGTTATCATTCAGAGGAACGAAAGAGAGCACGGAAGCCTTAACACCGTTCTTGGAAGAGGTGAAACGGCTGTAACCGATACCGTGACGGCACTCGTAAGAGTCCAGTTCGGTCTTCGTAGGCTGCCAGCCGGGATTCCATACGGTATCTCCATCCTTAATATACAGATATTTGCCGTTGATGTCTGTCGGTACATTATTGTAACGATAACGGGTCAGACGCAGCAGTTTGGCATCCTTATAGAAAGTATATCCGCCGCAGGTGTTGGATATCAGACTGAAAAACTCGTTGCAACCCAGGTAGTTGATCCAGGGAAGCGGAGTCTTGGGAGTAGTGATGACATATTCTTGATGCACATCATCAAAATGACCATACTTCATAAGAAAATCTCCTTCTTTCATGTTGTTGTATGTTGAGTGTTTGCTTTTTCGCTGCGGACTGCTTAATGCTCAGTAAACGATTAAGTAATCCGGAATTCTGATTTGTATTATACAGAAGCAGTGCTGAAAATGCAATACGAATATTGAAAAAGCCTGTAAAATGCGCAATATATACAAATACGCAAGAAAAACATGGACAGAAGATACAAAACAAAACGGATCTTGAAAAAAGCAGATTTACGAAACAAAATAGTAGCAAACGTTATCGCATACTTTGCCATTATATAGAAGAAACCCAATTGCTGCACAAGCCAAATGTACAAAAACACTTATTTGAAATTGTTAATTATAGACAAATCGGATATTTTTTAGAAAAAAACTGCAAAAAAGTATTGCAAAATGCTCAAAGGTGGTATATATTAAAACTACGAAAACGATTAAGTTACAAAACAGGTCGGATGAAATGACGAAGACATGAAACAGGAGAACGGTATGGCATCATTGAAAGACATTTCCAAGATTTGTGGAGTCTCCGTTGCAACTGTCAGCAAGGCACTGAACGACCACAAGGACATTGGAGAAGAAACCAAAGCAAATATCAGACGGGTAGCCAAGGAGATGGGATATTCCCCGAACCTTTCCGCCAGAGCACTGAAGACGAACAGAACTTATGGAATAGGAGTCCTCTTCGTAGATGAAGCACAAAGCGGTCTGACCCATGATTACTTTTCCAGTGTACTGGACAGCTTCAAAAGGACAGCAGAGAAGAGCGGTTACGACATTACCTTTATTAACAGCTGCAAGAACCGTCCGGATCGGATGTCCTACCTGGAACACAGCAGGTACAGAGGCTTTGACGGAGTGGTGCTCGCCTGTATCGATTTCGCAGATCCCGAAGTCATTGAATTAGTACAGAGTTCCATCCCGGTAGTTACTATTGACTATCTGTTTAATAACCGTATCGCGATCATGTCGGACAATGTGACAGGTATGAAAGAACTGTTGGAATACATATATAGCAGAGGACATAGAAAAATTGCCTATATCCACGGCGCAATGTCAGCGGTTACCTCGGGACGATTATCCAGCTTCTACCGGACGGCAGAACGACTGGGACTACAGATTCCCGATGAGTACATCAGAGAAGCAGCTTACAGAGATACTGCCACAACCTATCGCATGACTAACGAATTACTGGATCTTCCGGATCCACCGACATGTATCATTTATCCGGATGATTTCGCTTCTTTCGGAGGCATCAATGCTATCAGGGAGAGGGGACTACGGATTCCCGAAGACATCTCGGTGGCAGGATACGATGGGATTCAGTTCGCAAGACAGCTGGAGCCCAAACTGACCACAGTCCAACAGGATACCGAACAGATCGGTTGCCTGGCAGCCAGAGAACTAATCAGCCTCATAGAGAGACCCAAGACCACCATTATCGAACAGGTCATAGTACCCGGTAAGGTAGTGGAAGGCAAGTCGGTAGCACAGATTCCGACAGACAAATAATCAGGCATTTATATGGAAGCGCCGCAACCGCAACCATATGAAGATAAATGCAACAAGCACTTACAACAAACATTCAACAAAAAATGGGAGGAAACAAACATGAAGAAAAAAGTACTTAGTGCTTTACTTACAACCGCTATGCTTGCTAGCATGCTGGTAGGCTGTGGCAGCAGCAACGATGCTCCTGCAGCAGCTTCCAGTGAGGCAGCACCCGCAGCATCCACCGAAGCAGCAGCTTCTACAGAGGCAGCTTCTACGGAGGCAGCAACAGAGGAAGGCAAAGTCTTCAACATCTACTGCTGGAACGAGGAGTTCAAGAGCCGTCTGACAGATCATTATCCCGGATATGAAGAAGTAGACGGAACCACCGGTAAGATCGGTGACATCACTGTAAAGTGGAACATCACTCCTTCTGATGACAACGCTTATCAGAACAATCTGGATGCAACACTGTTAAAGCAGGCTGATGCAGCAGCTGATGACAAGATCGACCTGTTCCTGGTTGAGGCTGACTACGCATTGAAATATGTTGATACCGACTACACAATGCCTGTTAAGGATCTGGGCATCACCGATGCAGATTTGGCTAACCAGTATCAGTACACCAAGGATGTTGTTACCGACTCCAATGGCAATCTGAAGGGTGTTTCATGGCAGGGCTGCCCCGGCGTTCTGATTTACAACCGTGAAGCTGCTAAGGCTGTTCTGGGAACCGATGATCCTGCAGAGGTTCAGAAGTCTGTATCTGATTGGGATACCTTCACCGCAACCGCTGAGAAGATGAAAGCAGCCGGTTACAACATGGTATCTTCCGTAAACGATACTTATCGTGTATACTCCAACAACGTATCCGGCAAATGGGTACAGGATGGCAAGATCGTAATCGATGACAACCTGATGAAGTGGGTTGATGACTCCAAGAAGATGGTTGACGCTAAGGAAACCGGTACCTTCGACCTGTGGTCTGATGACTGGAGCAAAGGCTTCTATCCCGATGGCAAAGTATTCTGCTACTTTGGACCCGCTTGGCTGATCAACTTCTCCATGGCAGCTGATACCGATGGATCTATCGCAAATCAGGGTGGCTGGGGCGCTACTGAAGGACCTCAGGGCTTCTTCTGGGGCGGTACTTGGATCTGCGGTGCTACCGGAACCGACAACGCTTCTCTGGTTAAGGATATCATCCTGAAGATGACCACTGATGAAGACATCATGAAAGAGATCGTTGTAGCTGATGATGATTTCGTAAACAACAAACCCGCTATGGAAGCTATGGCAGCAGATACCTCTTATCAGAGCAAGGTACTGGGCGGACAGAACCCTCTGGCTATGTTCTGCGCAGGCGCTGAGAAGATCGATCTGAGCAACCTGTCTGCATACGATCAGGGATGTAACGAAGAGTTCCAGCATGCTATGAAGAACTACTTCGATGGCAAGGCTTCTCTGGATGATGCACTGAATCTGTTCTACAAGGCTGTAGAAGAGAAGTATCCTGAGCTTACTCACTAATCCGAAATGATAAGCGAATAGCGAAACAATAAGGAATTGAGAACCGTGCCTGCCTGGCTGGTCAGGTAGGCACGGTTTTTCTCTCAAAATTCCCGGTTGGCAGAAGCTTTTTTCAGAAGAAGATAATTAAGAACAAAAAGAAGAGAGCTGCTGCGAGCCTGATCGGAAACAAAGAAAGGCACGAAAAACGTAAAGTCGCTAAGAGAGCATGACGGCAAAAGGGAGGAATCATTATGGCAAAGGTAAAACGCGGAAAGGTGGTACGCTATAATAAGTGGGGGTATATTTTCCTGATCCCCTTTGTAGTAGTGTATGTATTATTCCAGTTGATCCCGTTGTTCAGGACATTTTATTACAGCTTTTTTGAAAATTACCGTTCCGGACTGACACAGATCGGACCGAATTTCATCGGATTTGGTAACTATGCAAAGCTGTTGTCCAATCCGGACCTGTGGATGTACACCAAGAATACATTGATCATGTGGATACTGGGATTTGTACCGCAGATCATCATATCTCTGCTTCTGGGTGCATGGTTCTCGGATCCCAGCCTTAGATTAAAGGGACAGAGATTCTTCAAGACAGTGATCTATCTGCCGAACCTGATCATGGCTTCCGCATTTGCAATGTTGTTCTTCACGCTGTTCTCTGATGGTGGTCCTATCAATGAAATGCTGATGCAGATCGGAATCTTAAAAGAGCCATATCAGTTCCTTACAAACGTATGGAGTACCAGAGGTCTGGTAGCATTGATGAACTTCCTGATGTGGTTTGGTAATACAACGATCCTCCTGATGGCAGGTATGATGGGTATCGATACTTCCCTCTTCGAGGCAGCCGAGGTAGACGGAGCAACCTCTACCCAGGTATTCTTCAAGATTACATTACCTTTGTTGAAGCCGATTCTGATCTACGTAATGATCACATCCCTGATCGGTGGTCTGCAGATGTTCGATGTACCTCAGATTCTGACCAACGGTAAGGGCGATCCTATGAGATCCAGCATGACCCTGA
>ERZ772860.1153-NODE-1153-length-19381-cov-3.189020_pt1 | contig 19381 bp, 20 predicted proteins | sample MGYA00511342_ERZ772860 | MGnify/ENA primary metagenome ERZ772860 (study PRJEB29015, sample SAMEA2737665) | human gut metagenome | biome: human gut; feature: human-associated habitat; material: faeces | place: China | collected 2012 ... | reverse complement strand
GCTCCCTCTCGATGGGCTTTTTGTCGCTCCGGGCAGCGCGGGAGCGCTCGACTTTGCCTCCCACCTCGGCATCATCAGCGAAAACGGCATTATTGTGGTCGATACGGACGGTATGACAAACGTTCCAGGCGTGTTTGCGGCCGGAGACTGCACCGGCGCGCCGTACCAGGTTTCCGTGTCCGTCGGCCGCGGCTGTACGGCTGCGCTCGGCGCGGTCAATTATTTGCGCGGCCATGTAAAATTTACAAAATAGCCGTGCGCCGTTCAAAACAATCTGCGATACTATACTGTATCTACCATAAGAAAAAATAAAATTTCACCGGCGTTTATCCGTCATATGGGCGAAATCCCCGATTGATTCCGGCATGTCTTCGCGTTCCTGATCTGCGGCTGAGCCGCGGTACTTTTCTTTTTGGAGGGATCCCGAGATGGGTTATTATTACAGTTATATCCTTTTTATGCTGCCCGCGATGCTTCTCGCTCTCTGGGCGCAGTTTTCAGTTTCTTCAACCTTTAAAAAATATCAGAGCGTCACCAACTCGCGCTTTTTGACCGGCAGCGAAGCCGCGCGCGCCATTCTCGACGCAAACGGCCTGCGGCATGTCCGAATTGAGCGGATCAACGGCAAACTGACGGATCATTACGACCCGCGCACCGAGGTCATCCGGCTCTCCGATTCCGTCTATGATTCCGCGTCGGTCGGGGCGGTCGGCGTCGCCGCGCACGAGGCGGGACACGCCGTACAGCATGCAACCGGTTATGCTCCGCTTCGCCTGCGCACCGCAATTCTGCCGGTCTGCAACATCGGTTCTGCCGCCGCGCCCTATCTGATTATGCTCGGCTTGCTGTTCAGTATCGTCCAGCTTTATCTGGCCGGTATCTTTGCGTTTTCGCTTGTGGCGCTGTTTCAGCTTGTCACCCTGCCGGTGGAATTCAACGCCTCCCGCCGCGCGCTCGCCGCGCTGTCAGGCGGCACCGGGTTATCGGACAGCGACCTGAAAGGCGCGAAAAAAGTATTGTCCGCCGCCGCGATGACATATGTCGCCGCGCTCTTTACCTCGTTTATGCAGATTCTCTTTTATCTGTCTCGCCTGAACCGGCGCAGAGATTAATTGATTTGGCGCTGATTTTCACAGCCTGTAAAAAGATACCGGCGGATAGGATGGATCACGACGAACCGTTCAATCTGCCTGTGTCTTTTTTTTGCGCTTTATTTATGGAAACTGCTACACAGACAACGCGGGTTTTTTTCTGAATTCTCTGTAAATATGTATAATATATACAAATTTAACAAGTACCCCCCCCCCCCGAGTTTTCTATTCTTGTGTATTCTTTACTTAATATTCATTTTTAATTTTGTTGACATTATGCAAAGAAAGTGATATACTTGTTATAGTATTCAGCAATAAAATGCTGTTATACATTTTTATAATTGGGGGTATTGTACATGAACAAAAAAGCAAGAATCCTATCCCTTCTGTTGGCTGCTTTCATGTTTGTTACATTGTTTGCAGCCTGCAAGTCCGACGACGAACCGAACAATCCTACTCCTGGTTCTTCAAACGGCTTTGACCTCAGCCAAACCAATTCCTGGAGCGACGAGCAGTGGCTCGAATATGAAAAATCGCTCGATTTTGGCGGCCGCACCTTTACGCTGGCGACACACCAGAAAATGCGCCGCGCCCCGAGCGAAGAAAATCCTACGCAGGTTGACACCGAAATGGACGAGCTGTTTAAGCAGCTGGAAGCGGATCTGAACATCTCCATCGATATTAACGACGCCATTGGCGGCAGAAGCGAGGAACTGGCGACATGGACGATGGCGGGTGAAAATCCGGCCGACGTCTATGACCAGCGCCCGACCCAGTGGCTTGCGTATGCGGCGAAGGGACAGATTTTCGACTGGGCGAGCGATGAGGCGAAATCCTACGGCGTCGACGTCAACAACGAAAAGCTCTTCTGGCAGGACTGGACGCATGCGTGGGATATCAACGGCCACACCTACGCCGTCCGTTACGCCTCCAAATTCTATCCGCCGGAAGCTGGCTGGATCATGCTGTATAACGAAGACATCCTCAACGCCAACGGCATCACCGGTATCGAAGACAAGGTTCGCGCCGGAGAATGGACGTGGGACTACTTCCTTGAATGCGCCAAAGCCTGCACCAAGGACGTTGACGGCGACGGCCAGTTCGACACATGGGGGATTTCAACCGGTTATACCGCATACGGTGAGGAAGTTGTCACCGGCGGCGGCAAGATCGTCGATTGGGTAGACGGCAAGCTCACCTGTACGCTGAACACGCCGGCCGCGGTCGAGGGTCTGTCCTTCATCGCGCAGCAGAGAGACAGCGGAGCCGTCATGCCGGGTGTCGGCGCTGAAAACGCCGGCGGCATCGGCTACGGAGAAGGTCACACGGCGTTTGCGCAGGGCGAGGTCGCATTCCTCTACACAGAGCTTCGCCTGATCGCCAACAAGGCGTACTCCGATGAATTCGGTATGCGCCGTATGGAAGACACATGGGGCGTCCTGCCCATCCCGGTCAAGGCAGGCGAGCCCTACCGCAACATTATCGGCAACCACGACACCGATTTTATGCTGATGACCAACAAGGACAGGGAATTCTCCGTGAAGGTCTATGCGGCGTTTGCACGCCGTCAGAACGACGTCAACTGGAAAGACTGTGTGGCCGAATCTTATCTGCAAGATCCGACCGACACCAATAAAGCCGACATTCTCGCCAACTATGTCATTCCCAATATTACCCCCAACTATCAATGGATTATAGACAGCGTCAACGATCTTTACCGTGGGGAGGCCGTCTACCCGCTGTATGACGAAAATCTCGCTCCGGCCGCGATCGCGGAATCGGTAACGCCGAAAATCCAGGCTCTGCTGGATGCATTTCCGCAGTTTCCAAACGAATAAATTCTGAATCAATACAGAAAAGAAGGCTCTCGGAATCGTTCCGAGAGCCTTCTTTTCTGTCCGTGAGTCCAAAACCGGTCGCGTTCCGCCGCTTTGCCGGACGGTGGGGGATGCGGTGTGCCATGACAATTTTTTTACTTTCCCCTATTGACAAACAATTCACTACTGAATATAATATAGTAGTGGTTTTCAGTTTATACTAACTTGGAAAAGGAGGGAATGATATGAACAGTCAATATAAAAAAGGCGTCTTGGAGCTGTGCGTGCTGTCCATGCTGAAAAACCGGGACCGCTACGGATATGAAATTTCGGAATATCTTGCCGCGCAGATTGATATCGCCGACGGAACCGTTTATCCGATTCTGCGCAAGCTGAAAAGCGACGGTCTGGTATCGACCTATCTGTCGGAAGACAGCGGCGGGCCGCCGCGGAAGTATTACTCTCTGACCCGGCTCGGGCGGGAAACCTACGAGAGCGGCCGGGCGGAATATCTCCGCTTTGCCAAAACCATAGAATCTTTGTTGGAGGAAGAGGAACATGACGAAAAATGAATATCTGAACAGCCTCGAAACCGCTTTAAAAAAGAAAGGAATCGCGGACGCGGAGGAAATCCTCAGCGAATACCAACTGCATTTTGCCTACAAACTTGCCGACGGATACAGCGAGCAGGAGATTTCGGCAAAGCTCGGCGACCCGGCCGCATTGGCCGAACAGTTTGCCGCAGACGTACAGACAAGAGCTGGCGGCGGAAAAAAAGCGGCCGTCGTAACGGGGTTAATCTTTATCGATTTATTTGCGGGTGGTTTTTATCTGCTGCTCGGCGCATGGCTCGTGGTGATGGCCGGTTTAGCCGCGGTCTGTGCCGCGGCCGCCGTCTGTTTGGTGGGCGGGTTCAACGTCTACGCGCTGATCCCCGAAATGCCCTATTGGTGCGGAGCCGTATTTGCCTTGGCCTTAGCGGCGCTGTCTGTGCTTGCGGCCGTTGGTTGTGTTTACTTTGCGGCCTTTATGAAGCAACTGGGGCGTGCATACGGCCGTTTTCATCGCAACTCGATCGCGTCGGCTTCACAAAAGGCCGTTTTGCCTGCGCTGGCGCTTTATCCTCAGCTCCCCGCACAGAAGCGGCGCCGGTTGAGAGCCGCGGCTCTGCTTTCATTATCGGTATTCGCGGTGTGTTTGACCGCGGCTTTCATCGTTTCCGCCGCCTCCGCCGGAGCGATTCAGTTCTGGCATGAGTGGGGCTGGTTTATCTAAATCGAAGGAGGTGCGCGGAATGCTCGGACTGAACATGTTCGCCCTGATCGTTTTTACAGCGCTCAATGGCGTTGCCGCGTATATCAGCCGGTGTACGGAAGACAAACGGAATCAGATCCTGCGCCTCGTCTGCGTTGCTTTGCTCGTTTTCAATACGGCGCGATATGCGCTCTCTCCCCTGTTGGGTCGAGGGTTTCGCGTGCCGGTGGAGTTTTCAACGTTTGCTTACTTTGCCGTACCCATCATCGTGTTGTTCAACATGAAAAGGATTCGGAGCTGGGCCGCTTTTTCAGGGTTTACGGCTGGGTTCTTCTATTACGCCGCAATGATCGTGGCCGGCGGCATCCTTTATGGACACAGCCGGCCGTATGACGTCTATCTGTCCATGGCCTGTCACGGCGTTCTTTATTTGTACGGGATGGCGGATATGAAAACGCACCTGTATGCTCCGGCCGACCGATATCAGTTCTTTGCCGGGATCGCGTATGTCGCGCTGCGGGCGCATCTGCTGCGTCCGTGGGCCGGAGCCCAAAACCGGTTTCTGATCTATGGGCTTCTGGACGGTACGTATGTCAAAGCCGTGCTGCCTGCAACGATGTGGCAAAGCGTTGCGCCGCTCTACTATATGCTGATGACGGTGCTGCTTTTCATCTGGATTAGCATCTTTTTCAAATTAAACCGCACAAAATATCAAAGGTATTTGCAAAACAGAGGTGTTTACAGTGCGGCGCTGTCCAGCTTACCAAAACCGGTATGAGCCCTGTTCAGGCTTTGTGGGCATGACAAAACGGGAGCCGGCTGAAAGAGAACTTTCAGCCGGCTCCTCGGGTTTTTCTTGTTCTTTATTTGTCCCGCAGCAGATCGCGGATTTCTGTCAGCAACAGTTCTTCTTTGGTCGGCTCTGGGTCCGGTGCGGGTTCAGGCTCCGCCGCCGGCTCCTCCTCCTCCCGTTTCAGGCGCTTGGAAACGTTCGAGACAATGCGAATGGCGACAAAAATACACAGCGCAATCAGCAAAAAGTCGAGGATATACTGAATAAACTGTCCGTAGTTAATGGAAACCGCTTCTGTGATCACCGCGCCGTCCGCATCGATGACCGCGTCCTTCACAACCCATTTCAATTCGGAAAAGCTGACTTTCCCGACCAGCAGGCCGAGCAGCGGCATAATCACGTCGTTGACAAGGCTGGAAACGATCTTGGAAAACGCGCCGCCGATAATCACGCCGACAGCCATATCCAACACATTGCCTCTCGTAATAAACGCCTTGAAGTCTTTTACAAAACCGCTTTTTTTCTTCACAGGGAATCCGTCCTTTCATCAACCTGACGTTTTTTATAACCGGCCTTCGGCCGGCAAAAGGGTACGATCAAGCAGCCGCTGAGAAATATCTTTTTTCTGCATATCCAATCATTTTTCTATCTCTTGAACTTCTACGGAAATTCCATCAAAAAACTGTTCTATCGCTTCCGCACTCTCTGTTTTGAAATTCTCATTGAAAATAAAGGAACCAGAGGCCGATACTGCCCCGTCGTCACCAGCAATAAATGTAACCATTACCGATGGAGCATCTTTATATACATATAAATAAATTGCATTCCCCGTAAAGGCTGTATTGACAAACGTTTTTCCGGCAGTATAAATGCTTGCGGCGGCGAGCATATTGTTCCCGCCTGCTCCGTTAATTCGCTGAGCCAAGGAGGCGTACATCCGGGAAGAAAGATACTCTTTTAAATCGCGCGGAAACTCATCAAGACTCGCGCCATCTGCCATCAAAGAGATTGCTTCCTCAGAAACCTGAATTTGATATACCTTTTTTGGCCGTCTATAATTCCCGTTTTCAACTTCGGAGGCAATGCCCCATAATTCCTCACTGACCGAATATAGCTGAAAATAGGTTTCGCTCTCTGCCATTTCTTCCATTAAAGAAATTAGATCAAGGCCGTGTTCATATATAGAGTGATCTTCACCCTTTTCTTTGTTGTCATTACCACAAGCCGCCAACAGGAAAAGGAAGCTTAGCGCCAATAAAAACGAGAGGATTTTTGATACCTTTTTCATATAATCACCTCAGACGTTTTTCAGAAAAAATCATTTCGTCTGTTCATCCGGCGGCCTTTTGCGCTTGATTTCGTCCCAATAGCGTTTGTTTGCCTGTTCGAGCTTATTCGGCCCATATTGGTAATAGGTGACGTCCTTCAAAGCGTCTGGCAAATACTGCTGTTCGACGTAATGGTTTTCAAAGCTGTGCGGATAGAGATAGGTCTTTCCCCGGCCGAGCTTTCCCGCGCCGGAATAGTGCGCGTCCTTTAAATGCGGCGGGATATCCCCTGTCCTGCCCGCGGCGACGTCCGCCATGGCCGACCAGATACCGTTGGCCGAGGAATTGGACTTCGGCGCTGTCGCCATCAGCACGACGGCCTCGCCCAACGGAAGCTGCGCTTCCGGCAGCCCGAGCTGCAAGGCGCTGTCGACGCAGGCCTTTACAATCGCGATGGCCTGAGGATACGCGAGGCCGACGTCCTCGCTGGCCATGACCAGAATTCGGCGGCAGGCAGAGGGAAGGTCGTTGGCCGTCAGCAGCCGCGCGAGATAGTGCAGCGCCGCGTCCGGGTCGCTGCCGCGCACGGATTTTTGCAGCGCTGAGAGAATGTCGTAATGCGCGTCGCCGTCTCGGTCATAGCGCATGGCCGAGCGCTGCGCCACCTGAACGGCGTCGTCCGCGCCGATCAGGTATTCGGCTGCGTTCGGCGGGACGGCGTTTGTCAGCAGCTCTACGGCGTTGACGGCTTTGCGAACGACGCCCCCGCAGCCGGAGGCAACAATATCGAGCGCCTCGTCCGTCAGGGTCACGGCAACGTCAAGCCTGCGCGCCGCTTCGGCAGCGGCGCGCAGGATGACGGGTTTGACCGCTTCTGGGGAAACCGGCTTGAATTCAAAAACCGTAGAGCGGCTTAAAATGGCGTTGTAGACGTAGAAATACGGATTCTCCGTTGTTGAGGCGATGAGAACGATGCTGCCGTTTTCAATGAATTCCAGCAGCGACTGCTGCTGCTTTTTGTTGAAATACTGGATCTCATCCAGATACAACAGAATCCCGTTTGTCGCCGTCAGCCCGCCGACCTCAGAGCAGATGTCTTTGATATCGGAGATCGACGCCGTGGTGGCGTTGAGTTTATACAGTGTCCGCTCGGTTTTCGAGGCGATGATGCCGGCGACGGTCGTTTTTCCGACGCCCGACGGGCCGTAAAAGATCATGTTGGATAGGTTCCCGCTGTCCAGCGAACGCCGGAACACGGAATGTTCTCCTAAAATATGCTCCTGCCCAACGACTTCGGAAAATTCACGCGGCCGAATGATGTCGGCAAGCGGTCTATACACGCGGCTTCACCGCCTTTCCTTTCGCCGCTGTCCGTCAGGCGTAAAGCGGGTATTTGGCGCAGATCTCCGCGACGGCGTTGAGAATGGATTCCCGATTCGCGTCCAGATCCTGCGCCGCCATGCGGATGAGCTTGGCGAGAATCTTCATCTCCTCCACGCCGAGGCCGCGCGTTGTGACCGCCGGCGTACCGAGACGCATACCGCTGGTGACAAACGGGCTCTGCGGGTCGTTGGGAATGGTGTTCTTGTTGGCGGTGATATGAACCTCGTCGAGCCGGTGCTCCAGCTCCTTCCCCGTGAGGTTAAAGCTGCGGAGATCTAATAGCATCAGATGGTTATCCGTGCCGCCGGAGACGAGCGTAAAGCCCTCGGCGACCAGCGCGGCCGCGAGCGCGGCGGCGTTTTCGACGATCTTTTTCTGATAAGCCTTAAACGCATCCGTCAGGGCCTCGCCGAGACAGACCGCTTTCGCGGCGATGATGTGCATCAGCGGGCCGCCCTGCGTACCGGGGAAAATCGCCTTATCGATGGCCTTGGCGTATTCCTCGCGGCAGAGAATCATGCCGCCGCGGGGGCCGCGCAGCGTTTTATGCGTCGTCGTGGTGACGATATCGGCGTACGGCACCGGGTTCGGATGCAGTCCGGCGGCGACTAAGCCGGCGATGTGCGCCATATCCACCATCAGATAAGCGCCGCATTCCTTGGCGATCTCCGAGAATTTTTCAAAATCAATGATACGCGGATAGGCGCTGGCGCCCGCGACGATCAGCTTGGGGCGATGCTCCAACGCCAGCGCGCGGACGGCGTCATAATCGATGCGGTGCGTCACATCGTCTACGCCGTAAGGCACGACATGAAAGTAACTGCCCGACATGTTGACCGGGCTGCCGTGCGTCAGATGGCCGCCCTGTTGGAGGTTCATGCCCAGAATCGTATCGCCGGGCTTTAACAGCGCAAAATAAACCGCCTGGTTGGCGCTGGCGCCGCTGTGCGGCTGGACGTTGACATGCTCGGCTCCGAACAGCTCCTTGGCGCGCTCGATCGCCAGCCGCTCTACCACGTCGACGCATTCGCAGCCGCCGTAATAGCGTTTGGCCGGATAGCCTTCGGCATACTTATTGGTCAAAACGCTGCCGGCGGCGCAGAGCACGGCTTCGCTGACGAAATTTTCCGACGCGATCAGCTCAATGTTATTCTGCTGTCTGCGGAATTCCGAAAAAACAGCCTCGCCGACCTGCTTGTCCTTGTTTATCAGGTAATTCATCGGTTCAGAAACGTTATACATATTTTCCCCCGCATTATGAAATTTGGCTCTTATCCACTTATATTTTAAGCGAAATGGCTGAAAAAAACAAGCCCTTTTCCGATATTTCTGTTTATTCAACAATAAAACAGAAAAAACTATCTTTTTTATAGATATAATGGTATAATATTGGAAAGCGATTCCGGCAGGTCTGCCGGGGCGCGGAAAATATCATGCGGTTCCGCAGAAACGAGGTGAAAGCATGACGGAAAAAGAACGGGCGGCGGCCATCGTTGCGACATTGGAGGCGATCTATCCGCAGGCGGTGTGTTCCTTAGACTACGGTGAACCGTGGCAGCTGCTTTTCTCCGCGCGTTTAGCGGCACAGTGTACCGATAAACGGGTCAACGAGGTTTCAAAAACGCTGTATGCCAAATACCCGACCTTGGAGGCCATGGCGAACGCGGAGCTCGCCGAGCTTGAGGAGGTTGTCCGTTCGACGGGCTTATTTCGTATGAAGGCGCACGATTTGAAATACGGCGCGGCCATGCTGCTGTCGGAATACGGCGGGCGTGTACCGGATACGATGGACGAGCTGCTGACATTGCCGGGCGTCGGCCGGAAAATCGCCAATCTGATTTTAGGCGACGTATACGGAAAACCGGCCGTGGTCACGGATACGCACTGTATCCGCCTGTCGAACCGGATGGGGTTTTGTGAAACAAAGGACCCCAGAAAGGTGGAAAGCGCTCTGTCTGCGCTGATTGAACCGGAAAAGCAGAATGATTTCTGCCACCGGCTCGTATTATACGGCAGGGACGTCTGTACGGCGCGTTCCCCAAAATGCGACGGATGTGCGCTTGCCGATGCCGGTTTGTGCAAAAAGCGGCTGTAATCCATCCTTGAAAACCGTTGCCCGAGACCGGCGCAGTATGCCGGATGATTCTATGAGATTTTAATTGAAAGAGAGAGGTTCCATCTATGAGTCTTCCAATCGTTTTTCCTCCGCACCGCTCGCGTTTCATTTCCTTTTATGAGAAAACCGATACGCGCATACCGGCGCGTCTGTTCGCGCGCGTGATAACCAAGCCGGATGTTTCGGCGATTCCCTATCCCCTGCCGTCCGCGCCTGATTCCTATGTATGCTCTGCCGAAGGAAACGACGGCGTGCTTTGGCTCGGCTCCGCTGTTTCCGGTCTGACGCGCTACGCGCCGAATGAGGCGCGCCGCGAAGACGTCATTCAATATTTTTCCGCCGAACGCGATTTGGTTGACAACAAGGTGCGTTCGCTCTGGGCGGACGGCGATAACGTCTGGGTCGAGACGGAGGAGGGCGTCGCCTATATCGAGATGAAGCAGATCACGATGGAGGAAAAAGCGGCGATCCTGACGCAGGAAACCGTCATGGCCGTCGACCGGCACGGCATGGTCAGCCAGCGGCATCTGGAACGCGACAACGACATCACTTCCCGCGTTCCCTATGGCCACTCCGACAACGACGGCGGCTTTACGGCGGAGTACGCGATCGGTGAAATGATGCGCTACGACGTGATGGCGCGCGAGCATGGCGCGGATTCCGAGGAGGCAAAAGCCGCGCGGAAAAACGCGACCAGAGCGTTTGAAGCGGCGCTGCTGCTGATGTATCTTCCGGGACGCGGCGACGGTTTCGTGGCGCGTTCGTATGTGACGACCGCAGAGCCTGTACCCGACGACGGACTTTTCTATAAAAAAGAAAACGGCCAGGCGACCTGCCTCGAAACGCGGGCTTCCAAACGCCTGAACATCGCCGGCAAGGTGATCGACGCCTCGGTCAAGGTGCCCGACCGCCTCGCCGAGCTCTATCGTTCCGAGGGCTTTACGGACGACGACATCATCTACAAGGGCGACACGTCGAGCGATGAAATTACCGCTCATTTTATGGCGCTGTATTTCGCGCACAAGATCTTGGGCCCGGTGGATCCGGAACTTGACGAGCTGATCAAAACAGCCGCCCGCGCGACAATGAAACATATCATCGACCACGGTTTTGAGCTTTGGGAATGCCATGGCGGGCCGACAACCTGGGCAAAGTGGAGTCCGCGCTATTTCAGCAGTGATTTTCTGGGCTATATCGACGCGCCGCTGAACTCGGCCGAAGTCATGATGTTTTTGAAAGTGACCATGAGCGTTCTCGACGAAAAGGGCATCTGGCAGCAGGCCTATGAGGAGCTGCTTTCCTACGGCTACGCCGATTTGCCGGCAAAACACTTCGACCGATTCTATCAGGCATGCGTTGCCCAAGGAATCGACCTGTTTGAGGATATCATGTACGGAGATCATGCGCTTGCGACTTATGCTTTCTGGGGACTGATCATGCTCGAAGACGATCCGGTTCTAAAACAGAAATATATCGACGGCTTTATGAGCTGGCGCACCTCGATCGGCCGCGAACACAATCCGTTCTCGGATTTCGTTTACCTGGTCACCTGTCCCGAAGCGGAGGCGGAAATCGATACGGATAAATTGGCGGAGTGGTTCCTGCGCGGGACGACCTCGATGATCGCGCGCAAGGTCAGCCTGGTCGGCCGCCGCGACATGCCGGTGCGCGTACAGCGCGGAGGCCGTCTTGAAACAGACTGGCTGCTGGCGCCGGATGAACGCTTTATTTCCAAGTTTGACCGCAACTTCTACGACTATAAGGATGTGGATTCCGGCGGCAAACGCTATCTGGAAAGCTGCTATCTGTATACGCTGCCCTATTGGATGGGCCGCTACTACGGCTTCATCGCCCCAGAGAATAACGCATAAACGGCTGCCTGTCAAGAATGAAATACGCCGTCCGGCTGAGAAACTCGCAGCCGGACGGCGTATTCTATATGTATGCTTTTCTTTATCGCGCGGGCTTGATCTTAAAGATCATTCGCAAGATGCCCTTTAAAAAACGGGGCGCTTCAACAACGACAATTTGCATTTGCTTCCTTGGCCGTCCTTTCCTGCCGCCTGTGAACAGGCTTATTTTCCGGTTCTCTTGTATATGCACACGCCGCCGGCGAGCAGGCCCAGCGATATCAGGATCAAAATCAATTTTAACGGTACGACTGTGAGAACCAGAAGCGCCGCTCCGTATACGATCAGCGGAATCCCGCCCCTTTTGGCGATGTAACCTTGCAAAATTTTGTGCATATGCAAAAATCCCCTTTCAGCGTTTCACAACAGCTCCTTATTCCGATTCATACTATTCAAGACCCCGAAAGGATGTTACAGCTGCGTGACAGGGATAATTCCGCCGCAGTCAAAGCAAGGGCGTTCGGTGAGATAGACGGGGGCGACGCCGTGCCCGGCGAGAAAATCCAGTATCCGCGCGCAGTCGGGATGCTGATCAATCCGCCCGGTAAAAGCGAGCCGGTCGGGGCCGAGCTTGCCGCAGGCGCCGCCGAGGAAACCGTAATCATATCCGGGCAGATCGACAAAGCCGGACGTAATTTTCAAAACGTCGAAACCGATCTGTTCTGCGGCGGCGGCAATCCCGTCATCCGCAGTGATCAGCGAATACGCGTCAACGATCGCGGCCGAGCACGCGGTATAGCCTTGGTTGACGTGAACCCATGCATAATTGCGCTCTTCCAGAGCCTGTCTGAGGCGTTGATCGGTGATGTCGGTTTTGTGAAACGCAAAACCGGAGATCAAGAGCGCATTCAGCGCCGCGTCGCGCGGATATCGGTCGCCGCCTTTGGAAGCCGCGGAGACGGGGTGAAGTCCGGCCTCGTTGAGGCGCGGTGAAAAAACGGCATCCTGAAAAACCAGAAGCTCCTTACCGCCTAAGTGACGGCAATTCATATCGGCGTGGTCGTTGACGCGATACGGCAGCGACAGCGTTTTCGGCGCAGCAACGGCGCGGACCCCCTGCGCGGCGAGGCTGTCTCGGAGCAGCGCACAGGCCGATTCGGCGATGAGCGCATGGCAGACGGCAGTTTCCGGCAGATTGGGAGACTGGACATAGCGAGGCATCGCGGATTCAACTCTTTTCATCATGAATTTCCCCTATATCAATCATTATACAGCAAACAGAGCCTTTTTTCAAGGCGTTTGTCACGCCTGAAAAAAGGCTCTGCCGGAAATGAAATGCGACGGTCAACGGATCATTCCTTGCGGATGGCGATAATCGGTTGGAGTCGTGCCGCTGAGACGGCCGGCAGAATGCCGGAGGCTAAACCGATCACAAGCGTCACCGCGCAAGGCAGCAAAATGCCGTACAAACTGATGGTTAACTCTATCCCGAGCCATGAAAAAACCGCATATGACGCCGTTAATCCGAGCGCGAGACCGCAGAGTCCGCCGATTAAGGTGAGAATAAACGATTCCGTCATGAAAATCAGGGCGATCTGCCCCGAAGTAGCGCCGATGGCTTTGCAGATGCCGATCTCTGCCTGTCTGTCGGAAACGGTAGCAAGCATGGAGTTCATAATGCCGATCCCGGCGACAAACAGCGAAATCGCAGCCGTCGCGGAGAGCACATAGGTAATGACGCTGAGGATGGAATCGAATTCCCGCATATAGCCCGAGAGGTTTTCGATCTGAAAATATTTCCCGTTCGCGTTGGTTTTTTTGAGAAGCGCCTTGATTTTGCTGACCGCGGTGTCCGCGTCCGCGCTGCCGCTGACCTTGACGGCGAGCTGCCCGAGGCTTCCGTCGCCGCTCATCGCCGAATACGGCACATAGATAAAGCCCGGGATCTGAAAGCCGAACATGCCGGACAGATCGTTCAGCGTCGAATGTACGACGCCGATGACGGTATACTCCGAGGCGACGTTGTCGATGACCAGTTCTACCGTTTTGCCGACGATATTTTCCCGTTTGAATTCCTCCAACGCAAAATCAGCGCCGACAACGCAGACTTTACTGCCATTTCGGCACTCAGCCGGCGTAAAGAGGCGGCCGTGGAGGATGTCCATAGCCATATAATCGTCTACCATCTCATCGACGCCGATAAAAACGCATGAAACGGTTTTGTTGCCATGCAGGGAATAGTAACCCACGGACGTTTCAAACGGCATGACGGAACTGACCTCGGAAATCCGCGAGCGAATCCGCTCGCCGTCGCCGACGGTAAGGCCGTCGTAATCGCCGGTGAAAACCATGATGCCGTTGATGCCAACGCTTTCGAGCTTGCTGTTAATCAGGGACTTTCCGCTTTCGCCGATGGCCGTCAGCAGGACGACCGCGGCGATGCCGATGGATATGGCAAGCGAGGTCAAAACGGTTCTTGTGCGGCCGCGCCGGACATTGCGCGCCGCCATCGAGACATAATCAGACAGCATCCGCTTATTCCTCGCTTTCCGAAGCTAAGACGACCGGGCAGAGATCATAGAGCGCCTTGGTAGGGTTTTCAACGAACTGATCCTCCGTTGAAAAGCCTCCGGAAACGACGACGCCGTCGTCGTTCTCATAGATGTATTCAACGGCCCGTTTGACGACATACCCGTCTGTGTACTGGTAGACAAATTCGTTTCCCTCTTCATCAACATCGATGGCTGCATGCGGGATGATCACCGCGTCGCGGTATTCTGTGAGAAAAATACAAGCCTTGACTGTCAGGCCGCTCATCAGCGGCTGATTGGCAAACACCGCCGCGGTCGCCTCGATATAGGTTTCGCTCTTGGTGAGCAAGCCTCCGGTGGTGACGGCATAGCGGCCGACATCCGTGATCCGCCCGGCGAATACGCTTTCGCCGAACGCAGCCCCGGAGATATTGACCGGCAAGCCGGCGGCAAGGCGCGACAAATACGCCTCCGGTACTTGAAGGTCGGCGACAATATGATCCGTGTCCTCTACGACAGCCGATACGAACATCCCGCTGACAATGTCGCCATTTTTATGGTTGACCGCCGTAACCGTTCCGTCAAAAGGCGCGTATAAAATGCCGGAAGGAGATGAATTGACCGTTGACGCCGCAGAGGCGGGCAGATAAAAATCTTTAAAATAGGCTGGAAGCTCGCCGCTTGCAGCATAATATTCCGCCGCAGAGAGAATCGCCGCCGCGCTCAGATCACCGTACAGTTCCTGTAATTTCGAACTGATCTCACCGTAATAAACGCCGCCCGCCTGACGGGCGATTTCGTCGTTACTCAGGAGACGATATTCTAAAATCGGCTGTCCCTTCGTGACGCTGTCGCCTTCCGCTACGCAAAGCGCGGTGATTTCCGCCGGCGCGCCGACGGAAAGCCGGGCCGTGTTTGCCGCTTTCAAAACGCCGGAACAGTTGACGGTTTCATATACGGTTTTAGAGAACGGCGAGATCGTCTTGACTGCGATGGGGGTTTTCTCGTATACAGTCGGCAGATAGTACCAGATCGCGGCCAATATGACCGCCGTGAGCAGCAGTGTGCGGATCAGTCTCTTCATGTATAAATTTGCCCCCTGTGATAAACAATGAAGTCATGTTACTTATTGTTTATACCAGAGGGCAAAAATATTACGGGTTCAATTGTAAATTTGATGAATAAAGGAGCTGGATTCGCTTATGAGCCTGATTCCCTGTACGTTCGACTGTATTTATCAAAACGGCGGCGAATGTTTTCTGGACCGCGCTGTGTCCGCCGGAAAGCAGAACAGCGGCGGCTGCGCCTATTATATCCGCAAAGCAAAGGATACGAAGAAACGAAACGCTAATAAATCGAATCCAGATGACTGATCAGCGCCGCCATCATATCGCTGTCGTTATCCGGCAAAATGATATCCGCACGTTCCTTGATAGCGTCCACCGCGTTTTCCGGAGCGAAGGACAGTTTAGCCGCTTGTAAAAGCGCCATATCGTTTTCCTGGTCGCCCGAAGTATAGATATGCTCCGGGTTAATTCCAAGAATTTCCGCCAACTTCAATGTCCCACGCCCTTTATCCGCGTCCGCATGAAAGACTTCCAGAAAGTTTTTGGATGAAAAACAGACGGAGGCTTTTTGATAACGGTCCTGGATATAGGAAGCGATCTCTGAAAGCACCTCTGTCCGCTCGGTAAACAAAACTTTGAGCCATGGCTGGGGAACGTCGCGGGCCGTTCGATACAGCGTATGCTCTATGGAAAAATCCAGCATGTGTTTCAACGAAATGTCGTTAAAACGCACTACGCCGCATCGCTTATGCGCATACACCTCCAACGCGGCTTCCGGGAACGCCGACAAAACGTCTTCACAGATCGGAATCATATCGCTTTCCAGCGGCATCTGGTAGAGAATGTTCGCGTCGCCCATATTGATAATCTGCGCGCCGTTGGCAAAGACAATGGGCGCGTTGTAAATTACCCTTTTCCGAATGCCGAGAAAGGATTGATACAGTCGACCAGTCGCAAATGTGAAGGAACCGCCTTCGCTGATAAAATACCGTATCGCCTCGCGGCTTGCAACGCCGATTTTCTTTTGGCTGTCGAGCAGTGTCCCGTCAAGATCAGTCACGATCAGCACATTTGCAAACTTTCCCATAAATAAATCCTTTATTATATTGTATATTATACTTATTTCAGAGGCGCCATATACCGCTTCGGCACATAACGGGTCAGTAAGAACGCGGCCGCGGAGGTGAGAATGATCTCGGGGATCATATACGTCCCGTTATAGGCGACGGAATACGGAAACACAGCCCAGCCTTCCCACGCATAACTGCCCCATAGGATGACGCCGGAAAGGATATGACAGACATATCGCAAAGAGAGGCAGAGCAAAGAGGCATAAACCAATCCGTTTTTCTTTTCCCGAAACAACGCCGACAAGCTCAATACACCGAACGCCAGCACATAGTCCAACGCCATCATGCCGAAATACTCGGCCAATCCGGAAGACGGAGGCGCGAGCGAACCCTCTTGCAACGCTTGAAGAAGTCCATACACGACGCCTGCGCCAAGCCCCCAAGACAACCCATGGCGGTAGCCGACAAGCAAAATCGGCAACATCGACAGGCAAGTGATCGATCCTCCATACGGCAGAAATTTCACCCGTACATAACTGAGCACAAAACCCAGCGCGACAAGAATTGCGGATTCGGTCAGTCTCCGAATCGCTTGGTGACGGACAGCCATAAACAATACCTCCGTATCGATATGATGCCTGATCCGTCTAATCCTACAAAAAACACCCAAATCATCTGATATTTTGCGAAAAAATACAGTGTTTTTCCTACGCCGGCATTATCCGGATCAGGTTCTCGGGTTCCGAACGCTTCGATCGGTCTCAGCCGCAGTCACAGCACCCCATTAGAAAAACGCGAAAACTCGGTTTTCCAGCATTATTCCATTGTCATCATTCTATCCCAAGCCGCGAGCTTTGTCAAGACCTCTGTAAAATATTCAGGCCGCTGCGCCTGAAATTCCATATATCGCTCAGTGGTCGGGTGAATAAAGCCGATTTTTCGGGCATGCAGACACTGGCCGTTCAAACCGGGAAACCAGCGCCTGTCTCTCTCAGCGCTGCCGTATACGCCGTCCCCTGCGACCGGATGACCGCAGACCGCGCAGTGAACACGGATCTGATGCGTTCGGCCGGTAAAGAGCGTGAGTTCCACATGCGAATAGGTAACGCCGCGGTGCGCATAGACGGCGAGCGTCCGATAACGCGTTTCGGCAGGCCGGCCTTTTTCGGTAACGGCCATTTTTTTGCGATCCTTCTCGCTGCGTCCGATCGGCAGACAGACCGTTCCGTTCCTGTCGGCAAAAGCGCCGAAAACGACCGCCTCATACTGCCGGTCAAAGCTGTGGCTGCTGATCTGTTCGGCCAGGGCGATATGCGTTTTATCATTTTTCGCAACAATGAGCAAACCGCTTGTATCCTTATCGAGCCGATGGACAATTCCCGGCCGGATCACGCCGTTAATCCCTGAGAGCGAGCTGCCGCAATGATAGAGCAGCGCGTTGACCAGCGTCCCCTCTTCGTTGCCCGGCGCGGGATGCACGCACATGCCCTTGGCCTTGTTGACGACGAGCAGGTCTTCGTCTTCATAGACAATGTCCAGCGGCAAAGCCTCCGGCCGGATCTCCGACGCGCGCGGAAGCGGGACGGTCACGGTAAAGACGTCGCCGGGCGCGACGATGCGGTTTTTGCGGCAGAGACCGCCGTTCACACAGATGGCGCCGTTTTCTATCAAAGCCTGGATGCCGCTGCGGGAAACGCCGGCCATCTGTTCGGTCAGATACACGTCCGCGCGCTTGCCGCCGTCCTGCGTCTCCGCTACAAAGCAATGCTGTTCCATGAGAAAATCTCTACCGGACGTGCGGCTCGTCCGCGGCCGATACGTCCGTGGATGTTGCGGCGGATGCTTTATCATGAAAAAACAGCAGATAAACCGCCAACAGAATCCCGCCGATCGTCAGACAGATATCCGCAACGTTGAAAATAGCAAAACGAATAAAAGTCGGCTCAAACATATCGACAACATAACCGTACAAAAGCCGGTCGATAAAATTGCCGATGGCGCCGGAAACGCATAACCCTACGGAACAATAGCCAAACGTATTTCTGATCCAGCCTTTATAAAGCGCATAGGCGACAAACGCCAGCACGGCTACGGTCAGAAAAATGAAAAAGGTTCTCTGGCCTCTGAACAAATTAAACGCCGCGCCGGTATTTTCCGCATAGTTGAGCCGGATAACGCCCCGGATGATATCCACGGGCGGATGATCTTTCAAAAAGGAGACGGCGAGGATTTTGGTGACTCTGTCCAGCAGAATCCCGCCGGCCGCAATCGGGAGCACCAGGGCAAACGTCTTTCTGAGCTGCGGCGTCAGCCGCTTCTCACCGGTCTTTTTTGACATTATAAGCCTTTCCGAACTGGAGCTCATCGCCCGGTTCCTTTTTTTGTTTTTCGGAAAAAGCAAAGAGATCCAGCTCATCGTCCGACGAGTCGTCATCCTCTAAAAAATTGTGAATGCTGCTTTTCAGCGATTTGAAAAACGAACCGTCTTTTTTAGCCTTTTTGCCTTTCTCCTTCTTGGCGTTTTCATGTGCGCGGTTTGCCGCCGGAGCGGCGGGCATACGCGGAATGATCTTCGTCGCCTGCGCGTCCGCCGCACGTTTGGGCTGCGCCGCAGCTACGGGCTTCGCCTCTGTATCCTGCAAGATACCGTTCTTTTTCAAAACAAGCGCCAGCGCCTCTTCGTAGGAAAGGTTGGAGACATCAGCCTCCTCGGCGTTCAGGTACATCGAATCGCCTGCGCCGATTTGTTCGGCGGCCGGACGCTTCGGCTCAACCGAAGCGACGGTTTCAGCAATTTGTTCCGCTGTCTCCGCTGCGGGAGCCGGCGTTTTCTCCGCTGCGGCGGCCTCTTTCGGCGCAGCCGGCGCGGCTGTGGCTTTCGCCTCCGTCTCGCGACCGACAGGCTCCGGTTCCTCTGTGCGGATGACTCTGAAAATTTTAGAGGCTTCGTCGGCCGGATCATCGAGCGGCAGCGGCTCCTGCGCCGTTTCTGTTTGCTCAGGCGCAGCGTGAAGCTCTTGCAGCCGCGCTTCATACTGCGCGGCGAGCGAAGCGGCAAAGTCGGCGTTTTTCTTGCGAAGGGTTTCCAGTTTCGCCTGTTGCTCGGCGGTCAAACGGTTCAGCTCGGCGAGCCGCGAGATC
>ERZ772860.1142-NODE-1142-length-19519-cov-2.745222_pt1 | contig 19519 bp, 19 predicted proteins | sample MGYA00511342_ERZ772860 | MGnify/ENA primary metagenome ERZ772860 (study PRJEB29015, sample SAMEA2737665) | human gut metagenome | biome: human gut; feature: human-associated habitat; material: faeces | place: China | collected 2012 ... | reverse complement strand
GTGTTAGCGATAACGTGCAGGTTCGAGTCCTGTTCTGGGCACCTGGTAAAGTGAAACACCTACGGAGAGATGGCGGAATTGGTAGACGCGCTACTTTGAGGGGGTAGTGACAATTGTGTCGTGGGAGTTCGAGTCTCCTTCTCTTCACAACCAAGGAAACAAGGATTTGAACATTTTTTGTGTTGTAGCAAAATCACCGTTCAAGTACAAGCACTTACAGTTTCTATGATTGCGGCAATAGCTCAGTTGGTAGAGCGCAACCTTGCCAAGGTTGAGGTCGCGAGTCCGAGTCTCGTTTGCCGCTCAATTTTTTTATCGTTTACAACTAGTTTTTTGTAACAGCGCCAAACTACTATTAAAATTCTAACCTCACATGAATTTATACTTACGCTATTTTAGCGAAGAGACACTTGTTCACAGTGTGGATGAAGCTGTGAATTTTCTAACATCACTTTCAGATTTCAGGGTAGACGAAAACATGATAAACGACCTCCGTCAGTTTGCAGAGAGTTCGGTGTCATATCCTAAACGTTATAAAATCAGGCCACGTGTATATTTCATAGTAATAAAAACCACGGCCAACACAATGGAAGAATTCAAGGCTAACAACAAAAAGAACGCCACTGCCACCGACAGCACGAACGAGGCAGCTGCCCCGCACAAAAACGACAAGCAGGCAGAGCTGGCCGAAGAGAAAAAAGGCTGGTACGAAGGCTCCATTATGTTCAAACGTGTTATTCCGATACAAGGCACGGGGAAATTCCAATACCGCGACACTTTGTTCGTGGCACGCTGCAAAGCCAACAGCGCAATACACTGCTACGAACGTATTGTTCAGCATTTGCGCAACCGACAGGACGTAGACTTGCGCAGCCAGTTTCCTTCGGCCAAAGGGAAAAACTTTTCCTACAAATACCTCGGCGAACAACTTCCCGCATAACCAGGGAAATAGTCACAATAAAAAATCAGGTTCCTATGATTAATATTTTCATAGGAACCTGTTTTATATCCGCGTAGTTTATACCGTCGGCTACATGAGCGTCACAAGATAAATTTACTTGCCTTGCTTATTTCTCTGCTGCGCTGCCAGAAGTGTATTCTGCATTAGCGAGCAAATTGTCATCGGGCCTACCCCTCCGGGCACCGGCGTTATGTATGAACACAAAGGAGCCACCTCGTCAAACTTGACATCGCCGTTCAAGCGGAATCCTTTCTTCTTCGTTGCATCAGGCACGCGCGTTGTACCAACATCTATCACTACTGCCCCGGGCTTTACCATGTCGGCAGTAACAAAGTCGGGACGGCCGATGGCGGCTATTATTATATCTGCACGCCGGCACTCATCCTTCAGGTCTTTAGAATGGCTGTGGCACACAGTAACGGTCGCGTCGCCATAACACTTCTGCATCATGAGCTGTGCCATGGGTTTCCCCACAATATTGCTACGGCCTAAAATAACACATTTCTTTCCGCTCGTTTCAATGTTGTAACGGTGCAAAAGTTCCATTATTCCACGCGGCGTTGCGGAAATAAAAGTAGGAAGACCGGCTGCAAGGCGGCCTACATTTACAGGGTGGAAGCCGTCTACGTCCTTTCGATAATCTATAGCCTCGATTATTTTCTGCTCTGAAATATGTTTTGGCAAAGGAAGCTGCACAATCATGCCGTCAACGTCGTCATCAGCATTCAGTTCGGCTATCTTGGCCAAAAGTTCAGCTTCAGTCACATCGTCTTCATATCTTACAAGTGTGGATTTGAATCCGCAGACTTCGCACGCTTTTACTTTATTGGCAACATACGTTTCGCTTCCTCCGTCGTGCCCCACAAGCACTGCCACGAGATGAGGGCGACGGCCGCCTGCGTTTACTATCTGTTCCACCTGCCCGGCTATCTCTTGCTTGATAACCGCGGCAGTTGCTTTTCCGTCTATCAGTTGCATATATTCAGGTTTTATATCTTTACTTGTTTATTTTTGCATTTTGGATTTTCGCATAAATTGCTGCAGGCGGTTGCCCGACATTTGGTGCATCATCTTGCGTGTCTGGTCAAACTGCTTGAGAATTCTGTTTACTTCCTGTATGTTCGTGCCCGAACCTTTTGCTATTCTCTGACGCCTGCTGCTATTTATGATGTCGGGATTGGAACGCTCTTTGGGAGTCATTGAATATATAATGGCTTCTATGCTCTTAAAGGCATTATCGTCAATATCCAAATCTTTAACCGCTTTGCCCACGCCGGGAATCATCGACACAAGGTCTTTTATGTTACCCATCTTCTTAATCTGGGCAATCTGATTCAAAAAGTCGTTGAAATCGAACTGGTTCTTGGCTATTTTTTTCTGCAAACGGCGTGCCTCTTTCTCGTCGTATTGTTCCTGCGCACGCTCTACAAGCGAAACAATATCGCCCATGCCAAGAATTCTGTCGGCCATACGCTCGGGGTGGAAAACATCCAGAGCTTCCATCTTTTCTCCCGTTCCTACGAATTTTATAGGCTTGTCGACTACGGTGCGAATAGACAAAGCCGCACCACCGCGTGTATCGCCGTCTAACTTGGTAAGCACTACTCCGTTAAAATCGAGACGGTCGTTAAATTCTTTAGCTGTATTAACAGCGTCTTGGCCGGTCATCGAATCAACCACGAACAATGTTTCATCAGGATTAACTGCTGACTTTATAGCGGCTATTTCGTTCATCATCTCCTCGTCAATCGCCAAACGGCCTGCAGTATCAACAATCACAAGGTCGTTTCCATAAGCACGTGCATGCTTTATGGCATTTAAAGCGATATTCACAGGATTTTTCTCTTCTGGCTCGCTATATACGGGCGTTCCAATTTGTTCGCCGAGCACTTTCAACTGTTCAATTGCCGCAGGACGGTACACATCGCACGCTACCAACAAAGGATTGCGGTGTTTTTTTGTTTTTTGCCAATTTGCAAGTTTTGCGGAGAAGGTTGTCTTACCCGATCCTTGAAGGCCTGACATTAAAACTACAGCCGGATGTCCTTTTAAATCCAGTTCAGCTGCCGTACCTCCCATAAGCTCGGCCAACTCGTCGTGTACAATCTTAACCATCAGCTGTCCGGGTTTAACGCTTGTGAGCACGTTCATACCCAAAGCCTTTTGCTTTACTCTGTCGGTAAAACTTTTGGCAACTTTATAGTTAACATCGGCATCCAATAAAGCGCGACGTACATCTTTCAAGGTTTCGGCAACATTGATGTCTGTTATTTTGCCTTCGCCTTTTAATATCTTAAATGACCGTTCTAAGTGTTCGCTTAAATTCTCAAACATTTTTTCTTTTCAATAGTTTGTTATTACAAATCGTGATGCTTCATGCGATATTCCGCCAATTCCTCGTATTTTGTTCCGGAACGTCCGTAATTGGCGTAAGGATATATGCTAATTCCTCCACGTGGAGTAAAGAAGCCTGATACTTCAATATATTTCGGATTCATCAGATGTATCAAGTCTTTCATTATCTTATTTACGCAATCTTCATGAAAATCGCCGTGATTACGAAAACTGAACAGATAAAGTTTAAGACTTTTGCTCTCTACCATTTTTACATCCGGAATATATTCGATACGTATTTCCGCAAAATCGGGCTGGCCTGTTATAGGACATAGACTTGTAAATTCCGGACAGTTGAAACGTACCCAATAATCGTTCTCTGGATGTTTATTTATGAATGTTTCGAGCACAGAAGGGTCATAATCCGTTTTGTAATCAGTAACCTTTCCGAGAGCTTTCAATCCTTCATCTTTCCGTTCGTCCATACTTCTCTTTATTGTTTAAATATTCCTCTAATCCTTTTCTGCGCAACTCGCACGCCGGACAATGCCCGCAACCGTCACCTTTCACGCCGTTGTAACATGTAACAGTCTCATCACGCACTATATCAAGAACGCCGAGCTGGTCTGCCATTGCCCACGTTTCGGCTTTGTCCTTCCACATAAGCGGCGTATGTATAACGAACTGCTCGTCCATAGCCAAATTTATAGACACGTTGAGACTTCTTATGAATGTATCCCGGCAATCCGGATAGCCGCTAAAATCAGTCTGCCCCACTCCTGTAACTATATTCCGAATATTACGCTCGCGGGCATAAACGGCCGCTATACTAATAAAGAACAAATTACGCCCGGGAACAAACGTATTTGGCACACTGTTCTCGGGTTTTGTCTCATCCATAATAATATCTCCGTTGGTAAGCGAATTTTTTGCCAATGTTCCTATCATAGGCACATCCATATGTTCCCAAGCAACACCTGCTTCACGTGCTATACGCTCTGCCGCTTCAACCTCGCTCACATGTTTCTGGCCGTATGAAAACGTCAACGCCCAAACTTTGTCGAAATTTCTTATAGCCCAGAACAAACAAGTTGTAGAATCTTGTCCGCCGCTAAATATTACCAACGCGTTGTTATTTGCTTCCATTATTTCCTTCTTTTTTTAATTCGGCCGGTATTCTAAAAGCCGTATATAATTCTATCCACGCACCTACAGCCAGGAAAAGCAACCATTCATTATGCCCTAACGGCCAAACGTGGTTTACAGACATCCACATAGGCACCGTTGTAATCAACAATAATAATGCGCCAAGAATCTGCTGCCGGCGTAATCTGCGTATAGTAAAATTATCACCTTCATACCGTGCACTAAGCTGCATTGACGAAAAGCAAGCCGCCCCAGCACCAAATATGTAAGGTACATACTCCTTTATCGCTGTGCCATAGGCTGCCAAAGCCAATAGCATTACGATTGCCCCAAAATCATAAATAAAGATTTGAAACTTATTTAGCTGCCTCATTTCCCACGTAATCGTTCCCCTCGTACTCAAAAACAAACACGTCTTCATCCGGGCGTTTCATAAAATATCGTTCTCTGGCTATTTTCTCCAGCGCACCCGGATCTGTTTTTAAATCGTGCAATAGCTTCATATCACGTTCATAAATGCGCACATAACGTTCTTTCTCTGCTTTCAACGTAGCTATTTCTTTACGATGTTCATAACGTTGTATCAGACTGTTCTGGTCTAAAAAGAACAAATTGGTAAAGAAAAGGACGCAAACAATAAGATACTTATGTCTGCCTATCCATCGCCATGTGTTTTCCAGCCGTCCCATTCAATGCGGTTTTACTCTATATGAACATACGTTGCAAATTTACGAATTATTATTGTAATACGGCTTAAACACATTATAATAGATAATAAATCATGCCTGTACATATCATATTCTACAAAAAACAACCTTTTATGTTTTCTCTGCGCGCGACTTTCACTATATTTTGATAAAATAAGATTCGGCTCGGCATAGCCAAACTTGAAAACATTCGTTTTCGTTTGTCTTTGCACTCGCCTTTCACTATATTTGTGCGAATAAGTAAAGCCATCTTTCAAGACATGAGACACATTATTCAAACAGCAACTGCAATCCTATTATTAACTGCAAACATGCAAGGACTTTACGCAAAGACATTTCTTCCGCCCGAAGAAGTGAAAACAATCAAAGTTGGAGACACGAAAGTTACGTGGCTGCAAGACAACGGCAGCAAGCAAAGAGCGGCTATTTTTCCAGGAGTACCGCAAAGCCTGTTGGACAGCTTAGGAGTGGCCGACGGCATTCCTTCTTCAATGAGCGCCTTTCTCGTAGAACGAGAAGGCAAACAAATTCTTTTCGATACCGGGTTAGGCAAAGTTGGAAGCCGTTTGCTACCGCTGCTTGAATCGTTGGGGATAAAACCGGAAGACATCAAATATTTATACCTTACGCACTTCCACGGCGACCACATAGGCGGAATGTTGGACGGGGACAAGGTCGTATTTCCCAATGCCGAAGTTTATGCCTCAAAAAAAGAATACGAAGCATGGATGAACATGCCTCCCGAAAAGAACAGACAGGCCGTAAAAACAATGAAGGCATACAAAGAACGTTTGCACCTTTTTGAATTTGGCGACACACTGCCGGGAAATATAATAGCAATGGACGCGGCAGGGCACACTCCCGGGCATACGGCATTTCTGGCGGGAAAGGCGCTTATAGCCGGCGACATTATGCATGGAGTAGCCCTACAGCTTGTACGCCCCGACGTCTGTCCCACATACGACATGGACAAAGACGCTGCCATTGCGTCACGCAAACGGATTTTGAGCTATGCAAAAAAGAATTGCCTGCTTTTATGCGGAATGCATTTCCCTGCACCTGCATTTTTGAAATTAGATAAATAGATTTATTTAGCAGATATAAGGAAACGTGTCTGGCGTATTTTGTAATATGCCGGACACGCTTTTTTGTTTTGTTCCGGATTTTCATTAAACTTATGTCTCTGCACAAGCAAGAGGGCATGAATTTTATAACTTTAAAGCATTCTTTTTTACAATTCACAACAGTTTAAGCCGCTCGCGCTTTACTTTATCCTAACATAATCGTATATTTGCAAAATGCCGGACAAATACGGCAATAAAAAGAAATATAAACAATCAAACAACTGAAAAAACACATTATATGAAAAAGAGCATTCTTGCCATTGCATTCTTATCGGCAAGCGTAATTGCGGAAGCAAAAGTAGTGTTGCCGCAATTTATTACAGACAGCATGGTGGTACAACAAAAAAGCGTACTCACAATCCCAGGCACCACCAAAGCAGGCACAGCAGTAAAGGTAACTACCTCGTGGAACAACAAAACATACCAGGCTACAGCCGACGCAAACGGCAAGTTCACCGTCCAAGTCAGCACGCCAAAGGCCGGAGGCCCGTATAAAATAACATTCGACGACGGCGATGTCACCGTTCTCAACGACATCCTTTCAGGCGAGGTATGGATGTGCTCGGGACAGTCAAACATGGAAATGCCTATCATGGGTTGGGGCCACGTAATGAACTGCGAGCAGGAAAGGGCCAACGCAAAGTATCCTAACATACGTCTTCTGCAAATAGCCCGCGTAACAAGCTACAAACCCGAAGGCGACACAAAAGTAAACATGGGCGGATGGCGGCGCTGCGCTCCCGAAACCGTCGACAACTTCTCCGCACTCGCTTATTTCTACGCACGCGAGCTGCACAAAAAGCTCAACGTTCCCATTGGCGTAATCGACTGCTCATGGGGCGGAACGCCGGCCGAGTCGTGGACATCGTTCGCCGGAGTTAAGGAAGTGGGCGGCTTTGAAAAATACACTACCATGTTCGAGGGAAACAAATTCGAAGCCAAGGCAATCGAAAGCATTTACAACTCGGCACAGGAAAACGCCAAAAGGAACATCAACGCCGCCGTGGCCGAAGCAAACAGCAACATACTCGCACCCATATCCGACAAGACAATGCGCGTGCCTCAAAGGTGGGAAGAAACAGTGCTTCCTGATTTCGACGGCACTGTTTTGTGCCAGAAGATATTCCGAGTTCCCGACGAGTTAATGGGCAAAGATCTGGAACTTAACCTCGGACTGGTGGACGACAACGACATAACCTACTTCAACGGCGTTGAAGTGGGCCGCACCGAAGGCTACCAGCAGACTCGCAAATACAAAATACCTGCAAGCCTGGTTAAGAAAGAAAACTCTATTCTCGTTGTAGTAACCGACACACACGGATTCGGCGGCATAATAGGCGAAAATTCCGAAGTCGCGCTCAAATGCGGCGAAACCTCCGTATTCCTGTCAGGCAACTGGAACTACAAAGCAGTCGACAACCTTGCAAACCGCCCAGTAAACCCCACCGGGCCATTCGTTCCCACTGTGCTCTACAACGCAATGCTCCATCCCTGCCACGTAATGCCAATAAAAGGCGTTATCTGGTACCAAGGCTGTGCCAACGTGGGACGCGCCGACCAGTATTCCGTACTTTTCAAACGCATGATTACCGACTGGCGCAAACTGTGGGGATACGACATGCCTTTCTACTTCGTGCAACTGGCCGGATACCTCAAGCCCGAACTCCTGCAACCGCAATCCGACTGGGCAGCACTGCGCCAGGCACAGGCCGATGCCCTTGCATTACCCAAAACAGGCATGGCAACGGCAATCGACATAGGCAACCCAACCGACATACACCCAAAGAACAAACAGGAAGTAGGACGCCGCCTCGCGCTGCTATCGCTTAAAAACACATACGGCAAGAAAAACATCGTCGACAAGGCTCCCGTGGTTAAAAAATGCACGTTTGCAGACGGACAAGCCACAATTGCCTTCTCCAACAAGGTTAGCGTTAAAAACGGCGACACTCCCATGGGCTTTATTGTTGAAAATGCCGACGGCACATTCTCGCGCGGAACAGCCAAACTGCAATCCAACAACACAGTTATCGTAAAAACCGACAAGAGCGGCAAACCGCGCTCTGTACGATACAACTGGGCCGACTATCCCGACGGAAACCTGTATGGCGCGAACGACCTGCCCGTTTGCCCGTTCAGAACCGACAAACTACAATAACACTACGTCTTTTCAACATACACATAATCGAAGCCTTCGGTTCATCCGAAGGCTTCGATTGTTTTATTAACCACAGCACGTACTTTTGCATTAAGCCATGCAGCCCAACTGATGAATAAATATTACTGTGCCGGAAAAACGGGGTCGGACTTTTTTGAAAAAGCAAGGGAGAAAATTAAAAATACAAGGCACTAATTTCAAAATATGTCAGACATATTTTTTGCCAAAAAAGGAAGCCTGTATTTCAATCAGTTACGAAGGCCCGTTTTTCACCCCGTTTTGAATAAAATCCAGTAACGTTCCGCATGATTATGCAACGCAGACTTGGGAGCATAGGATACTATTTGTTGTGTTTCCGAGGGAGGCCTGTTATTACGCACAAAAATAATCCGCAAGCCCGGAAAGGCCTGCGGATTAGGGTATTTGTTGTTACGGCACGAGGCCGGAACGTTGTTTTTACCGTATCAGTTGTTCTCGGGGCGGAGCTTGCGAACGGTTTCGCCGGTGCGCCACATTTCACTGTCATGGAGCGCCTTGAGCTCTGCGTTGAGTTTCTCGCGGTAGTCGGGCTTTGAGTTGCTGTCGATTGAAATCTGAGCCTCGTTGCCTGTTGCCACGCTGTTGTAGAGCTTTTCCATAACGGGTTTGATAGCGTCGTGGAACGGGCCCATCCAGTCGAGAGCTCCGCGCTGTGCGGTGGTGGAGCAGTTGGCATACATCCAGTCCATACCGTTCTTTCCTACCATGGGAAGGAGGCTCTGGGTGAATTCCTCAACTGTTTCGTTGAATGCTTCGGAGGGTGTGTGTCCGTGTTCGCGGAGTGTCTCGTACTGTGCGAGGAACATACCCTGCACTGCACCCATGAGTGCGCCGCGTTCGCCGGTAAGGTCGCTGTAAACCTCACGCTTGAAGTCGGTTTTGAACATGTAGCCCGAGCCTACGCCTATACCGATAGCCATGGTGCGCTCTTCGGCCTTGCCTGTAGCGTCCTGGTAAACGGCATACGAGCTGTTGATTCCGCGGCCTTCGAGGAAGAGCGAGCGGAGCGATGTGCCCGAACCCTTGGGAGCTACCATGATAACGTCGATGTCAGCGGGGGGAACGATGTTTGTGCGTTCCTTGTAGGTTATTGCGAAACCGTGAGAGAAATAGAGCGCCTTGCCGGGTGTGAGGTACTGTTTGATTTTGGGCCATACCTCTATCTGAGCCGCGTCGCTGAGGAGCATGCATACGATTGTGCCTTTTTCGGCAGCTTCTTCGATAGAGAAGAGTGTCTTGCCGGGAACCCATCCGTCGGCAACGCATTTTTCATAGGTTTTGCCCTGACGCTGGCCAACGATTACGTTGAAGCCGTTGTCGCGGAGGTTGCATGCCTGTCCGGGGCCCTGTATTCCGTAGCCCAGCACGGCGATGGTCTCGTCTTTGAGCACTTCGCGGGCTTTGTCTAATGGAAATTCTTCGCGCGTTGCTACATTTTCAACAACGCCGCCAAAATTGATTTGTGCCATTTTTTGTTGTTTGTTTACGCTCCCGCGCCATGTTATGCGCGGGTAAGCAAGTTATACATGTGTTTAATTAGCTTTCTGTCTGTTTAAAGGTCACGCGGCTTGCGCACACGCGTTGCTCTCTGCCGGCAGGCACGGGCATAGCCTCAACCGCCGTCGGAGCCGCGATTTTGCGTATCTCGATATCGAAAGTGTCTTCTCCCACCGGCTGCTTGTAAAGATTCAGCGTCTCGTCGGCGTATGCTTCTTCGTGATAAGCCACTTCTATGCGCTTAACCTCATGCGTGGCATACATTTCCTCGGGAAAAAGGTCGAGCATGTGCTCTATGTAACGTATGCTGTTCACGTGGTTGTTTATGTCGATGTCGCTGTATTGCACTTTAATCGTCCTCGCGGGTGTTGTTTCTCTTACCCTTATTCTGGAAAATGGTGCAACTCCGCATTTCTTTTCTCCGTCCACCCAATCACCGAACCCTCCGCCGGGAAGATGTTCGAGGTTAACCGGTTGTCTTGTCTCCGCATTCAGCAAGGCCCATACCGTGTACGCATACCCGTAGGGCGTGCCGTCGGGGCGCAATATGGCGAAGCACCTGTCGGTGAAAGTGCGGTATATGCAGCGTATCCACGTTTCGATGATGTATTCCTCACCCGCCCGCGGCATTTCGTCCATCTCGATAGCAAGGCGCGAAACTACCCACGCCAACTTCTGCGGCAGCAACTGCTCCATGCCGAAGCCGCGGCTGTTGGCGTGGAGGCTTGCAGTGGAGAGAATTCGGCTTCCGAGCATGTGCCACGAAAGACGCCCGGTGAAATCCTCCTGGAAAGGCTCTACTGTGTATTTGAATCTTTCTGATTTTGATATTTCGTTGCTCATTGTTCTTTTACCGTATGTACGCCTGTCGGGATTTCTACTCTTCCAGGCCGAAACGCTTGCGGTTGCGGCTGGCTATGAACTCACTGACAAATTCGCGGCGGCTTTTGGTGACAGCAATTGAGCCGGAGTGTACAAACTGCAATATGCAGTCGAGCACTTTGAGGTGTTTGTACAGATTTGTGATTTCCTCGGTGATTCCTTCCATAGTCACAATGGAATACGTTGCGTTCACTTCTACGAACTTGGCCCCGAACGTGCGTATTACCTTTGATATTTCACGGTTTTCGAGCACCGATGGCGTAGACAGCTTGTAAAGCGCCGTTTCAAGCGTGAATATTTCGTTTTCCTTGAAATAACTGGCCGAAACCACGTCGATTATCTTTTCTATCTGCTTGGTTATTTTTTTTATCAGGCATTCGGTGGCGTAGCAGGTGATTGTGTACCTGTGCAAGCCTTCAATGCTCGACGCCGAAACGTTAAGGCTTTCTATGTTTATCTGCCTGCGGGTGAATACAGTAGTTATATGATTAAGCACACCGGGCAGGTTTTCCGAGAATATTATAAGAGTATACAGTGTGTCGTCTCTTTCCATGTTGTTGTTTTGATTAGTAAACCTGTTGTCCTGCAGATTATAGTTCGAGAAGCATATCGTCAACGTCGTGTCCTGGGCTGCACATCGGCAGCACGTTGTCCTGTTCCATAACAGCTGCCTGCAAGAGGAACGGCCCGTCGGTTTCGAGCATTTCGCGTATTGCGTCGTCAAGGTCTTCCCGCTCGGTTACCGTGCGGGAGGGAATGTTGTATGCCTCGGCTATCTTTTCATAGTCGGGATTCATCATCGGAGTAAATGAATATCTCCTTTCGAAGAACATGGCCTGCCACTGGCGCACATTGCCCAGGTAGTTATTATTAAGCAGGATTATCTTCACGGGGCTGCGCTGCTCCATTATAGTTCCCAGTTCCTCTATTGTCATCTGCAGGCCGCCGTCGCCACAGAACATGCAGACTGTGCGGTCGGGCGCGGCAAACGTAGCTCCTATAGCGGCAGGAAGGCCGAAACCCATGGTTCCCATTCCGCCCGATGTTACTATGCTGCGGTTTTTCTTGAACTTGAAATAACGCGCAGCTATCATTTGATTCTGCCCTACGTCGGTTACGAGAATTGCTTCGTTGTTGGTAGCTTCGGAAACCTTATGAACTACCTCGCCCATTCGCAACGGACCTTCTTTGGGGTACACTTCGGGTTGTATTACCTTATCGTCTTCAAGTTTGTCGAAAGCCTTGAAACTTTCGCGCCAAGCTTTACGGTTGCCTTGTTTAAGCAGAGCCGTTACGGCAGGAATAGTTTCCTTGCAATCTCCAAGGACGGCAACGTCGACTTCCACGTTCTTGTTTATTTCCGACGGGTCGATGTCGAAATGTATTTTCTTTGCGCTGCAAGCGTAAGTTTTCAAGTTCCCGGTTATCCTGTCGTCGAAACGCATACCTATCGCTATGAGCAGGTCGCATTCCTGAGTCTTCACGTTGGCAGCATAACTTCCGTGCATGCCAAGCATACCTACGTTCAACGGATGGTTGGAAGGCAGGGCCGAAAGTCCGAGCAATGTACAACCTGCCGGTGCGTCGGCTTTCTCTATGAACTCTCTCACCTCTTGTTGCGCGTTGCCGAGTTCCACTCCTTGCCCCACAAGAACGAGCGGCTTCTTTGCTTCATTTATAAGTTCTGCTGCTTTTATTACAGATTCCTTATCCGTAGGAGGCACAGGCTCGTAGCTGCGTATATAATTTATATTGCGCGGCTCGTACTCTGCCATTTCGGTTTGCGCGTTTTTCGCAAAATCCAGTACAACCGGCCCTGGGCGTCCGCTCCTTGCAATATAGAAAGCTCTGCTTACTGCCCAGGCTATCTTTTCGGCACTACGTATCTGATAGGCCCATTTTGATATTGGCTGTGCAAGGTCAACGACGTCGCATTCCTGGAAAGCGTCGCTACCCAAGGCCGTGCGGCCCACCTGCCCCGTTATAACTACGATAGGCGTGCTGTCCATCATGGCGTCGGCCAGTCCGGTTATTGTATTCGTTGCGCCTGGGCCGCTTGTTACGAGCGCCACACCAACTTTCCCGCTTATTCGCGCATAGCCCTGTGCCGCATGTGCCGCACCTTGCTCATGTCGAACGAGAATATGGTTAAGTTCTTTATCCTTGTATTTATATAATGCGTCGTAAACCGGCATTATTGCTCCGCCGGGATAACCGAACAAGGTTGTCACGCCCTGGTCGATAAGCGAACGCATAAGGATTTCGGCCCCTGTCATCAGTTTATTTGTCATCATTCTTCGTTTTTAAGTATACGCACACCGCCCTTGTCGGCCGAGCTTACCATCGAAGCGTAGGCTTTCAAGGCCTTCGACACCGTGCGTTTACGGCGCAGCGGCACTTGCGGGCGCGCGGCCAGTTCTTCGTCGCTCAAACGTACATTTATCGAGCGCGAGGGTATGTCTATTACTATTATGTCTCCGTCGGTTACTTTTCCTATGGCACCTCCCGAAGCAGCTTCGGGCGATATGTGTCCAATGCTCAAACCCGACGTTCCGCCGCTGAAGCGTCCGTCGGTAATAAGGGCGCATTCCTTGCCGAGGTGCATACTCTTGATGTACGACGTGGGATAAAGCATTTCCTGCATTCCCGGTCCTCCTTTCGGGCCTTCGTGTGTTATCACCACGACATCGCCGCTTTTCACTTTTCCTCCGAGTATGCCTTCGCAAGCGTCTTCCTGCGAATCGAACACCTTGGCCGGGCCTTCGAAGTGCCAGATAGACTCGTCCACGCCGGCTGTCTTCACTACGCAGCCGTCTTTTGCGATATTGCCGAAGAGCACTGCCAGACCGCCGTCTTTGGAATATGCGTGCTCGATGTCGCGTATGCAGCCGCCGGCACGGTCGGTGTCAAGCGTTTCCCACGTACTGTCCTGCGAACCCATTACGGTAGTGAACTTACCACCCGGTGCACTTCGGTATATGCGTTCTGCTTCGGGGTCGAGGCTGGATGTGCAGATGTTGTACTTGCTTATGGCTTCGCCGAGGGTAGTTCCGTCCACACGCCTTGCAGTAAGGTCGAGCAACCCGCCTTTTGCCAGTTCTCCCATTATACCGAGTATTCCGCCGGCGCGGTTGCAGTTTTCCACAGAGTATTTCTGCGTATTGGGCGCGAGTTTGCAAAGGCATGGCACTTTGCGGCTCAGGCTGTCGATATCGGCCATTTTGAAATCCACTTCGCCTTCGTTTGCCACGGCCAGCAGGTGCAGCACCGTGTTTGTCGAGCCACCCATAGCTATGTCGAGTGACATGGCGTTGAGGAACGCCTGCCTTGTGGCTATGCTGCGGGGCAGCACGCTTTCGTCGCCCTCGCCGTAATATTTCATTGCATTCTTCACTATCAATGCGGCCGCGTCCTTGAAGAGTTGCAGCCTGTTCTTGTGCGAAGCCAGGATAGTTCCGTTGCCGGGCAGCGAGAGACCTATCGCTTCGGTGAGCGAGTTCATCGAATTTGCCGTGAACATGCCCGAGCAGCAGCCGCAGCCGGGGCAGGCGCGCCGCTCTATCTCGTCGAGCTCGTCCTGCGTCACACTCGGGTCGGCCCCTTTCACCATGGTTGTTATAAGGTCGATGTTTTCGCCTTTCCAGTGTCCGGCCTCCATAGGGCCTCCCGAAACGAAAACGGTGGGTATGTTAAGCCTCATTGCGGCCATGAGCATTCCCGGCGTTATCTTGTCGCAGTTGCTTATGCACACGAGCGCGTCGGCCTTGTGCGCGTTCACCATGTACTCCACCGAGTCGGCAATTATGTCGCGCGAAGGCAGGGAATACAGCATTCCATCGTGCCCCATGGCTATTCCGTCGTCAATGGCTATTGTGTTGAACTCTGCGGCGTAGCAGCCAAGTTTTTCTATTTCTTTTTTAACGAGCTGCCCCGCTTCGTGCAGGTGCGTATGCCCCGGCACGAACTGTGTGAACGAGTTTGCAATGGCTATGATAGGCTTGCCGAACTGTTCTTTCTTCATTCCGTTGGCAACCCACAAGGCACGAGCTCCCGCCATTCTTCTTCCTTCGGTTGAAAAGGAGCTGCGCAATTTTATTTTCATTTCGGTACTCATAATTGTTATATCTGCGTTGCGGACGCATGTTGGATAATGCACCGCCTCAATTCGCAAAAATAGTTCCTTTTTAGCTAAAAAACAAACCCGTACTACTGTTTTAATCAAAATTCGTGCTTTTTTATGGCAAAATGACACACTTTAAACAAAAACGTGCATTTGTTTTTACGCCATTATCAAGAACAGTTGCCAATATGTCATTCCGTTCGGCACTCATTATTTTAATACGCCACACCGCCTGCCGGCAATGAATGAATATTCACCGTAAAAAAGCACTCGTTTCGGGATGTGCGAAACACTCCTTGGAGCAAACGAAAAAAAGGTCGGACATATTTTAAAATACAAGGCACATATTTTAAATTATCTCAGACATATTTTTGCGGCGCTCAAAACGCGCATTTTCAGTGGGGTTTACACGAGCCGTTTTTATCGCCCCGAAAATGGAAGAATAACCAGATTCGCGAATAAATATCCTATACCAGTTTTATCTTCCGCGCCGTCGTATTTGTCCGTCGCCATGTAAGTGGCGCAAAGCCGCAAGCGTTTTTCGGTACGCGGTACTTTGCCGTTGCGCCGAATCGTTGTAATTTTACGGTAGCAAAACAAAACACGAAAAGATGAGAAAAATAGAATTAAAAGATTTGAACGACAATTTTTTCGAGGCCATATCGAAGGAATGGATGCTCGTTACGGCCGGAAGCAAGGACAAGTTCAACACCATGACGGCAAGCTGGGGCGGCACAGGCGAACTCTGGGGCACGCCCGTGGCTTTCGTGTTCATACGCCCCGAACGGTACACGTTCGAATTCATGGAACGAAGCGAATGTTTCACACTTTCGTTCCTCGGATACGAAAACAAGGACATTCACAAGATATGCGGCTCCAAGTCGGGGCGCGACATCGACAAGATTGCAGCTACCGGACTAAGACCCGTATTTACTGAACAAGGCAACGTGCTGTACGAGCAATCGCGCCTGAGTCTGGAATGCCGCAAACTGTACACCGACACCATAAAGGAAAGCTGCTTCATCGACAAAAGCCTGCTCGGACGCTGGTACGGCGAGGGGCACGGCGGGCTGCACCACATGTACATAGGCGAGATACAGAACGCCTGGCTGCGCGAATGACCAAAGAGAATAACATTCAGAAGGGTTACATTATTTTTGATTGAAACAAAGGTATTCGGGCAGGTTTAACTAATTTTGCCCTTTAAACCGTAATCAATGCTTAACTGTCCTGCATAAGGATAAGGCATTGCGTTCTTTCTTTTTATATGCAAATTTCGATTCTATGACAAACTACCGTAACCTGGACGCCGACGAGATAGCCAGGCTGTCCGCCCAGTTCTGCCAAGCCGAAGACTGGTCGAAAATCAGAGTAGCCGAGGGTTTCACAACCGCGAACATTTCACACGCACGCTTCTCGGGAGACATCACACTGGGAGTTTTTGAAAAAGACATCCTGCTGCCGGGAGGATTAAAGAAGAAAGCGGGCCTGCACCACGTAATGCTGCACAACTGCACCGTAGGCAACAACACGCTAATCGAAAACATACCCAACTACATAGCAAACTACAACATAGGCAGCGACTGCTACATACAGAACGTAAACCTAATGCTTACCGAAGGCGAAAGCACCTTCGGGAACAACACCGATGTATCGGTGCTGAATGAGACGGGCGGACGCGAAGTTCCTATCTACAACCGTCTATCAGCCCAACTGGCATATATAATAGCCATGTACCGCCACCGCCCCGACCTTACGGAACGGCTGCGCACGATGATAAGGGAATATTCATCCGCACTGAAAAGCAACCGCGCACACATAGGCAACGGCGTATATATAATAAACACCGGCACCATTCGTAACGTATGCATTGGCGACCGTTGCCGTATTGACGGAGCCTCAAGGTTGGACAACGGTACGGTGAACAGCAATGCCGAAGCCCCGGTGTACATAGGACCTAACGTAACCGCAGAGGATTTCATCATAAGCTCGGGGGCATACGTCAGCGACGGGGTGGTAATGTCGCGCTGCTTCATAGGGCAGGCCTGCCACCTTGCACACCTGTTCTCGGCACACGACTCGCTTTTCTTCAGCAACTGTCAGGGAGAAAACGGAGAAGCCTGCGCAATACTGGCCGGCCCCTATACAGTTACCATGCACAAGTCGAGCCTTCTGATAGCCGGAATGTTCTCGTTCCTCAACGCCGGAAGCGGCTCTAACCAAAGCAACCACATGTACAAGCTCGGGCCGATACACCAGGGCGTGGTGGAGCGCGGCTCCAAGACAACAAGCGACTCGTATATACTTTGGCCCGCAAAGATAGGAGCATTCTCGCTCATCATGGGACGTCACGTAAACCACCCCGACACATCGGGCATGCCTTTCTCATATCTTATAGAACACGGCAGTAAATCATACCTCGTTCCGGGCGCAAATCTCAAAAGCGTGGGAACAATACGCGACGCGCAAAAATGGCCAAGAAGAGACAAGCGCAAAGACCCGAACAAGCTCGACTGTATTAACTTCAACCTGCTCAGCCCGTACACCATACAAAAAATGCTGCAAGGCATAAATACCTTGCAGGGATTGAAAAAGACCTCGGGCGAAACATCCGAGACCTATTCGTTCCAAAGCACTACGATAAAAAACCATTCACTCGAGAAAGGAATAAACCTTTATACGCTTGCTGTGCATAAATTCATGGGTAACTCCATAATAAAAAGGCTCGAAGGCGGCGCGTTTGCCGACATCGACGATTTGCACAGGCGCATGAAGCCCACCGACTGCCTCGGCCAAGGCGAATGGATTGACCTGCTGGGACTGATTGTGCCCAAACAGGCCGTAAGCAATGAGATAGAACACATAGTAAGCACTCCCGGATATACGCTCGAAGAAACCGAAGCATTTTTCCGCGACATGCACAAACGTTATTACAACATGGAATGGACGTGGGTGTGCGATGTAATGCCGCGGTGGTACGGCAAGACATACGAGCAGCTGACTCCCGAAGACATAATCGGTATCGTGAAAAAGTGGAACGAATCTGTCGTGGCATTGGACCGTATGCTGTACGACGACGCGCGCAAGGAGTTCTCAATGGTATCGCGCATAGGCTTCGGCGTTGACGGCTCCACGGAACAGCGCGACTTCGATTTCGAGCAGGTGCGCGGCGAATTCGAAAGCGACGCATTCGTAAAGATGGTGTGCAAGCACATAGAAGATAAAACCGCGCTCGGCAACGAACTTATAGAACGCCTGAAGTCTCTTGCCGACAGAATGTAAACAAAAACGCAACACAATGAATACAACAGGACACATATTCCGCCTGACATCTTACGGCGAAAGCCACGGCACGGCAGTAGGCGGCGTTATAGACGGAATGCCGGCAGGCATACGCATTGACGAAACCTTCATACAAAAGGAACTCGACCGCCGCCGCCCCGGACAGAGCGCAATAAGCACACCGCGCAAGGAGAGCGACCGCGTGGAGATTCTCTCGGGCGTGTTCGAAGGCGTAACAACCGGAATGCCTATAGGCTTCGAGGTACGCAACGAAAACCAGCGCTCACAGGATTACAGCGAGATGAAAGACCTGTTCCGCCCCTCGCATGCCGATTACACTTATTTCAAGAAATATGGCCTGCGCGACTACCGTGGCGGCGGAAGACAAAGCGCACGCGAGACGATAGCGCGCGTTGTAGCCGGTGCTTTCGCAAAAACCGCCCTCCGCAGCCTGGGCGTGGAGATACGGGCCTATACTTCGCGCATAGGAGGTGTATGTCTTTCGGGCGGATACCGTTTCTGTACAGAAGAGGAAGTGGAATCAAACGCCGTGCGCTGCCCCGACGCCAACACGGCTGAGAGGATGGAAGCCGCCGTAAGGCAGGCGCTGGCCAATGGCGACACCGTAGGCGGAGTGGTTGACTGCGTTGTGCGCGGCTGCCCTGTAGGATTGGGAAGCCCCGTGTTCGGAAAACTGCATTCCGACCTTGCAGCAGCCGAAATGTCGATTAATGCGGCACGCGGATTCGAAATAGGCGACGGGTTTGCCGCCGCAGAAAAATCGGGGTCTGATTATAATGACGCTTTCATCCCCGACGGAAAGGGAGGAATAACCACCTCAACAAATCACAGCGGCGGAGTGCAGGGCGGAATCTCCAACGGCATGGACATAACTTTCCGCGTGGCATTCAAGCCCGTTCCCACACTGAAAACAGAGCAAAAGACAGTAGACATCTCCGGGAATCCCACCATAATAAAGGCACGCGGGCGGCACGACCCGTGCGTCGTGCCAAGGGCAGTACCTATCGTAGAGGCCATGGCGGCAATGGTGTTGTTCGACCACTATCTGCTGCAACGCACCGACCGGATGTAAAAAACGATTAACCATACCAAGGCAATGCCCTGCTCTGACGTTCGAGCCATAAATGGATTCCGCCAAACGGGTGTTGCCATATTATAATGTGTTTACCGCAAAACAAACGGCATTCTTAAACCTAAATCGGTCGTTAGGCTTCGTCAAATTGCGTGCTTATGCTTGGCAGATAGCTT
>ERZ772860.1120-NODE-1120-length-19782-cov-8.742890_pt1 | contig 19782 bp, 20 predicted proteins | sample MGYA00511342_ERZ772860 | MGnify/ENA primary metagenome ERZ772860 (study PRJEB29015, sample SAMEA2737665) | human gut metagenome | biome: human gut; feature: human-associated habitat; material: faeces | place: China | collected 2012 ... | reverse complement strand
TGAAAGCATTCCTTCAGGGAACATATCACGGAAGGTGCACCAAGCTCCAGGCATATCTGGACGAGTACTGTTTCCGTTTCAACCGCCGCATGACGGGCAATCAGATATTCCTGCGCTTGACCAGAGCTGTCGCTACATCTTGTAGCGTGCTGAGTTAAGTCGATAAGCATTTTTCAAAAAACTCATTTTCGGTTAATTGAAAGACTTCCTTAGTTTCACGATCTGCAAAGCAGATCCCGAAATCATATGTCACATCATACACTTTTGCTCCTTCTTTCAGTTCATAAGGCAACATTGACGAAGCAAGAATTATCTCATCTTTAATACCATTAAAAGACATATCTTTGGCATTTTGATGAAGCCAAGCGGATGTTTTTTTATTTCCTTGTGTTCCGGGGTCCCATCATTCGTTTTCCCTAAATAAATATATACATCGATAGGCAATGGTTTTAAATACTTCTCCATAATTGGGCGAACTTCATCCCATGATAGTTCTCCGTTTCCACAACCCAAACGAGGAAATGCTATCGAGGTAATGTTTTTTTCAGCATAGGTATTTACAAACTTCATGAGCCCTTTTTCAATATACTCAATCTTAGAGGGATTTCTCCAGTTTTCTTTTGTAGGAAAAAGTAATAGCCAGTGGTCTGGTTCATAAAAAAGCATAAGCTTTCCAATTGAAAACTGGTTCTTCTCGCAAGCCATTTGATATTTCTTAAACATGTCAGGGTATCTTTGCTTGAAAGACAGGGCCAAACCTTTCCCCATAACGCCAACTGTATTCACCGTGTTCACGATAACTTGAGCTGGACTATCAAAAATATCGCCTTCTATATATTCAATCATGTGTGTCCTCCTTAATCAATTGAGACATACGATCCGTCTGGGAAGACGAATTCACATTTTAATTTGCAACCTGTGACTAATGCTATATTTTGTAGTTCCCCTACGGTAAAATTGCCACGCTTAACCTTTTGACTGAATGCTTGTGGCGACTTATTAAGTCTTCGACCTAATTCAGATAAGGAAAGGTTTGATTTTATACATATCATCTTTAGTTGCTCATCAATTCGCATGTTATCGCCCCTTTATAGCACAAGCGTGTTAGAATATATTTTCGAATGAAAGGATCGAGGGATAATCTATGAAATCAAAATACTACATAATTTCTTGCGGCATACTATCTATCAGTCCAAATAAGCAAAGGACTGGGGAACATAGTTAAGACCGTAGTTGGAAAGCTCTCTCGGTTGATCATATACTTTTACATTGCCAAGTTTGTATGCAGTAGCAATTTCTCGCCCACGATAATATGATGAATAGGCTGCCTTGGTTATACCTGCCATGTTTTTTGTTTGTTGCCAAACCTCGGCAACATCCCCCTCGACAACTTCTAACATCTCAACTTCTGCTACAACCTGCTTAATAGGAGATGTGGAGTAAATTATTATTGTGTCGACATCTACACGGCATCGAAATTTGCGAAATTCATATTTCTTACTTCCTGCGAGTATTTTTTCTACATATTCTGGCTTAATCGATAATAACATTCTCGACATTAACTTTGCCCTCCTGGAGAATTTTGCAGAATTTATCCTTGGAATAACGAAAATTTATCGGATGAGTACCTGGCCAACAATCATGATTTTTTAGCCACACCCAATTAACATTATTACCGGCACCGAAATATCCCAAGTAAAGCATTTCAATTAGGGTCAAATTTGCTAATGAATTGTATTTGATTTGTAGTTTGTTATCATCGAAAACAGACTTGTTTCCAATGATTTTCCGATATTCTTCATATGAGATTAATGATCTTCCTGCAGACTTTACTTGAATAATTCGTGTTACTACGCAAAACGAGGTGATACATGATTTGTATCCAGGCTTTCCTGTACTGCCTGTGTATTTTCGATAGATTAAAATTGGGTCTCCGGGTTTAAACGAAATGTTGAAAGGAGATCCAAGATATACTTTCACTAGACCGTTTGCAACCTTCATATCGATATGCTCCTGCAGCGTGTTGGCCAATTCAGAATAGGCAAACATGGTATCGTGATAAGTATCCTCGATTGCTAGGCAGCCTGCATGGTCAAAACTACCGTTTATGAAAGGAAATGCTTTAAGTGGATCAGAGAAATCAAGACTATCTCGGTTCTTGGTAAAAACTTTTTCTCCATTGAGATTGATTCCCATACATTTAAAACCGAATTTTATAAGTAGGTAGATCAGGGTAGTATGCTTTTCAAAAACCGTCACATAAATCTCTTTGTCATTGAGGTCCCTCCAATACCAGAGAGTAAGACCAATAGCACCTTCACCAATTCGCTGATGTTGATAGCGTTCGTCAATCTTGATGGTAGTGATCTTTAGACGTTTTAACTTCGGCAGAGTGCTTCCATTCGAGAGCCTTATTTCCTCATCTTCTCCGGGTTTAAGATTGATAAAAGCGCCAATGCCTTGTTCATCCTCAAAGACTAGGGCTCGTTTTCCTTCAACGGCTTTCTTATGAAACCAGTTGATGAAACCCGTGCTTTTTGCGGAGCCGGGATAGTCTGCTTTCAAAGAATCAAAAAATGGGTCATCCAGATTAAGTTGGGAGAATAATTTGCGCTCAAATTTACCTGCCATTTGCCTACCTCCTTGAAATAATGACGACGATGGCAATGCTGTATTTTAGATTGTGAAGCGATATACCTAGACATTCTGAAATTACTTTAGCTTATGCTACGGCAAACATCGACAATTCTTGTTTTTCTCTTTAGGTTACTTGTAAATTCAATTATAAACATATTTATTTAAAATATCAACATTAATATTTAAGTAAACATAGAATTTTTGGTTAAACAAAAATTCCGCCAGATAACATTTATTTGAAAAAATATCATACAATCAGGGTTACTCCCTGGGGCTTCCTGTCAAACGCAGATACACTAAACGCAGGATTATGTAATATAGTCCTTTCTCCACGCACTAATCGGGGGAAGCCCATTAAGATGATTCTATTTACTAAAAAATTCTTGCCTGAGCAGGGCACATTTTTTTGTGTACTGCATTTTGTAAGTGGCTGGAAGGGAATTATAGGTCCGTCAAATCCGCGAAAGGAATTTCATTCTCCAAATTATCCCTTGCCAAGTCTGTGTCAATGATTCCATGAGCCTTGGTGATAGGCTTTTCGTGCCATACCTTCTGATTTGCACCGGTTGTTCCAGAAATGATAGGATTAGCTTTTTCCTTGCCGCTTTTGGCCTTGCCTTGAATCTGGGGGAAAGGGGACATCATTTCGTGGTCCACGAGCCACATCGGGATGGGTCATACCTTTCTTTGCCATAATTATCACCTCTGAGTTAGTATCCCACATTGGGGATAGACCATTCCCAAACGATGGCATATTGAAATATAGGTAGTCAGGGAGAGTGAAAAACCTGTATAGAACGAAAAGATGTACTGCCAGTTACCGGGCAGTACATCTTTTGGGATGAATTGTAAGGAATATGCTGGTGAAGATAATAGAAACAAGGTGCTTTGCTTTTCTCTGCGGTCAGATACCCTTTCGTGAAAAGACTGTCCCGAACCGTAAAAATACAAACACTATTTTTCTTTCTTCTTTTTGCCGTTTCTAAATTCACTCAAGTCAATGAAATCATCCAGCGACATTGCACACCGCCTAAGATAGTTATGCCCACCATCAACCGAGCAAGCACTACAGGAACAGGTCTTGAAATCATATACAGAAACAGATTCTATAATGTCACCACATTTTTTGCATTGAATAGCATTTTTGATAATAGCCATAAAACCACCCGCTTTTAATGTATCACAGAGGGCAAGAATACGAGCCCTGTTCAGAAAAAAGGAGGATGGTTCGATAATACCGCTACACAGATCGTGTGAAAGAAGTAATTCTATAAGGGCGGTCTACTACAATATAAGAAGATAGTATATACCGCAACCGTTTACTTGGTTTATCAAGTAGGCGGTTTTTCTTTTATCAGTAGATAGCCATTTGCCCCACTACAGTAATAGATTATGAGCAGGGCACGCTTTTGTCGTGCCCTGCTCTGGGTATTACAGGTCCTGCAAATCCGCGAAAGAAATGTCATTCTCCAAATTATCTCTTGCTAGGTCACTGGCCATCAGGACAATACCTCCCACGGTGAACATCCAAGTGCCATGATCGCCTGTCTGGGGAAGATCAAAACCGCTGGTGTTCACAACAGTCAGGGGCGCTTCTGCATTGATGCTGCCATTGTCTTCCACCATGTTGACCTTCTTGCCATCCACGTTAGCGGAAGCGGTCAGCAGTTTATGCTCCAAGTGCTTCTGGGGCATATTGTGCAGGTCGCCGTTGTCCTTAATAACACTGGCATACCAGGGATCATTCTGAATCAGGCCCAGAACATCCGTGCCGTAGATGGCGCAGGAAGCGTCTGTATTCTTCTGGGAAATGACCACATCGATACCCTGTTTCAGCAGCACATAGCCGCTGTCAGTGCGAACCTCAGTCAGGGTGTAGGCGTCATCTTCCAGACCCTTGACAACGATCTTGCCCTTGGAATCAGCGGTCTTGACGGGGACAAAGTGGGTGGCTTCCGCCTTGTCGGTCACATGATCCACCACATAATAAACGCCTTCGTCCTTGTTCAGCTCCTTCTGATTGGGCTTTTCCTCCTGCATGATGGAGAAAATCACATCCATGTTCAGCCTCCCTTCCTCCGAAAATTTACGCATTTTCATCGCCTGAACATGAGACGGGGTGCAGTCCTCCGTTATCATGGTTTCATACAGATCATGCTGTTCCTGCTGGGTCAGGTAGGACAGTTCCACCGCAGGGCGCAAAGCAATTTGCAGCTTGTCCTTTTCTTTCAGGACGGAATTGTCTACCAAGTCCAAAACTTCGGGAATCAGCTCGGTCAGACGGATATAGCGCTGAATCTGGGTGTTACTATCGGGAGAATTTGCCGCTAGAATCTCTCTGGACTTGCCCTCTATAAAATGGTGTCCCAGTGGGACACTATTTTCTTTGGGCGGTCTGCCAGCCTGTCTACGCATGGCATCCAGCTTCATCTCATAAGCAAAGGCTTTCTCCGACGGCAAAAGCTGCTCCCGCTGCAAATTCGAATCCACCATGATTATGGTCGCTTCCTCGTCTGTCAGTTCCCGGACAATGCAGGGCAGGTGCAGCTTCGCAATCAGAGTACACGCCAGTTTGCGGCGGTGACCGGCAACCATTTCGTAATGCCCGTTTTCCTTGGGGCGCACGATGGCAGGAACCAGAATGCCGTGCTGTTTCACACTCTCCGCCATTTCGATCATGTTGTCATCCATGCGGACTTTGAAGGGGTGATTGGGGAAATCGTCGATCTGGTCAATGGGGATTTCCTGTACTCTGGGCTGACCGGCAATGTCCCGCTCTGCCTGGGTGGTGAACAGGCTATCGACTGATGTTAGCAGATTTGCTGCGCTGTTTTTCGCCAATGTCCATTACCTCCTTCACCAGAGTGTGGTAGGCTTCCGCCGCGCGGCCCTTCGGCTCATGCTTGAAAATGCTGTGGTCTGCAGTGCTGATTTCCGCCAACCGAACCGTTGCCGGGATCACCGCCTGCATAATGGGAAGATGTTTGCCATAGGTGGCTTTGACGGATGCCACAATGTCCTTGCGGAAATTGGTTTCATTCGCCATTGTCATAAACACACCGCCGATTTTCAGCTTGGGATTGATCTGCCGCTTGATGCTCTGCACGGTGCCCACCAGCTCCGTCATGTTCTCGGCAGCAAAATACTCTGCCTGAACCGGAATCAGAACATAATCCGATGCAGACAGAGCATTGATGACCAGCATACCGAGGGACGGACGGCAATCCAGCAGGACATAGTCGTAGTCCTTTTTGATTTGATCCACATACTGCCGCAGCACCGTCTCCCGGCTCATGACATTCACCAGACCCACCTCAACGGCGGACAGGGTGCGGTTGCCAGGGGCGAAATCAAAGCCCTCGTGATGATGGCAGATTTCGGGATGATCTCCGCCGCTGACACCCGCCACGATGTCGTTCATGGCATTACCCAGTGTCAGCGGCAAATCATTCGGTTTTCGCAGTCCCAGCATTTTGGTTAAGTCCCCCTGCGGATCAACATCCAGCAGAAGAACCTTTTTGCCCTGCATCAATAATTGTAGGAATTTTGTGAAAACATCCTATCAAAATAAGTGGAATTTTGTGAATTACAAATTCGATTGGCAATTTCTATAATTTCAATTTCGGATAGAAAGGAGTAAAAATGTCTGATAATTGGGTTGTCCAGAACCTGCAAAACGCGCTGGAAACATGGAATGAAAAGCTGGCGGAAATCTGGACACTGGTAACGCAATCGCCCCAGGCGTTCAAGGGCGGCAGCATTTGGAATGTCATGGTTAGCATCCATGGTGCTGTGCAGGCAATAGGATTGGCACTGATCGTACTATTCTTTTTCATGGGTGTGATGAAAACCTGCGGCAGCTTTGCAGACCTGAAACGACCAGAAGTTGCGGTCAAGGTATTCGTTCGCTTTGCTCTGACAAAAGCGGCAGTGACTCATGGATTAGAGCTGATGAACGCTCTATTCTCTATTGCCCAGGGGCTGGTATCCACCATCATGTCCGCAGCTGGATTTGGTTCCGTGCAGACTGCTGTTCTGCCCACGGAAATCATCACTGCCGTGGAGGACTGCGGATTCTTTGAATCCATTCCTCTGTGGGCGGTGACGCTGATTGGCGGACTGCTGATTACGGTGCTGTCTTTCGTGATGATTATGACGGTGTACGGACGGTTCTTTAAGCTGTATCTGTATACCGCCATCGCCCCTGTACCGCTGTCTGCCTTTGCCGGGGAACCGACCCAGAGCATTGGAATTTCCTTCATCAAATCCTATGCGGCGGTCTGTCTGGAGGGCGCCATCATCGTACTGGGCTGCATCATATTCTCCCTGTTTGCAGCGACGCCCCCGGTAGTTGATCCCAATGCCGCAGCGGTATCTATGGTCTGGAGCTATGTAGGAGAACTGGTGTTCAATATGTTGATTCTGGTTGGCACCGTGAAAATGGCTGACCGGGTGGTTCGGGAAATGATGGGCCTATAAGGAGGAAACAATGGAAATCAAAATCAATCGGGAGATTCGTGATTACCACGAATCCATGTTCCTGGGTCTGTCCCTGCGGCAGACCCTTTGTTCGTTATTGGCAGTCGGCGCAGCAGTTGGGTTGTACTTCTGGCTGAATCCTATTCTGGGTACGGAAGCGGTATCCTGGGTGTGCATGATCGGTGCCGCTCCCTTTGCAGCGTTGGGCTTTGTATCCTACCACGGGATGCCCGCAGAGAAATTCCTGTGGGTCTGGTTCCGTTCAGAGATTCTGGAACCGAAGGTTATTCGCTTTCAGCCCACCAATCTTTACTATGAACTGATGAAAGACACCATTGCGAAACGCGAAAAGGAGGCCAGAAAACAGCATGAAAGCGATTAAACAGGTGATGAAAAAAGATCAGGAGCCGTATCGTGTTCCGAAACGGGTACAGGATGTCATACCGATCAAGTGTATGTGGAGGGATGGCATTTTCCTCGTTGGAACCCGGTATTCTAAGACATTTAAGTTCACGGACATCAACTATATGGTGGCATCTCAGGAAGCGCAAAAGAAGCTGTTTCTGGCGTATGCAGCGCTGATTAACAGTCTGGACTGCGGTGCTACCACCAAGATCACCCTGAACAACCGGCATCTCAACCGTAAAAACTTTGCGGATACGGTTCTGATGAAGCTGAAAAATGACTATCTGGATTACTACCGTATGGAGTACAACGATGTCATCATGAGCAAGGCCACAGGCGGCAACGGCATCATTCAAGAGAAGTATGTTACGTTATCTGTCTGTAAAAAGAATATTGAGGATGCAAGAGCCTACTTTGCCCGTGCAGGAGCAGAACTGACCGCCCGCTTTGCCGCACTTGGAGCCAAGGCCACAGAAATGGATACAACAGAAAAACTCCGGGTACTGCACGATTTTTACCGCAGCGGCGAAGAGGTGTATTTCCATTTCGATGCCAGGGATATGATGCGTAAGGGGCATGACTTCCGGGACTATATCTGCCCGGACTCCATCGAGAAGCACAGCGATTATTTAATGCTGGGCGGCAAGTACGCAAGGGTGATTTACCTCAAGGATTATGCGTCTTTCATTTCCGATCAGCTTGTCACCAAACTTACCGACCAGAGCCGAAACATGATGCTTTCCATTGACATCATTCCTGTTGCTACTGACGAAGCGGTTAGGGAAGTGGAGCGGAAGATGCTCGGGGTGGAAACCAACATCACTAACTGGCAGCGCAGGCAGAACGCCAACAATAACTTTTCTGCCATTGTTCCTTATGATATGGAGCAGCAGCGCCGGGAGACCAAGGAATATATGACCGACCTGACTTCCCGTGACCAGCGGATGATGTTGTCCGTGCTGACCATCGTCCACCTTGCGGATACCAAGGCGGAACTGGACGCGGATACCGATGCGCTGCTGAAGGTTGCGGCAGACCATATGTGCCAGATGGCGGTACTGCGGTATCAGCAGCTGGATGGTCTGAATACAGCGTTGCCCATCGGCACCCGGAAGATTGATACCTTCCGAACCCTTACTACAGAGAGCCTTGCGGTGTTCATGCCCTTCAAGGTGCAGGAGATTCAGGAGCCGGGAGGAATTTACTTTGGGGAAAATGCAATCTCCCATAACCTGATTCTGTGCAATATGAAAAACCTGCTGAATCAGTCCATGATGCTGCTGGGCATTCCCGGTTCCGGTAAATCCTTCTTTGCCAAGCTGCTGATTGTGGCCATTGCTTTGTCTACGAAGGATGACATAATTATTCTTGACCCGGAGGGAGAATACACCCCGTTGGTGAAAGCTCTGGGCGGTTCTGTCATGTGCTTTGCGGTGGGCGGCTCTGACTGGCTCAATGCCATGGCTATGGAAGAAGGTTATGGAGAGGGGAGCCCGGTGGCGTTCAAATCCCAGTTTATCATGTCCCTTTTGAAGCAGATCGACCCTGACGGTATCCGGGCACACCACAAGTCCATCATTGACCGCTGTGTGGCGCTGGTACTTCAGGAGCAGAAAAAGACCGGCAAAGTCCCAACCCTCTGTACCCTGCGGGAAAAGCTGCTGGAGCAGCCGGAACAGGAAGCACGGGATCTGGCCCTTACTATGGAGCTGTATACCTCCGGCTCTCTGAATATCTTCGCCCATGAAACCAATGTGGATACCAAAAACCGTATTCAGTCCTATGACATCCACGATTTGGGTGAGGAGCTGAAGCAGCCGGGGTTCGTCACCATCACTGATGCCATGATCAACCGGGTCAACTACAACTGGGCGCACGGGAAGAAAACCCACATTTTCGTGGATGAATTTCACATCGCCTATGAGAATGAATACAGCGGCAACTTTTTCACTTCCGCATGGCGTCAGTTCCGTAAGCGGAATGCGGCCCCCTGTGCTATTACCCAAAATGTGGAATATATGCTGGATTCCGTGCAGGCCAGCACCATGGTATCCAACTCCGAATTTGTTGTCATGCTGAATCAGGCAGAATCCGATCAGGAGCGGCTTTCCAAACTTCTGAACATCTCCCCAGAGCAGATGAGTTATGTAAACGGCTCAGAAGCAGGCTGCGGCCTGATGCGCTATGGCAGTGCGCTGGTTCCTTTTGTCAACAGATTCCCAGCCAATACAGAACTGTATAAGCTCATTACCACCAAACCCGGTGAGGGCTTGTTTGCCAAAGGGCGGGTAGATTGCAATGCCTGATATCAAAACCAGGGAAGTAGTGTCGGGAACCATAAAGGCAGTTGACCGCAGCACTCTGGCTGGGCAGCGGATGAAGGATGCCTATGTGCAGGCAAAGGATAAGGCGGAACACAGCGTTTATTCTTCGGAGAGCACCAGAGAGGAGTATGCGTCTGAGCGGATTACGGATGGCGTTTCCACCATTGCCCGTGAAGCGGTACATCAGGTGGATGTGCAGGGGGAGAAGATTGTCCATGGGGCACAGAGAAAATATACCCAACGCCAGGAGAATCATCAGCCCCAGCAATCCCCATCGCAGTCAGCATCAGGCAGTCCACAATCTTCCCCTAACACACCTGCATCCATTTCTCCTCAGCCGGTGCAGAATAGCCCCGGAACAGAGGACATCCACCATGCACAGCAGCCCCACCGGGTATCTCCCGATGGGGCTGCTTCCTCTGGTATGGGCGGGCACTCTGAAGTTGGCTCCGGTACTTCGATTTCAAAGCAGGAAGCGGTTCGCAATCAGCAAATTGCTTCTGCCAAAGCGGAATTGAGAGCAAAACGGGCATCCCAGCGGATAGTGACCTCTGCACCTCAGATACCGCAGTCCAATGACATTCTCCCTGTTGCCCGCCAAAGGAAAGAACCTGGCAGCATCCACAACCCGACGGCAAAGACCATAAAGACTGTGGAGCGAACCAATGAAGCGATCAAGCAGTCAGTAAAATCAGCAGAGAATGTCACAATCAAGGCATCCCAACACACCATCAAAACGGCAGGCTCCACGGTGAAAACCGTGGAGCACATGGGAGGTACCGCCATTAAGTCTACGCAGGCCGCAGCCGAGACAGCCCAGAAAACTTCCGTAATTGCCGCCAAAACCGCACATCGCAGTCATGTTGCAGCGCAAGCGGCGGCTACCGTTGCGAGAAAAGCTGCTGACTATACTGCCAAAGCCGCCAAAGCAATCGCACAGGCCATGCAAGAGCTGATTTCCCTCGTTGCCGCTGGTGGAGGAACAGTTTTGATTCTGGTGATCGTATTGATTGTCATGTGCTTCGCCGGTATGATGCTCGCCAGCGATGAGAATGATATGGAAATCCTGCCAGTCAGCGAGGAGGTCAAAGCCTATGAACCGATCATTCAGAAGTATGCTAAGGAACACGGAATCCCGGACTATGTGCTTTTGATTGAAGCGGTGATGATGCAGGAATCCGGTGGTCGTGGCACCGATCCCATGCAATGCTCTGAGTGTAATTTCAACACTCTCTATCCACACACTCCCGGCTCCATTACCGATCCGGAGTATTCTATCAATGTGGGCATTCAGAATCTTGCCGACTGCCTGCAAATTGCTGAGTGCAAAAGTCCAGTGGATTTAGGTGCCATAAAGTTGGCCCTGCAAGGGTACAACTATGGCCAGGGATACATCACCTGGGCGATGAACAAATACGGGGAGTATTCCAAAGCCAACGCAGTGGAGTTTTCCCTGAAAACTGCTGAAGCCTGTGGCTGGAACAGCTATGGGGATATGGACTATGTTCCTCATGTGCTGCGATACTATCCGCTGGGACAGATTTTCTATGACCCGGATACTACCCAGCTAATTGTAGAGGTTGCCGCTTCGCAGATAGGTAATGTGGGAGGGAAACTCTATTGGAGCTGGTACGGATTCACAGAGCGTGTAGAATGGTGTGCCTGCTTTGTGAGCTGGTGCGCTAACCAATGCGGCTATCTTGATGCCGGTATCCTTCCGAAATTCTGCGGCTGCACGGATGGTGTGCAATGGTTCAAAACCAGAAACCAATGGGTAGACAGAAGCATTACCCCTAATCCTGGAATGATCATTTTCTTAGACTGGGACAGGGATGGTGTACCTGACCACACCGGAATTGTGGAGAAAAGCGAGAATAGCTATGTCTATACCATCGAAGGGAATACTTCTGATAGCTGCCGAAGACAGCAATATACAGTTGGAAATCCTAATATCTTCGGTTATGGAACCCCTTCCTACTAAAAAAGGATACCTCCCGATTGGGCGGTATCCAATACATATTGTGTTATGGTTCCAGATTTGTTTCATCGAAAAGGGGAGAGCTGAAAAATTCATTGATGCCAATTTCAAGTCCCTGGCACACTTCGTGGACGATTCGCAGCTTCATTGACGGATAGGTGCAGTTAATGATATTGGATATGGTGGAACGGGGAAGACCGCTTTTGGTAGAAAGCTGGTACTGGGTCATATCCTTTTCAGAAAGCAATTCCATAAGCCGAATACTGACTGCGCGATTAAGCTGCATACCATCACCACCATGTTCATGTAACTGTACTGCTATTATATGGACTTCTTTTTCAAAATTAGTTCATGTGGCTGTACGAAATGAGACTTTCGGTGTATAATGGGATGGAAAACTACCCGCGGTGAAATTCGCACATTTGACGAAAAGATCGGTACAGGGTATCCTATCACATATCCTAATTCGGGGAGGTTAATGCCATGAAAAACAAGGAGCAGAAAGAATATTGGATTCCATGCCCTGTCTGCAAAGAATTATCAGATATCAAAGTATATGAAGATACTGTGATTCTGAAATTCCCATTTTACTGCCCAAAGTGCAACCAGAAATCGACTGTAAATGTGGTTCGTCTGAGGATGACAGTTGAATCCGAGGATGAGAAGCATAAGTAGTCATGGGAATAAAAGTGTGGTATGCGCAAAATACTTCTAAATAATCAAAATAATTTTTGAAATGGATGCAATATACCCGCACCATTTTGCGCCTATACAAGTGAAACCCTTTGTTATAAAATAGACAAACAACTGGAGGTGATTCCTTGGAGGATCAGGGTATCATAGCGCTGTTCTTTGACCGGTCTGAACAGGCCATTGAAGAAACAGACAAAAAGTACGGTGGGTATTGCTACAGTATTGCCTACAACATTCTCTCCAATCGAGAGGATTCGGAGGAAAGCGTCAGCGATACATATCTGGCGGCGTGGAATACGATTCCGCCCCGGCGTCCCAATTTTCTGAACGCTTTTCTTGCCAAAATGACCCGGCATATTTCCATTGACCGCTGGCGCAAGCTCAGCGCAAAAAAGCGAGGCGGTGGAGAAATTATTCTTGCACTGGATGAATTGGAAGAATGCGTGGACAGCCACAATGTAGAAACCGAACTGGCGAAAAAGGAATTGACACGGGTTCTTAATATGTTCCTGTCTTCCCTGACGGAGACAGAACGGAATGTGTTTCTGTGTCGGTACTGGTATCTGGATTCTATCCAGATCATTTCTGAGGTTTCCGGTTTCAGTCAGAGCAAGGTGACTTCCATGCTCCATCGGCTGCGTGGGAAACTGCGGAAAAAGCTCAGTGAGGAGGGATATGTATGAAAGCAATGGATTTGCTGGTTGGCTTTGGAAGCGTAAAGGATTCGTATGTGATCAGCGCGGAGGAATTCCGTCAGGGAAAACAGAAAGCGCAGGTCAAGTGCCTGTCCACACGGAAAATGTGGCTGATCGCCGCTGTGATTGCGCTGATGCTACTTTTGGTAGGCTGTGCTGTGGTATATGTGCTGCATTTACAGGATATGAAAATTGGTGAGGAAGTTATCACGCAGGAGGCGTGGACTGGCCCATCGGGAGAGTATATGCCGTCTACGGAGTGGGTCAATACGCAGCTGTCCCTACAAGGCTATAACGGCAGCCCTGAGCAGCAGGCTCTGCGGGAATGGCTGGATTTCAAAGAGCAGTATGATCCGGATGGCACCCTGATGAAAGAAAACAACATGAACGAATCCGGTGTTCCGGAACAATACTATATCACCTACGACTGTTACACCTTTGAAATGATGGATAAGCTCAATGAAATTCTGGACAAGTACCATCTGAATGCCCTGGGCACTTGGATCTATTTTGATCGATGGGAAACGCCCCTTTTCTATAATGCATTGCAGCTTGACAGCCTGTGCCGCACGGACGCGGATGTGCAGAGAATGGCCGGCTACTTTTCCCCGGAGGGTTCCTTCCACGCAGTGTTCGGGCAAACGCTGGCAGGAGATCAGGAGGAACGGCTCATTACCTACACCTACGCAAAAAATTCGTATTTTTACCCCTATTATTCCGCTATGCTAAACATTGAGCTTTGGGAGGAGTGGCACTACACCACCGCAGACGGATCGGATGTTCTGCTGGCGACATATGAAAACGCTCTGGTCATTATCTGCGACTGCGGGGATGGGTTCATTCACATATCCACGGAAAACAATATGCTGAATCCTCCTTTCGATAACACAGCTGAACCCATGACCCGGCAGAATGCGGAGAAAATTGCGGATTCCTTCAACTATTCCATTTCTCCCCAGCCCTGCGACCCTGAGGAAGTGGAAGCTATGCGTGTAAATTATCCGGAGCCGGAAAGACAAAGTCATTTTATGATCGGATTCAGAATACCACCGGAAGCTGACTTCTGGCTTCCCCCGGAAGAAGTGGCGGATAGCTTTGCCCACTATATATCCTATGTTTTAGAAAATAGAAATGCCGCGGGAAACCGGGATGTGGATCAGCTGGAGTATTGCATCACAGACCTGAATAGCGATGGACAGTCGGAAGTCCTTCTGAGGTATCGGGATACCGGAAAATATCGGGAAATCCTTCAGATGGTCGAAGACCCCACTTCCGGGCAGCCGGTTGTATCCATCCGATTTATCAACGGCTACCTATACGAAGGCCCGGTTTTTGAGTCGGTCATAGACGATACCAAGGTTGACGGCTTCCTGTATTATGAGTACAGGGATTTTGACTGGAACAGCATTGCCTGCCTGCGATACGACCCCGAAACCAAAACATGGACGCAAAGCAGCTCGAAGGGCAGCACCTTTGACGCGATATGGGAACCCATATCCGAGTCCGAGGCAAATGCAATTAGGAGGTCATACAAACCGCTCTCTCTGGACATGAAACCACTTAGTCAATTCAATATGAATGGATAAAGAGAAGGAATCGCGCATGGATGAGATAAAAGAGGATTCTCTATGGGTTCGTTGCCCAGAATGCCATGCAAAAACCAGAGTGAAAGTATATTCTGAAACAGTTTTGATAAAATTCCCTCTGTTCTGCCCCAAATGCAAACATGAAACTCTCATCGATGTTGTAAAACTTAAAATGGTAACTAGCAAATGAGCCAGACGTACTAAACGCAGAGCCTGCTATCCTTTTATATGCGGGATAGCAGGCTCTTTCTATATGTGACAGTTCTATTCAAAATATCTTATTGTTTTGCAAGTTTGACAGGTACATGATGGGGTGCTACAATCGAAACAATACTTTTTCTCCGTTTTCAAAATATTTTTTCCTTTTGTGCGACGTTCTCGTATAAGGTTCGTACTACTAGGGTGAGGAGCAAAAAGAAAGGAAGTGACCCCAAGTGGAAGATACTAAGATAATCGATTTGTTTTTTGCAAGAAACGAGGATGCCATTGCTGAAACAGATGCAGCCTATGGCCGGAAGCTTTTTGCACTGTCACATAGAATTCTGAACAATCAGGAAGATGCAGAAGAAAGTGTGAGTGATACATACATGAAAGTCTGGGAAATCGTTCCTCCCCAGCGGCCCAAGTTTTTCTATGCGTTTCTTGCTTCCATCTGCCGCCATCTATCTTTCCATAAAGTGGACTGGCGCATGGCTACGAAGCGGAATGCAGAAATTATTTCTCTGACCCAAGAAATGGAAATGTGCATTCCAGATACCACCCAGGAACGCATCCTTGAGGGTAAGGAATTAGGAAGGATTATGAATGCCTTTCTCGAAAGTTTGCCCAAAGACAGCAGACTTATTTTCCTGCGCCGGTATTGGCACGTGGATACCATTGCAGAGATCGCTGCCCGGTATGGGATGACCGAAAGCAAAGTAAAATCGCAGCTTAGCCGCACCCGTGCAAAGCTATGTACTTATCTGGAAAAGGAGGGTATCCAAGTATGAAAGGCGAAAAAATGCTGATTGGTCTGAGCTACATTGACCGAAAGTTTATTGATGAATCCGAGAATGATACAGTTTCCGGAAAGAAACTGCATGACTCGTCCAAACAGGAGGCGAATATTTCTATGAAGCGCACGCTAAAAAGACCGTTGTTAATCGCTGCAATCATTACACTGATGCTCTTCCTTATGGGCTGTGCTGCTGTGGTACTGCTCCACCTAAATGATCTAAAAATCGGAACATCAACCTATACGCAGTACCCTCTTTATTTAGAAGATGGAACCAAAACCCCAGCTACAGAAAAGGTGAAGGAGATCATTTCCGTACAAGGTGTTGCTGAAAGCCCCAATCAGCAGGCTGCAAAAGAATGGTATGAGTTTACAAAAGCTTATGATATTGTGCAGAAATACCCAGACGGCATCCCTGACTTTACGGCTCCCGATGCCTACGATTCCTACTGGGTTCCCACCCAGGAACTTGTGGACAAAGTGGATGAAATTTGTAAGAAGTATGATCTGAAACTGGCAGGCGAAGGCGCCCTGCTGCTGACACAGGCGGAAAGCCGCATCCCGGAGATCCTTGGCATCGATGGCATTCTCAAAAAAGACACTTCGGCGCAGGCTTCTTATGTTGGAGGCAGGTTCTATGAATGCGGAAACTTCAATCTGGACTACCGTGTTACAGTCGATGGCCTTCAGGAAGTGAAAGTAGGATATTCCTATGCAGATAAGGCGTATTTCTCATCCTGGTATCTGATGATTGATGAACCAGAGTCTGCCCGGGAGTGGAATTACACCACAAAAGATGGCACGGAACTGCTGCTGGTGAAGGATGCAGAATATGGTCATATCTTCTGCGACCGGGAGGACGCATTCCTGCATATCCAGCTTGGTGGAAAGATGGAAGAAGTTCCGAACATGACAAAAGCGGAAATGGAAGCGGTTGCGGAGGTTTTGGACTATTCTTTGAAGTCTGGTAAGGTGGAGAATATGCACGCTTTGGCCCTGGAACTGGATGAACTGTACCGCACGCCCACCCCTGTTGATCCAGAGGAAGAGGCCCGGCGGCAGGCAGAATTTGAAGCTCACGAACGGCATGACAGCTTTGCAGCTTTGATCGCGGATATGCGGGACAATGAGGACTATTTCACCAGATACACAGGCAATGCCTATGTAGACTTCTGGGAGAGTATGAGATACTGCCTGATGGATGCCAATGGGGATGGCACAGAAGATCTGATCTTTGGAAGAGATGGGAATGTTAACGCAATCTGGACAATGAAAGACGGAAAAACCATTGGCCTGCAGAGTAGCTGGGCGCAGGGTTACCTTTGTGAAGGATATATTTATGAGTTAGCAGTTTTGGAGGATGGTTCCCATTTCCATAGCTACAGAAACCTTATGACAGGAGAAGACTTGGGACAGGTTTCTTACTATCCCAGTGATGGGGTCTGGCGTTACCAGAAAGGAAATGATATAAAAGAAATCACAGAGGCGGAAGCCTTTGAAATCATGAATTCCTATGCCCATGTTGAGCTGCCGGAAATGAAGCCTGTTAAGGATTTTCCGATGAATTAACACTTGCATTTCTCTTTTTTATTCAAAGTGCCAGACGATCAACGCTGAGCCTATTTTATGAGAAGGAATCGCGCATGGACGAGATAAAAAAGGATTCTCTATGGATTTATTGCCCGGTTTGCGGAGGAAAAACGCGAACCAAGGTGTGCAAAGAGACAGTACTGATTAAATTCCCACTCTACTGTCCAAAGTGCAAAAAGGAAATCAAAATTGATGTTGTACAACTGAAAATCGTAGTGAGCGAATGAGCCAGACGCAAGAACGCAGAGCCTGCTTCCCCTTATCCAAGGGGAGACAGGCTCTTTTTTTCTTCAACTTTTCCGGCATTTTGCTTGCGCAAGACTCTCAGAACTGATTCAAAAGTTGTGAGCAATGCGGCAGCTTCTTCATCGCTGCAGTTTTCAATCAGCACACGCAGTTGGTGCTTCACAGAGGAATCTGCCACCGTTTCCGGATAGAAAATCTCATTGGGATCAATGCGCAAGACGCGAACAAGAGGGTAGAGGATGTTCATTCTTGCATTGGATTTCCCATTCTCAATAGAACTGATTGTTCGCGTATTGGTCTCAACCAGTTCTCCGACTTGTTCCTGTGTCAGATTCATTTTATCCCGGGCGTTCTTTACTGCTCTTGCCAGCGAGCGTGAAAAAGCATGCATTATACTTCACCTCGCTTTGTATTGTACAATACTCCAATTTTGTTTTTAATGTTTTATAAATCGTACAAAACAGGAAATATATTTCTGACTCATGAGAGGACAAGAAATGAACATCAAATTGCTGTCCCCAAAAGCAAGATATAAATCGCATTTCATTTTGAGCCACAGAATAGGAATGCCAGAGAACTAGAAGTATATTTCTGGTTATATAGCGAAAGCAATCACGCACGGACTACTTTTGTAAGTATCCGTGCGTTCTTTTTACGGATGCGTGTTTTCTGCCATTGCCGGTCACCTCCGGGCAATCTGAAGTTTTCAAATTTCAGATTGATTGGAGGAAATAGCAATGGATGGATACCATCCGAAAAACAAAGATCCCCGTCCTAAACGAAGGAAAGACAGGGATAACCCCTATACGATATTTACAACCGGCATCCAGACTAATTCACCGCATTAATTATTGGCTGTCCTTTACGGACAATCAGATATATCATCAATGACTATGAAGCGGAAGCCGTCAGGATGATCTTCCGGGATGTGGCTGACGGCTGCGGATATAATGTGGTTTTGAATAAGCTGAATTCCATGGGATATCGCACCCGGCTGGGCAATACCTTCTCTAAGGAAACCTTGTATGAGATGCTGCGGAATGAAAAGTATAACGGCGTCTATGTGTTCAGCAGGGCTGCAAGTAAAGACGAGCTGGGGCGGCGGAACAATCACCTGGACAAGCCCATTGAGGATCAGATCCGTATTCCCGGCGGGATGCCGAAGATCGTGGATGACGAAACCTTTGCCCGCGTTCAAGCAATTCTCACCAGCAGAAAGCGCCACAGACGGCAAAAAAGCAAAAGAAACTATTTGTTGACTGGTTTGGTGTTTTGTGGTCTGTGTGGCCACAGATATTGCGGCGACTCCATGCAGACTGGCAAGGACAGAAAGGTTGTCGGGACTTATGCCTGCAACAATCGCAATAATCATGGAGCAAGGATTTGCAGAAACCAGAATGTGCGGCAGCAACCGCTGGAAGAACTGGTGCTGCGAAAGATAGAGGAAACAGTTTTTGATGAATCCCGGATTCCGGATATTGTGCGGGCATATCGGGAACTGAGTCAGCAGGAGGAAGGGGAGGATAAAGACAAGATTCGTACCCTTCGGCAGAACCTGAAAACTGTGGAGCAGAAGATTACCAACATTGTCAATATCATTGCCAATACGGGCAGTGCTGCGCTGGTAACCCAGCTTACCCAGTTGGAACGGGAGAAAGAGCTGCTGGATGTTCAGATTCAGGAGGAGGAACGAAGCACCGAGGAAAGTGAATTAGACGAGGAGGGCATCCTGACAGCATTTCGTCAGGCACAGAAAATGTTCCACAATGGCACCTTGCCACAGATGGGACAGATCATCAACCTGTATCTGGACAGAGTCGTTGTATTCCCTGATTATGTGGAAATTCATCTGAACAATGTCCCAACAAACCTTTTGAACCCGTCTGAGACAAAAGACGAACCCGCACTTGGCGGGTTACATACATTTTATATCGAAAAAATGAGCGACAATATTTTACCAAAATATCAAACCGGGAAAATTGGACAATACGGTTATGATATTCTTGTGAAATTACATAGAAAAGACGAAAAGAAAAACAAATCCAGACGAAAAGGGCATAATGAAACCCAAGCCCAAATTGGCTTGGGCTTGGGTGAATCTGGTGGAGCCGAGGGGAATCGAACCCCTGTCCGAAAGCAACTTGGAAAGAACTTC
>ERZ772860.1114-NODE-1114-length-19926-cov-4.731669_pt1 | contig 19926 bp, 19 predicted proteins | sample MGYA00511342_ERZ772860 | MGnify/ENA primary metagenome ERZ772860 (study PRJEB29015, sample SAMEA2737665) | human gut metagenome | biome: human gut; feature: human-associated habitat; material: faeces | place: China | collected 2012 ... | reverse complement strand
CCCCGGCCCCATGCTCCCAAAGCACGTGCGCTACCAGACTGCGCTACACCCCGTCCTGTAGCGTGCCCACACAGGCGACGATGGATATTGTACTCAAAACCCGTTCCTTTGTCAATAACTTTTTTCAAAAAATTTCAACTTTTTTCTGTCAACCGCTTTAAGGCGTTGAAAATCAATAATTTTTTGAAATAGAAAGCCGGCGTTCTGCCATCGCTGCCGCCGGAATTTTCCGAAATTTCAGTTCAAAGTAATTTTCAGTACCTCGCAGGGATTGCCCCACCGGGGCATTCCGCAGGGGTTCCCCGCACCTGCGGAGATCACCAGCCGTCCGTCTACGATGCCCTTGGTGTATTTCGGAAAGAAATGCTGCCCGGGCGCGTACAGTCCTTGAGAACCGATGCGAATTTGTCCGCCGTGGGCGTGCCCCGCCACCACCAGCTCCACATCCCGACCGCGCAGAAACTTGATATAGTGCTCCGGCTTATGGCACAGCAGCACCCGGCAGCCCGGCAGACGTTCAAATTCGTCCATGCAGTCCGGCTGACGCACGATCTCCGGGTCATACCAGCCGCCGATCCAGCATTCGCCGAAGGGTACGTAGCGGTTGACCAGAATCTCCGCGCCGGTGCCGTTCAACGCCTGCATCAGAGCCTGAAACTGCTTGGTTTTCGTTTCATGATTGCCCAGTGAGAAAAAGGTAGGCAGCCGTCTGGCTGCATCCTGCAGAAAAGCGATTCCCCGGGCGGAAGTCTGAGTGTATCGGTTGACCACGTCGCCCGGCACCAGCAGCGCGTCGCAGCCCGCCAGAAGGGGCCAGAGATCGTCGTAGGGCTCGTCGTGAAGGTCGCTGACTACGCCGAAAACCACCGGCTTTGTCAGTTTGCCGGTGTGCAGCTCATAGGAAGTCAAGTTGCGCAAGGCAGCGGCTCCTTTCAAAAAAATTGGGGAAGTAGCCTAGGGAAGCCGCTCCAGAAGGCGGGCCCAGAGCCCGGTTTTCCACAGCGCCGTGCCGCCCGCCGCCAGCAAGAGCGCCGTTCCTGCCGCGATCCACGGCCATTTCCGCCGGGGACGGCTTTCAGGGAACAGCGAAACCGGCACTGAAGCCGGTTCGGGAATCTGATCGTCGGGCAGTGCGTCCTCCCCGTCCTCCGGCCAATCCTCCGGGTCTTCCAGCAGCCCCATGATGTCCGGGTTGCTTTGCAGCAGGTCGGAAAACAGCGCATCGTCCAGCGGAGAAGCGCCCGGCGCCTGTTCAGGTTCAGCGGGCGGCGTTTCCGGCAGAGAAGAAACGGACACAGGCGCGGATACTTCCTCCCCTGTCATTTCTTCGGGCTGATCGGGAATGGGACTTTCTTCCGCCAGACGGATCGTCACAAGGGACAGCGCTTTCTCCGGCTCCCGGCGAATGAGACGGCGCGGCCGTTCCAGCTGCCAATCCTCCTCGGTCAGCGGTGTCTGTTTGGGAATCGGCTGCACCGGGGCGGGTGTGGCGGTCTTCATCGCCTTGGCCGGGGTCAGTGGGGAACGCAGCGCGGCCGGCGATGGACGGGCGCTGCTATTGGTCAGGCCCTCCCGAAGGTCGTTGGAGGGATAGTGCGGCTCCTTCGATTGGGACAAAGCAGACGAAGACACGGTCTTTTCCCGACGGGCCAGATTGCCTGTCGGACGCAGAAAGCCCTGATTCGCTCCCATGGCTTCGCCCTCCCTCTTTTGTATTCATGGATTTCGCCCATTAGTATAGCATCTTTTCCGAGGATGAAACAGATCTATCTCCGACGAAGGGCCGAATAGCTGCGGCGAAGAATGCCGCGGGGCTCCATCCTTCGGGCAGGGCGGCGATGGCGGCGGGAGACCCGCACGGGATATTCGTTCCAGACTGCGACAGCCTTGACCTTTCCTTCCGCATAGCTGCGCCGGGGCAGTTGGCCGGATTGGGTAGTCCAGATAAAGGGACGCAGCTTGTCCAGCCCGTTTTCCACGATCCACGCATAGGCTCCCGGCTGCTTTTCCCGCATGATGTGGTGCGGCGGCTCGCCCAGCTCGGCAATGGCGCTGAGGATGCGCCGCAGAGGAATCTCACGGAACAGCACCCGAAATTCGCCGATCAGCGTATGAATTTTTCGTGTGGGCAGGGAAGCCTGCATCAGGTCCTCATACCCTTCCCGGATGCGCTGAAGCGCCCAGTCCAGCCCGTCGGAAGCCTTTTCTCCCGCAAAGGACATGGCCTTGCCAAGCCAGCTCAGCAGCCGCTGCTGCTCCAGCCGTTTGCCCGGCTCGCTTTCCTCCATATGCTCCCGAAGCGCCGCCAAAAAGGCGTACAGGATGGTCAGCACGCTGCCGGTGTCCTGCATGGCGTCCCGGTAGGGGGCCAGCCGAAGGTACGCTTCCTCGTTGATGCCCAGAGAATCCAGCCCGTAGGCCGCCGTCCGCAGTGCGTCGTCCGCAGGGTATTCCATGCACAGGCCCAAATGCAGCAGTCCGCCCATCCGGGGCACCAAATCGTCGGAATTGAGCAGGTGGTACAGGGGATAACTGGCCGGATCGTACAACAGCCGCCCGGTGGCCACCGTAGGCGAAGCAAAGCCGTAGCCCACGATATTCTGAGGCTGCACGCCCCAGTGCTGAATGAGCCGGTTGGTGAAGATCTGCATCACCGCGCCGCCCTGACTGTGTCCCGCCATCCAGAGCCGGTAGGGGCTGCGCAGGGAGCGCATATCCGAAAGGATATCACCCAGCGTCAGCTTTTCCAGCCCCTGACGGGCCGCCGTCGCCGGGAAAACGATCTGCTCCACGCTTTCCTCAAAGAAGGTGCACAGCTGATAAAAGCCCCGGTGGAAGCCTTCCTCCGTGGAAAAGCGCAGGTTGGAGATCCAGTCGTACATCCGCTTGCCGGTGCCCATGAAGCCGATGGCGATGACGGTCTGTCCGTTTTCGCCGGGATGGGCCATGCAGACGGCCTTGATGGTGTCGCTGCGTTCCCGCTGGCGCAGAGCGCTCAGCACCTGTGAAACCGGGTTCTGGGCGTTCAGCGCCGCCTTGGCGGTTCCCAGCTTCCACGCGTCCACGATGCGCCGCATGGCCTCGCCGCTGGCCGCGTCGGAATGGCTGATGCCGCTTTTGAGCGAATTGTCGATCTGAATGGAAAAATCGTTCCAGCCCGCCTGTTCCCACGGCTCCAGCTCCAGCGTATAGGTCATCTGAGCCAGTTCCATCGACAGCTCCGCCGCCTCTTTGGTGAAAGGCGGACGCAGCCGGAAAAAGGGATCGCTCTCAAAGGGAAGGGTCAGGCTGGAAAGGCTGGCAAGGTCGCAATGGGTGATGGGGCCGCGGCCCTTTTCCGGGGCGGGCAGCTTTTCGCTCCGGGCGTTCTCGTCCTCCGGCTGATGAGCCGTCTCCACAGCCTTTTCGGGCTGGGACGGCGCTTTTTTCCCGTTCCCCCGCCGAAGAAAACGGGGAAAAGAAAACCATTTCAAAGTGACGGTTCCTCCTTTGGAAAGGCTCCTGAATCATGAGCGCAATGCCTACCGTCACAGTATACCACAAACCCCCGTGCGGAACGCAACTCCCATCTTGCCATTTATCCCGAAAAGCGGTACAATAGAGTCAATTCAAACTGCTATTCAGCAAATTTTGTTGATAAAGCCAAGGGAGGAAACCGAATGTATCAGCAGGTGATTGACAACGCCACGGAAAAAATGAAGAAGACCACCTCCGTTTTTCAGACGGAACTGCGGTCCATCCGCGCCGGACGCGCCAATCCGCAGCTTTTGGATCGCGTAATGGTGGATTATTACGGTGTGCAGACCCCCCTGAACCAGATGGGCAACGTGTCCTCGCCCGAACCCCGGATGCTGGTCATCAACGTGTGGGATCAGAAGGCCCTGCCGCTGGTGGAAAAAGCCATCCTGAAGAGCGACCTGGGGCTGAACCCTTCCAATGACGGCAAGCTGATCCGGCTGGTGATCCCCGAACTGAACGAGGAGCGCCGCAAGGAGCTGACCAAAATGGTCCGCAAGAGCGCAGAGGACGCGAAGGTGGCCATTCGCTCCATCCGCCGGGACGCCATGGAGCAGGTGAAGAAGCTGGAAAAGGACAGCCAGATCACCGAGGACGACCGGGCCAAGGCCGAAAAGAAAATTCAGGAAAAGACCGACGAGGCCATCAAGGGCGTCGATACCATCTGCGCTCAGAAGGAAAAGGAGATCATGGAGGTCTGATGCGCCTGACCTTTGAACATTTGCTGGGGCTGCCCGCAGAGGCGGCTCTGGCCATCCTCCACGCCAGCGGCATCATGGATGTGGAGGTGGTTCCCACCTCCGCGCCGCCGCGCCGCCACCCCGTGCCGGAGGATCAGTACCGTACGGAGGAGGGCGAGGCCGCCGGATATGCCTCCACCCGCGTGGTCGCCGTGGAGGAGGACGGCCGGCGGCTGATCGTTTCCCGCTTTTTGACGGGTCTGCGATCGGAAACAGCCAACGAAAACCCGCAGGAGGAATGACCCTCCTGCGGATTTTGCCTTTTACGGTTCTTTTTCCCGGTTTTTCTCATCCTGCCAGACCAACTGCTCCAAATATTCCCCGCTGGTCAGGCGGCGCGACGCGGCCCGTTCCAGCGCGTGGCGATACGCCTCCCGATCCATCTGTACGCAGACGCTCACCTTGTCCGGCGCGCACAGGCCGAAGGGTTCATCCAGTCCTTGGGGGTCGGTAAAAAGTCTGCTCTTCATGGGCGCTCCCTCCGCTGCATCCTATGCCGCAGACGGCGGCGGGTTCCATGGGGCAGTATTCCCCGGCGAAGGCTGTATCATACGGAAAAAGTCAAAACAGGCCTGCTTCTTTTGGGAGAAGCGGGCCTGTTTGCTATGATCGTTTTTAATTCCGGGCAGTGACCAGATGCAGCAGCACCTTGACGCATTTTTCCATTTCGGGCACGGAGACGTACTCCATCAGGCCGTGGCCGTTGTAGCCGCCGGTGGGCAGGTTGGGACAGGGCAGGCCCTCCCAGGAAAGCCGCGCGCCGTCGGTGCCGCCCCGGATAGCGACGATCTGTGGTTCATCTCCGGCGGAGCGGATGGCGTCCAGCGCCCGCTGCGTCACTTCGGGGTAACGGTCGATGACCTCCCGCATGTTGCGGTAGCTGTCCTTCAGGGTGACGCGCACGGTGCCCGCGCCGTACTTCTGGTTCAGGTAAGCTTCGGCGGCCAGCATCATGGCCTCCTTGGTCTCCAGTTTGGCCGCGTCATGATCCCGCAGAATGTATTGCAGCACAGCGCCGCTTTCGTCGCCCTGCATCCCGCACAGGTGATAGAAGCCCTCCCGGCCCTCCGTGTGCTCCGGGCACTCGGCGGCGGGCAGCATGGCGTTGAACTCCATGGCGATCTTGCTGGCGTTCTTCATCTTGTCCTTGGCGCTGCCGGGGTGGATATTGAAGCCCTTGACCTCCACCAGCGCAGAGGAGGCGTTGAAGTTTTCGCATTCATATTCGCCCACGCCGCCGCCGTCCACCGTGTAGGCAAAGTCCGCGCCGAAGCCCTTGACGTCAAAGTCGTCCGCGCCCTCGCCGATCTCCTCGTCGGGGGTGAAACCCACGCAGATTTTGCCGTGCTTCAGGTCGGGGGTGGTCATAAGGAGCTCGCACAGGGTCATGATCTCGGCGATGCCCGCCTTGTCGTCGCCGCCCAGCAGGGTGGTGCCGTCGGTGACGATCAGCTCGTGGCCCACGTGACGCTTCAGACATTCAAATTCTTCCGGCTTCATCACCACGCCGTTGCCCACGTCCAGCTCGCCGCCGGCATACACCAGGCAGCGGGGATGCACCGGGCCGGTGGGCACGGCGGGGGCGGTGTCCATGTGGGCGATCAGGCCGATGGCGGGCTGATCGGGCACGTTGGCGGGGATCTCCGCGTAGACGTAGCAGGTGGGGCTGACACGAACATTCTCCGCGCCCATTTCCTTCAGTTCCGTTTCCAGCAGTCGGGCCATATCCCACTGTTTTTCGGTGGAGGGGTGGGTTCCGGTGGTTTCGCTGGAGCCGGAGTCGATGACCACATAGTTGAGAAACCGTTCTTTCACATTCATGGGACAGTACCTCCTTGAAAAAATCAAAGCTACCGCAGTTGGGTCAGGACGATGGCACTTTCCCGGGCCAGCAGGGCATGCTTCGGCGCGGCGGGGAAGGCCTCGACGCTGCCGCAGGAATGGCAGCAAAGCATCATTTCCGCAAAGTCCATCCCTGCAGCCATGGAGAAGCCTACGCCGCCGGAGAACCGGGGGTTGACCTCCAGAAAGAAGAAATCGTCCCCGTGGCGGATGAACTCCATGTTCACCACGCCCACCAGCCCCACAGCCTCCGCAATGGCGGCGCAGACGGCCTCCAGCGGATGGCCGGGCAGCACCTCCACGGTCATGCCCAGCCCGCTTTTGTTGCGCAAAAGCTCCTGCCGGGCGGCGGCGCGGGTATGACCGAAAGCGTCCCGGGCCACGTCCACACAGAAAATATCCCCTTCCAGAAAAGGCTGCACGATGCAGTCCTCCCGGCCCGCCAGTGCCGTCTGGTAGCTCTTTTCGTCCGCCGCCACGGCCTGTCCCAGACTGGAACGGCCAGACCGGGGCTTGACCATCGCCGGGAAGGGAAAGGGACAGGGCTGCCCCGACACGGCGGATTCCGTGGGGATCAGTCGGCAGACCTGCTTTTCCGCCAGAAAACGGTTCATCTTGTCCTTGCGGCGGCACAGGGCGGCGACCCGCTCCTCCGGCACGCAGACCGTACAGCCCAGCGCCCGGAATTCGGCTTTTCGAGGGGCCAGCGCGTCCACCTCCGGGTCGGTCAGGGGAATGAGAAAATCCAGCATATCCCGGCGGACGGCCTCCCTCAGCTGCTCCACGTAGGGCTCGCCCTCCGTGGCCAGCCGGGCCTGAAAAAACTCCAACTCTCCGGCCAGCGCCGTCCATTCCCGGGGATAAATATCGCAGCCGAATACGGCGTGGCCCAAGGCCTGATAGCGCCGCGCGGCAGGGCCCGCCGCCATGGAGCCCACCGCGGTCAGCAGAATGCGGCTCATGCTTCCGTCCCTCCTTTGGACGTTCCGGCGGCCTTGCGGCGAAGGGCCGCCGCCATCTGTACAAGGCAGCGGAAGCTCTCCGGCTTGAACAGCAGGCTCATGCCGCCGTAGAGAAGTACGCCCGCCGCCACCTGAACCAGCAGCAGGGGCAGGCTGCCAAGGGGCAGACGGCCCAGCGCGCTGACCGACAGAAACATGACAAGGCTCATGCCTATGGGCGGCAGAATATCCCGAATCTGTTCCCAGTAGCCGTAATGGATCAGCTTTTTGTTGGGGAAGGCGTTCACAAACGACGAGATCACCGTGGAAACCACCGCGCCCCATACGATGGGCAGCACGCCCTCAAAGCAGAACACGGTGACGCATAGAATGGCGATGCCGTAGCTTTTTTTGATGATCTCCAGCTTCAGGAACACGTCGCTGCGGCCCATGGCGTTGATGGCCTGCAGGTTGGCGGTGTGGATGGGGTAAAAGGCGAAGTCGATGCAGCAGATCTGTAAAAAAGGCACGCAGGGCAGCCATTTGTCCGTCAGAAGCAGGCTCACCAGCGGCCGGGCCACCGCCGCCAGCCCCGCCATCAAAGGCAGCACCAGAAAGCTGGAAGCCATAATGGAGCGGCGCATGGTCTGCTTCATCCGTTCCAGATCACTTTGCTGCTCGGACAGAACCGGCAGCATCACGCTCTGGATGGAGCCGTTCACCGCGTTCATCAGAAGCTCCGGGAACTGCTTGCCCCGGTTGAAATAGCCCAGCGCCTCCGAGGAAAACTTCTTGCCGATGACGAAGGAGCGCAGGTGCTGATAGCCCGTGTCCATCAGGCTGGACAAAAGCAGCTTCCAGCCGAAGGAGAACAGGCTTTTCACCCGTCGAAGGGAAAAGCAGAAATGAGGCCGCCAGCGCACCAGAACGAGTAGAAGGATGCACAGGCTGAACTGATTGGTCAGCTGCTGCCCCACCAGCGCCCATACGCCCAGCCCCCGCAGCGCCATGCCGACGCCCACGCAGCCGGACAGCACCGTAGCGGCCAGACTGGCGGTCATCAGCTTGCGGAAGGACATTTCCCGGGCAATGACCGCGTTCTGTACGCTGGTCAGCGCTCCGGGGAACAGGATCAGCGCCAGCACCCGCAGGTAACTTGCCAGCCCGACCATAGCGAAATAGCGCTCGATGGCGGGCGCGGCGAAGAACAGCGCCGTATAGAGCAGCGCCGCAATGGCGAGCCCCAGAAAAAACACGGAGCTGCGGTCGGTCTCGTCGATCTCGGCCCGCTGGATGAGGGCGGTGTTCAGGCCGCTTTGCACAAACACCTGCGCAATGGCCGTGAAGACCAACAACAGGGACAAAACGCCGTAATCGTCCGGGGTCAGCAGACGTCCCAGCACCAGGCTGACCACAAAGGCGATGCCCTGATTGCCGAAGCTCTCCAGCAGCTTGAACACGAAGGAGGAAGCCGCGGACTGGCTGCGTTTCTCGCTCATAGGGTCACGCCTTCCCGAGAATCAGGCCGCAGATGCGCTCCACGTCGCCCTCCGTCAGCTCCGGGTACAGGGGCAGCGTCACCACCTGCCGGGAGGCGCGAAGCGCGATGGGCGTTTGAGCCGAGTCAAAGCCCGGACGGTTCCGATAGCAGTCGAAGTCCGTGATCAGCGGATAGAAATACTTCCGGGCGTGGATATCCGCCGCCGCCAGCCGGGCGCAGATCTCGTCCCGGCTTCCGGCCTGACCGGTGAACCGCACGGGATAATAGGCGTAGTTGGACACAACGCCCGTTTGCTTCTTCGGGCAGACGATCCCTTCGTGGCCGGACAAAAGGCGGTCGTACAGCTCCACCACATGGCGGCGCTTTTCGATGTTTTCATCCAGATGGCGCAGGTTGCACAGGCCCATGGCGGCGTGGAACTCGCTCATCTTGGCGTTTCCGCCGGGGTATGCGACGGTTTCCTCGTCCTCGATGCCGTAGTTCCGCTCCCATTCCAGCCGCCGGTTCAGCTCCGGGTCGGCGGTGGTCACGCAGCCTCCCTCCACGGTGTGGAACACCTTGGTGGCGTGGAAGGAGAACATGGCCGCGTCGCCCATCCGGGCGGCGGATACCCCGTCCCGGCTGACGTGAAAGGCGTGAGCCGCGTCGTAGATCAGCTTCAGCCCGTGCTTTTTGGCCATGGCGGACAGGGCTCCGTCGTCGCAGAGGTTGCCGTACACATGCACCGGCAGGATGGCGCAGGTGCGCGGGGTAATGAGCGCCTCCACCTTCGCGGGATCCATGGTGTAGTCGTCCTCCCGGATGTCGCAGAACACCGGGGTCAGCCCGGCCCGGACGATGGCGTGAGTGGTGGACGCAAAGGTGAAGGGCGTAGTGATGACCTCGCCCTTCAGCCCCAGCGCCTTCAAAAGCGCCTCCAGCGCCAGATGGCCGTTGGTGAACAGCGCCGCGTAGGGCACGTCCAGCCGCTCCTTCAGCGCTGCTTCCAGCTTTTTCAGTTTTTCGCCGTTATTGGTCAGCCAGTGGCTGTCCCACAGACTGCGGATTTCTTCTACATATTCTTCCATCGGAGGCATGGAAGAACGGGTCACATTGATACGCATAGCCATAGCGCCTTTCTTTCTGCGGCCCGTCAAAAGGGGCGCGGCCGCCGGAAATTCCGCTGATAGTATATCATGGCGGCGAAGGATTGGCAAATTAGGAAGCAAAAAGAGACGCTCAGCTTAGAAGGTGCTCCATAGGGATTTTTAATCCCGGAAAAAAGTGCGGCATAGTCGGTAGAAATATCGGCTATGCCGCTTCTTTTTCATTGGGAATTTCTACTGCGCCAATAGCGTTGTAGATAATCTGAAGACGTTCATGGACTTCTGCTTCGCACCGTCCATCAGGATTTGCAGCTCAGCCACCCGCTTTTCCAAGGTCTGTTGCTCGGCTTCACAGGTCGCTGACATTCTGGCAAAGCGTTCGTCGCTGAGCCTGCCGGTCACATTATCTTAGCTCCGGCCAAATTTCACAAAATCTTTCGGATGGATTATATATTTGCAAATTTTCTGTCCTTGTGATACACTAGTTATACAAGAATACCATGAATGAGGTGTACTATGATAATTCGCATTTGGTTGTCAGTTTAACGGCACGAACATTTTAATCCTTGTTCATGCTGCTTTATGCAATGAGCTCATGCTTCCACAGCTTTCTATTGTTCTGTGCCGTTCCAACTTCAAAGTCATACTGCTGCCGCTTTGCCATTCAGGTGCGCTAAGCGGCTAATTTGGGACACAAAAAATAGAAAGGTGCGATTTGTTGGCGCTGTTGCTTGCGTTAGCAAAAGCAGTATAATATCATGAAAAACATAATAAAAAGTCACTGGAAATATTTGGCAATTTGTTTGCTTTTTGTATTCATCGCCGGCTTTGCTGGAACCTATGTGCAATTTTTGAAAGGGGAATTGCTGGACACTGCGCTTGATGGCATATCAGCCGGAGTATTACGACTTGCAATCGCCTTTTTTGCAGCCATAGCAGTAGAGATGGCATCGTTTTACGGCTATGACTATTTTCGAGGGTGCTTTTCTGTTGCAAACAAGAAGTCTTTGCGCAGCTTGTATTTTGACTGGTTGCTAATGCGCAGCCCTGTAGAGGCGATGGCCGTACAGCAGGGCGAATTTGTCGCGCAATACACCGACCAAATCGATCAAGTCAATGAAAGCTATCTTGATAACATCCCGTTATTAATAGAAATTTCGTCAAAGACACTCATTGTAAGTGCCGCGCTGTTTTGGTTAGACTACCGCGTTGCTCTTCTCACATTGTTTTTACTGACTATGCCGCTCTATATACCAAAGCTGATCGAGAAAAGGCTTCAAAATGCAAAAAACGAAAGCATCGGCAGCTTTCAAAAACATCTCGGAAATATAGTTGAGTGGCTTTCCGGGTTTGAACTGATAAAAAACTATTCTATTGAGAAAGTGATCGCCCGGAAATTTCGAGAGAGCAACGAAGAAGTCTCGGAGAAACTATTCCGTTTCAAAAAAGTCACTTACTTATCAAAAACAATCACGGCGCTCCTATCCTATATGAGCCATTTCATCGTAATTATGGCAACTGCGGCGCTCGTTCTGAACGGAGACTTTTCTGCGGGTGATTTCTTTATTGCTGTTGGTCTTATCGACCAGCTTTCATATCCTATCATCGCAATCTCCGCATACTTGCAAGAATACTTAAGCACGAAACCGGTAGCAAAAAAACTTGAATCGTTGTTTGAGCAAGCGCCTGCCGGTAGCGAGCGGACAATAGAAATCTCACAGATTAAAAGCGTTGCTTTTCGGCACGTATGCTTTGGGTACGAGGGTGCATCTCCGATTTTAAATGACTTTTCACTCAAAGTGAATACGGGCGAAAAATGTATGATTACCGGACAGAGTGGCTCCGGCAAGTCAACAAGCATGAATCTGTTGCTTGGATATTACGAACCCCAGAGCGGAGAGATACTCATAAACGATTCAAACGCCTTTTGCGTGAAGCAACTGAACGAAAAGATCGCAATTATGCGGCAGGATCCCGTTTTGTTCAACGATACGCTGCGTAACAACCTCACAATGTATCGTGACATGTGCGATGATGAGCTGATCGCACTGCTGCAAAAACTTAATTTGCATAAGTTTGCAACACCGGAAGGGCTCGACAGTATGATTCGAGAAGGCGGCAGCAATCTATCCGGCGGCGAGCGTAAACGGATCGCGCTTGCCAGAACACTGTTGCGTAAAGCTCCTATCACTATTGTAGACGAGCCACTCGCCAATGTGGATTCGGAGACAGCCGAAAAGATCGAAGACATTTTTACCGAATTATCCGGTGGCATTGTTTTTGTTATCACGCATCATTTTTCGGATGATAAGAAAAAGGCTTTTGCAAAAGAGTTCCGCTTTAGTCATAACCACGTGGAACACGGAGGAATATGATGCAGGAAATCGTAAGGGCAAGACATGTTCTGCTTGAATTCAACGGACGTGATGTTTTGAATATAAGCGAACTTTCTGTCGCCGAAAACGAAAGAATTGGGCCCATCGGCGCCAACGGCAGCGGCAAGACCTCCTTGCTCAGAATCCTTTCAGGAGATATGGAGACTGCTACTTGCACGGTTGTCCACTATGGAAATGGTTTATAGGTGCATTTCATAACCTGCAACGCTATTTGCCAATGGGGCAATATTCATTTTAGGTCGTCAGCCAAGAATGGCAGCACTGGTATGCGATGAGCATAATACAGAAAAAAGCAAGCAGTATTGACAAATAACTGCCTAATACTGCCTGCTTTTTCGTTTATGATTGCTATGCACAGCGCGTTACACAATACCGTAAAACGCATACTCCTAGCACATTTTTATCCTGATCCTCAAAAGAAAACCTCTACAAGAGTGCGCTGTAACTCAAATAGCGCAACGTATCCCTGTTTTTCCACAATGACAAAGCCACCGATGAATCAGTATTTCTGCTTTCCAATCGGTGGTTTTGTTTTGCCGTTCGGGAAACGTCTTAAAAGCTCAATTTCTTGAAATCCCTAAGTTGACGTTTCTTTGGAGCGTCTCTTTTTCAAAAACAGTCTCGCTTACAGCACGTTGGAAGAAGTGCACTCCACCAGCACGCTGCCGTCCTTACGGCGGCTCAGCTTGGCCTTGTTGCCGCTGCCGTCGTCCAGGGTCATCTTTTCCATTTCGTTCAGGGTCATGAAGTTCACCGCGTCGCTTTCCACAAAGGCCACCCAGTTTTTGCGGTCGCGGACGGGCTTCTCGGTATCAGCGGTCATTTCTTCGATGGATTTGCGTTCGTTGCTCATCGGAAAGTTCCTCCTTGAAAAATCGTTCCTGAAAATGATACCGCAGTCTTTTCAAAAATGCAAGCGGACGGCCCTCATGTGTAATCCACGTCGAACTGAACGACGAGCCGGTAGCGGCTGTCCAGCGAGCGGGCGTAGGCGTTCAGGCTGCGGATCAGCTCCTGACGGGCGGTATAGTCCGCCGGCACCACCACGTCGAAAATCAGATTGATGCGATCCTGCCCCATCACCATGCGGAAGTCGTGCATACTCAGTGCCGGGTCGATCTCCCGGAGAAAATCGTTCATCTGCTGGCGCACCCGGTTGGTGGTCTCGTCCTCGGTGGCGATGGGATCCATGTGGATGCAGATGGGCATGTGCAGCTCCCGGCCGATCTCCCGTTCCGCATTGTCGATGATCTCGTGAATGGCTACGATATTGCACTGGTCGCTGACCTCCGCATGGACGGAGGCGAAGCAGCGGCCCGGGCCGTAGTCGTGGATGACCAGATCGTGAATGCCCAGAATGCCCTCGTAATTCAGAAGCAGTTCCCGCAGACGGCGGCTTTTTTCCGGGTCGGGCTTGCCGCCCAGCAGCCGGTCCACCGTGTCCCGGCAGACCTCATAGCCCGCCTTGAGCACGATCAGCGCCACCACCAGACCGATATAGCCATCGATGCGCCAGCCGAACAGGGCGCACAGCCCGGTGGAGATCAGCACCGCGCCGGTAGCCAGCACGTCGCTCAGGCTGTCCTTGGAGGCGGCCAGCAGGGTGCCGTTGTCGGTAGCCCGGCCCAGACGGCGATAGAAGAAATACAGCCATGCCTTCACCGCAATGGAAACACCCAGCACCGTCAGTACCGGCCACGATACGCTCAGCGCCGCGGGCGTGAGGATGGCCTCCATGCCCTCCTTCAAGAGGGTAAAGGCCATCACGAGGATCAGCAGTCCCACGCCCAGCGAGCCCAGATACTCCATCCGGCCGTGGCCGAAGGGATGCTCCGCGTCCACGGGCTTACGGGCCACGCGGGTGGAGACCAGCGCCACAATGCTGCCCGCCGCGTCAGACAGGTTGTTGGCCGCGTCCGCCAGAATGGCCACCGAGCCGCTGAGAAGCCCGATCAGAAATTTGCCGGCAGACAGAAGCAGGTTGACCAGAATGCCCACGCAGGAGCCCAGCGTGCCATAGGCGGCGCGGACTTCTCCGTTTTCCGTATTTTCATAATCCTTCACAAAACGGCGGATCAGCCATGCCGTCATTTTTCATTCCTCCACTGCGCGCCGAAAGACGCGGATCTCTTTTCATTATAACATTCTTTTCCCAAACAGTATATGCTTTGGCCGAAAAAAGTTCGAATGCCGAAACTTGTTTTTTCTTCTTAGGATGACTTTTTCATATATCCGTTATGCAGATTTTCATTCTGAAAAATGCAAATTTCAGTTTAAAAATAAAAAGAGCCGTTTCCGCACTTTACTTATTTTGCCTCATATGCTATACTATGTCCTGCTACGGCAACGGCTGCCGCTCCTCCTGCCCCAATGGTGCATTTTGCAGGATGGAATCAAAAAACTTTCATTTGTTCAGGCCGAGCCTGATAAGGGAGGTTCCGTTATGCCCCGCACGATTTCCGAAAAAGCCCGGCGGATCGCTCCGTCCGCTACCCTTGCCATGGATGCGAAGGCCAAGGCCCTGAAAGCACAGGGCGTCAGCGTCGTCAGCTTTGCCGCCGGCGAGCCGGATTTTGACACGCCCCTGCCCATCCGCAACGCCATGAAGGATGCAATGGATCAGAACATGACCCGCTATACGCCCGTAGGCGGCACGGCCGAACTGAAGGAGGCCATCATCCATCGTTTTGAAGAGGATCACGGTCTGCACTATGACCCGCAGGAGATCATTGTCTCCAACGGCGCGAAGCATTCGCTCTATACCCTGTTCCAGACCATTCTCGACCCCGGCGACGAAGTCATCATCCCCACGCCCTGCTGGGTCAGCTACCCGGAAATGGTGCGCATGGCAGGGGGCACGCCCGTTTTTGTCGAAATGAAAAAGGAGCACGGCTTCGTGCCCACCAACGGGGAAATTCTGGCCGCCATCACGTCTCGTACCAAGGCGTTCCTGCTGACCTCCCCCAACAACCCCACCGGCTGCGTCTGGAATCGGAAGCAGATGGAAAACGTGATGCAGCTGGCCGTGGAGCATGATTTCTTCATCGTCTCCGATGAAATTTACGAAAAGCTGCTCTACACCGGCGAAAAGCCCTGCTCTATCGCCTCCCTCAGCGAGGAGGCCAAGGCTCATACACTGGTGGTGAACGGCGTCAGCAAGTCCTACGCCATGACCGGGTTCCGCATCGGCTATACCGCCGGCCCCCGGGACGTTATCAAGGCCATGACCAACTACCAGAGTCAGGCCACCTCCGCGCCCAACAGCGCCGCCCAGCACGCCGCTGCCGTGGCGCTCAGCGGCGATCAGGCCTGTGTGGAGACCATGCGTCAGGCCTTCCAGCAGCGCCGGGACCGCATCGTGGAGCGGATCAACGCCATTCCCGGCCTGAGCTGCAATAAGCCCGACGGCGCGTTTTATGTGATGATGGACGTGCGGCCCCTGCTGGGCAAAAAGATCGACGGTCAGGTGATCGCCACCAGCAGCGATTTTGCCAACGCCCTGCTGGAAAAGCAGCACGCCGTGGTGGTGCCCGGCGAGTCCTTCATGGCGGACGGTTTCTGCCGTCTGAGCTACGCCACCAGCATGGAGGCCATCGAGGAGGGTATGAATCGGCTGGCCAATTTTGTAAAGGAGCTGAACTAAATGCTCGAATTCAGCAAAAAAACCAACCAGTTGATGCAGTCCAAGTATAAGTATCAGCTGCAGGAAGTGGAGGAACCCAACCTCTACCGGGAAATTTTCGATTACGAGGCCATCCCGAAGATCGCCTTCAACAACCGTCTGGTGCCTATCTGCGTGCCGGATGAGATCTGGATGACGGATACCACCTTCCGGGACGGCCAGCAGAGCGTCAGCCCCTTTACGCCCCAGCAGATTGTCAAGCTGTTCAAGCTGGAATCCCGGATGGGCGGCCCCAAGGGGCTGATCCGGCAGAGCGAGTTTTTCCTCTATACCCCCAAGGATCGGGAAGCGCTGGAAATGTGTCAGGATCTGGGGTTGGAATTTCCCGAGATCACCACGTGGATCCGGGCCAACGAAAAGGACTTCGAGTTGGTGAAGGCAGCGGGCGTGAAGGAGACCGGCGTACTGGTTTCCTGCAGCGACTACCACATCTTCAAAAAGATGCACCTGAACCGCTCTCAGGCGCTGGAAAAATATCTGGCCATCGTCAAGGCGGCGCTGGATCGCGGCATTGTGCCCCGCTGCCACTTCGAGGACATTACTCGGGCGGACTTCTACGGCTTCGTGCTGCCCTTTGCGGAGCAGCTGATGGATCTGAGTGCCGAAAGCGGTATTCCCATCAAGATCCGTGCCTGCGACACCATGGGCTACGGCGTCAGCTATCCCGGCGCGGCCCTGCCCCGCAGCGTGCCCGGCATCGTCTACGGTCTGCACCATTACGCGCAGGTTCCGTCCTCCCAGCTGGAATGGCACGGGCATAACGACTTCTACAAGGTGGTCAGCAACGCGGGCACGGCGTGGCTGTACGGCTGCTCCAGCGTGAACTGCTCGCTGCTGGGCATTGGCGAGCGTACAGGCAACTGCCCGCTGGAAGCTATGGCCATCGAATACGAGGCCCTGCGCGGCACCACAGACGGCATGGATCTGACCGCCGTGACCGAGATCGCCGAGTTCATGGAGCGGGAGATCGGATTGGAGATCAGCCCCCGTCAGCCCTTTGTGGGCCGCCATTTCAACGTGACCCGAGCCGGCATCCACGCCGACGGCCTGCTGAAGGACGAGGAAATCTACAACATTTTCGATACCGCCGCCATCCTGAACCGTCCCGCTACCGTGGCCGTGGACGCGCACAGTGGTCTGGCCGGCATCGCCCACTGGATGAACTCCTACTTCCGCCTTAAGGGCAAGCATCAGGTGGATAAGCAGGACGCGCTGGTAGTGGCCGTGAAGGAAATGGTGGACGACCTTTATGAGAGCGGCCGCAACACCGTCATGGGCGACGAAGAATTGGAGATCATGGTTCGGGACGCCGATCCCGAACGCTACGAGCGGCTTCTGTTCCACAAGAGCCGGTAAAAATCCTATCCGAAAAAACCCCGTTTTTCTATTTTGGCGAAAGACGGGGCTTTTTTTGGAAAACAGGAGCCGAATCGAATAATCCCCCGCCGCCCGTCTCATCCTACCAGAGAGGGACGGCGTTTTTTCGCCGCCGGAACGGAGGGGGAAGATGAAACAGACCGTGGCCGTTATGGCGATCATCGTGGCGCTGCTGTTGATGGTTTCGGGCTACATCGTGGCCCAGCACGCGGAGACCAGCGCCGAGCTGCGGCGGGTGCAGGTGCAGCTGGGAGAAAAGCAGGTGGAAGTACAAAAGGCAAAGCGGGAAAAGCAGCTGTTTGAGAACCGGGCAGAGGAACTGACCACCCAGAAAGAAACGCTGGAAAAAGAATTGGCTGACGCAAAGGCTTCCATCGACGAAGCCAACGCCGCCGTGGCCCAGACAGTGGACGAACGCGCCCAGTCCGAAGCGGCTTTTGCAGGGCAGAATCAGCTGCTGGAATCCCAAGTGGAGGACTGGGAAACCCGCTATCAGGAATTGATGGGGATCAACAACAGCCTGACAGTGGAGCGGGATGCGGCTTTGCAGCAGGCCGAAGGCTTCCAAGCGGATCTTCATTCCCTACAAGGGGAGTATGGCTCCCTTTTAGAAGAGAAAAACAGTCTGCAAGTGTCTCTAGAAGATACTAAAAATCGAAATTTAGAGTTGGAAAGTGGAGCACAATCCCAAAATTTGGAAATAGCGACGCTGCAGGAGCAGAAAGAAGCGCTGGAAACCGAGCTTACCGCTCTGCGGGAAGAACTGGCGCGGGTCTGCCGGGTCAGCCGTCCCATCCCTATGGAGCAATAGAAGACCGCCCGCCGGACATTCGGCGGGCGGTTTGCATTCATTCAGCGGTTTCCGTGTTCAGCACATCCGCGTAAAGGGCTTCGAGGGTCTTTTTGGCGGCGATACCGTCGGCTTTCAGGCCCTGATCCTTCTGATAGGCCTTGACCGCGTCGGCGGTGCCGCTCCAGTATTCGCCGGTGACGGCACCCTGATAGTACCCCAGATCCGCTAGCTTCCGCTGAAGCCAGTACACATCCTCACCCTTGGAGCCCTTTTTCAGGGTGCGGAAGGGCTGGGGCGGCGTGCCGTCGCTGGTGTAGGCAGGCTCAGCGGTGGGTTCCGGCGTGGTCTTGGGCAGCATATATTTTTTATCCAGATCAGGAGGCAGCAGAGACTTGGTCAGCTCCTCATCCAGCGGCAAGTCCTCCGTAATATGAACGGTGGTGCCCTTCTTGATATTATCGTACATCCACTTGGCGTCGCTGACCAGCATTCGGATGCAGCCGTGGGAAGCCCGGCGGCCCAGCTTGTTATAGGACTTAACGTTCAGCTTCCGAGTGTCGGGTTCGGAATAAGTCACGCTGTGGAAGGCGATATTCTCATTGATGCGCGTCCAGTACTGCGCGTGGCCGCCCCACTTGGAGAAATAGCACCAGCGGGCCCGGCGGCCGTTAGTGACCCAGTCGCCCAGATCGCTGTCCCAGCCCTTCACGCCGGTAGAGCAGATCATCTGCCGCTCCAGCACGGTATACTCATTATTTTCATCCAGCGAGTACACCTTCGTGACCTGATTGGTCACATCCACCACCACATAATAGGGCGGCAGCGTAGGCTCGGGGCTGGGCCGGGGCGTGGCGTTCACGTCCACCACGTCGCCTGCGTTGAAGAGCTGGTTCCAGGTCTCCTCGTCCATATCCGCGTCGATGGGCAGGCCGTTATACTCCTGAAATTTCTTCACGGCGGCGATGGTCTGATCCATATAATAGCCGCTGATGGGGCCGTCGAAGAAGCCCAGTTCTTTCAGTCGGGTCTGGACTTTCTTGACGTTTTCGCTCTGGGTGCCCCGGGTCATGCGCCGGGCAAAGGGAACGTTTTCCCGGCTGTCCTCGGTGCTTTCGCCGTCGCCCACGATGACCACGTCGTTAATATCGCCCGCGTCGGTCATGGGGTCGGGGGTCGGCGTAGGGGAAACGCCCTTGGCCAGCGCCGATTCGCCGAACAGGCGCTGCTGGGTATCCAGATCGGCGACGCCGGTCACTTCCAGCCCGTTCTGTTTCTGAAAGTTTTTCACCGCGCCCTCGGTAGCGGAGCGGAATTTACCCGTGGCCTTCGCGTCCAGATAGCCCAGATCGATCAGCCTTTGCTGCAGGCGGGCGACCTCGTCGCCGTCGTCGCCATTTTTCAGCACCCGGTACTGAGCCGTCAGGAGCAGCTGCCAGGTCTCCTCATCCAGTTTGCCGGTGATCTCCAGCCCGTAATCCTTTTGCAGGCGTTTAAGGCAATTCCGGGTTCCTTCCAGAAAATTGCCGGAAATTTTTCCGTCATAATACCCCAGCTCGGACAGGCGCTGCTGAACGTAGCTGACCAGTTCGCCGGACGCGCCGTATTCCAGCGGTTCGAACGCCGGAACGGCGGTATCTGATTCGCTCAGGGCGGGGAGTATCTGCCAGCCGATCACAGCAATGAGCAAAAGTGCGCACAGGCAGAGCAGGGGGTAAGGGATACAGGCTTGTTTTTTCATGAAGAGGGGAGCCTCCTTGCTATGAGAAAATCCACTCCGTGGGGTTGGGGGTGCAGGATTGGGGGCTTGCAGCCAAATGAGCCGGCGTTTCGTTGGCAGACAAACGCCCGACGGAGCGTCGCGCCGATTGTTTGCCCCGAGGAAAGCAATATGCAAGCAGCGCTGAAAACCAACTTTACTGTAAGAGCTTTCCCTCCGGGGGATTGATGCGCCGACTACGGTGCGGACGTTGAACTGCCGTTCCATGGTTTTCTCGCCAACTTCGGTGCCCGAAGGTTTCCAAAGGGGAACGAAGGGAAGCGGGTATCCAGTGGA
>ERZ772860.1105-NODE-1105-length-20006-cov-16.840609_pt1 | contig 20006 bp, 15 predicted proteins | sample MGYA00511342_ERZ772860 | MGnify/ENA primary metagenome ERZ772860 (study PRJEB29015, sample SAMEA2737665) | human gut metagenome | biome: human gut; feature: human-associated habitat; material: faeces | place: China | collected 2012 ... | reverse complement strand
ATTTCAGAAAAAAGTTTCCTTACCGTGGGAAAATCATCCATAATTGTAGGTTATCGTTACTTGTTTGTTATGTCTTTTTCCCGAACACCGCCAACAGGTAGCTTGGGGAGGGTAGTCGGTAACTTAACATTTTTGTTTCACAAAAGCAAGAAGAATCGTCTGCTAGACGAATTTTTATGAAGTTCGCTTCAAATACCTCATGGACCGCCGGGGGCTTCAACTTAACATGGGTGTAACTACGTTGGATGGGTGCTTGCGCGAAGCTTTGCAATCTAGACCGGGTGATGAGCTTCGTCCTCCGTCGTCTGTTCCCCCAAGCTCGTGGCAGAAACGTGAACTCGCGCTCGAGAGAGAGCATCCGAAAGCAGCTTTGAGCTTAAGCCGGGTACACCTGGTGGGCATTCTGTTCAGAGTGCCCTTTATCCCGTCCCGTAGGGGACGGCTTTAATTCTGTTTTACCTCATTTTTGTAACGCGCTCATAATCAATGGTGGACTCTGTGCCGTACCCTTCTCAAAGGCTATAACTCACAAAACCCTCTGATGCTCCATGCGTCAGAGGGTTTTGTGTCGTCTGAGGGCTGCACCCGCGCCCGCGGGCGGGCGCAGCCCTCAGCCCTCAGCCCTCAGCCCTCAGCCCTCAGCCCTCAGCCCTCAGCCCTCAGCTCGAGCCCGAGCCCGCAGCCCGCAGCCCGGCCGGCCCGGCTCCGGCAGCCTGCTCGCCCTCTTCCCCACGCTCCGCGCGGCAGTCACGTTGGTGTGGGCGATGCAAGGCTTTAGCGATTTTTCAAGAGTTTTTTGATGGTGACAAGTTTATCTCTTTGATAGTCGTCTATCAATTCATCTGTTTCACTCTCGAGTAAGCGCAAAAGCTCCATCACACTTTTCTTGTTGTTGAAGATATTGTCGGGATTGACATCTGCGCGAAAAGAGACAGCCGTGAGAACTCCCGAGCAGAGATCTGCTGCATACTCTTCTCCTTTCAGATAGAGCACAATTTGGCAGGCAGCAACAAATGATGGGAAATAGTATGTGAAACCTTCGTCGGACATCCACATCAAGTCCTCTGTATAGACAGTACAAGGGTACGGATCCCCCAGGACTATCATCTTCGTTGCTTCCAGCTGAGTTAGCCCCAGAAAATGTTTAATCACATTTTTTTCGTCCAGGTTTGTGGTCTCAAGAGAATCCACAGGCTTGATCATTTCATCTCTGTTCATGATACTTCCAGCTTAATGAATTATTAACTTTTTCCCGTTGAAGCACGGTACAAGTTTCCTTATACGTCCATCTACAGGCTGTTGTTCCGCCCTCTGCGTTGTTTTTCCTCTCTCTGCTCGGTTGCACCGTCATTCCACACCATTAGCAGAAGAGCCAGTAGATCATATCACTTCTTTGTGTTGAAAAAAACACCAAGTATAAACAGGGGATATGAACAGTCTAATATAAAGGCCACATATGCAACACATTGCCACTCTTCAGGAAGGAGGCAAGATAAAGTCCAATACACCACAATACCCCCAATGAATCCGATTTGGGAGTGATTCTCTTTTGTTCTCAGGCTTTTATAAGCGCAATACCAATTACAAAAACATATTGCCAATCCTATTATACAGAGAACGAATAAAACTATATGAAACAAAACATTCATATCCTATTGATCTTCCTGTGCCGTCTTGCGGTTGCCGATATTGACTCGGGCGCACCCCACGGCTCCTCGCCCTTCGGGCAAATGCTGCGCCTTTGTCCAATCCCCCTTACGGCCGTCGGGGGCTTCGTCGTGTGTAGCAGATGAACCTGTATGCTTATACCTTGGATCGCGTATCATAAAATGTCTACCTAAGGGGCGTATACCAGTCACCCACGTTCAAAATCGCTGTGGAGAGGGTTTCGCTGTACAAGAGCCAGAGCACATACCCCTTTTCACCCCCGGCTCCGGAAAGGGGGATCAGCTGCCCCGCTTCCTCGCGGGAGATATTGCGCTCGTAGAGATCCCACTCAGCCTGGAAATAAGCCTCGCCATGCTTGCAGAGCTTGATCTTTTCATCGAGGAAAAAGCCTCCGGTCAGAATGCCGCTGGGATCGGTACTGCGGGAGCTCTGATGTTTCTCCATCCCCAGACGCTCCACCAATGAAGCGATTTCCTCAGGCGTTGCCTCAAATAAAACAGCGTGATTCTTGTTGCCCACAACTGGCTGGAGCGCAGTGATATCGACCACGTAGCGATCCTCTTTCGTCCAGCCGGTTACTCGGTTCACGAATTCGGCGTGTGTCTCATTGCCGTGCGTGATGAGACCGCGAGACTCGTGCAATTCTTGCTCCGTTCTGACCCAGAATAGCCAGAAGTCCACGCCGACTGCCAGCACAACCAGAACGCAAAGGATCAGGCAGCCGCGCCGGCAGCCCTTGTTTTGTATGGAGTTCTTCATGGCTTCGTTAACAATCACACTCTCCTCTTACATGATCCTGTCGTTGTAGGTGAAGGTGTCATTCTTCACAGTCCCCTGGCGCGAGGTGCCGCGGGTCGCCGGGCGACCGAGAGAGTCATAGGTATAGCTTCTCGAAGCCACATCCGTCTGTTCTTGCCGGTACGGCATCGAGGTCAGGCTGCTGCGTGCTCCGGATTGGCGAGCACATCTCCGCACTCCATTCGGGCAGGCGAATGAAGAAAAGTCAGACCTTGGGCTCAGAGCACGCATTCCTATGCACCATTTTAGTTTGTTGGAGTTTCCGGTCAAGAAAAAAAGCCGGCGCATCAATTTGCGGGCAGCGTCAAGGCAGGAGCTAAAATAACTCCCGTCCCTCATCCGCGCTGACAGCCTTGCCAGTCTCCTGTGGATGGCTGCTGCAAAGCAGCCGTTGACGGCCTCATGCTCCGCACGCAACGCGATTCCGTCATGGAGAATCCTGCGATACCGGCACGCCAACGGGAGCGGCTCTTTTGTTTTTATCGCTGTCTATGAGCGGGTTGAGGAGTCCTCGACTCATCGGGAAGCCGAGCTGCGGCCGCCCCTCATGAAGCCCAAATCAGCCCTTTTCAAAGCCCTGAGGATTCCCAGGACTCGTGTCCCGGTAGCTCATCAACGCCATTTTTATCCGCAAGGACTCGGTTTCGCCATCTTATGGCGTTATAGGCGGCAATCCTCCTGCTAAGATATGAGAGCATTGTCCCTGTAGATAACAGAGCTTTCCCGTCGCAGTTTCTTTCTGATTCTGAAGAACTGAAAACAAAGCACTGTCGATACGAGCAGCATGCCGCACGCCATGGACAGGAACAGCACAAAGTCTGATGCATCATTGGGGGGCGTAAGCCTTAACTCGGGAGAGTCTCCCAGCGCCATGTAGGCCTGCAGTCCTTCCTTCTTTTCAGCAGCTTCTCTCAAGGTCGGCAGCTCATTACTCCGAACGCTGCATGGGAGTCTTTTTTGCTGTTTTGAATCCGGCACCCATACATAAGCAACACGGTCCTGCACACGTTCAACATGAACCTTGCATGGTTCCCAGTTTGTTTCAAATACAGTGAGGTAAATACAAAACGAGGCGAAAAACAAAACCAGGCTTATGAAACAAGTTGCTATGGAAGCAAAAAGGTCAAAATTCATCAACGCCGACGACCAAAGCAGTTTACGTTCTTTTAACATGTTCTTTTCATCACCCAGATCTATCCTTTTTTCGATATTCGGAAAGCTTCGACAAATATAATCAAAGGTTTCTAAAGCGGCTTGCTTCTCGCTGAATCTCAGTATAGGTTCTCCTGCATCCTCCGTTTTTATCACATAATAGATAGGAATTACCGGCATGCGCACGCGCGAACGAAAAAGATCACGACGTTCAAACCGCTCACTTTCTTCACATCGCAATAATAAACAGTCGGTTTTTGAAAGGGTCATATGCCTTTCTTTTGTTGTCAAAAAAGAAGATTTGACAGTAATTGTATCGTCGTCACAATGGATACTGATCTTCTCTGAAAGCAGTCGAATTAAATATAACAAACACAGTATGAGAAACAAGAGACTGCTTCCCAAGATCATCCCGTTGACGGAGGACTGCATATAGAGCATCAAAAAATGCAAAAAGAAGCAACCGCTCATGACACACAAGACCATAATAACAAGAAGTGCTTTCTTTCCATACAGGGCAATACTAGACACATTCATAACGTGTTATCTTTTCAGGTATCATCTGCTCATCTATTCTATGAAGCCGGCACCACGAAGTCAATCTGGAGGACAATGGATAAGCCGACACCCCTTCTTCGACACACGGGAGGGCGTTCTTTACCCCCGAGCACGAGTGGGGGCACGACTATTTTGTATCATGCCGGACGATGCAGCGCAAGCCATTTTTTGAGGGAATGGGGAGCGTAGGAGCGACGCGACGAGTGCCGCTCCGCAACGTAAAAGTCCCTCAAAAATGGGGATCAAGGATCATCCCCGCGGCCTCCGTGTTCCTCCGTGGGCTTTGCCCGGCCTTGAATGCGCTCGCTGCCCGTGGTCGGCATCGCGCCGGCGCGCCGTTCTCTCCCGGGCTACCCGGAGACTCGGAAAGACTTCGGGCAGCAACAACTCGTGTTTGTAGGTGCGCCGGCTTTCTGTTGGCCTCTGATGTTCCTTATTTGAAGATGACAAAAGGCACCTCAACCCGCGAGGGAAGAGGTGCCTGAAATCGATGAACCAGACTCCGAAAGAAAAACCCGGAAAGGTACTCAGGCCTTGCGGCGACGGCGGGCACAGAGCCCGGCAAGTGCCAGCAGACTCAGTGTAGCTGTTGCAGGCTCGGGGACGGCGAGAACGGTGTAGTTAACACCAATCTTTCGTACGCCATTTTCCGTGACATCAGAAATGGTCAATTGAACAGTGCCATCTCCCGTGAGGTCGAGGTCGGTGTAATCAAACGCAGGCGCACTGCCGAACGTCGTGTAGGCAAGCAGATCGATCGTCCCGCTCCCGGTAAGGCCGGTTGTATCCACCGATCCGGTCAAATAAACGGTGTGACCATTTCCCCACAACTGTTTTGCTCCGGTAGCATCAAAATAAGTGTAATCCGCTGCCGTGACGCCGTTGTAATTGATCGTCAAGTTGCTCTGGATGCCAAGGTCGCCATTCGTTGTGGCCGAGGTGAACTGCAACGCAGAACCGCTCTCAAGCGTTATGGTCTGCGCACTGAAATTCGACTTACCTTCCGTTGCATTGCAGATCAGGGTGCTACCCGAACCAATCTTAATGCTCTTGGAGGCACCCCAGTAGGCGCAGTTTTCCCACCTGATCGTACCTGCGTTATCGCCTATGATGGCATTATCGGCACCGCTCTGCGGATAATAGCCATTAGGGCTTCCGTTAACGCTCCAGTTTTGGGAATTTGACCATGATTGATCACCGGCGTTTCCCGTCCAAACATAGTCTGTATCCGCCTGCACCGTCAAGCACAGGGACAAGCCTGCGAGAGTATACAAAAAATACTTTTTCATAGATATTCGTTAACCACTAAAAATTCGATGGATATAACCCATCCACGCCACTCTACCGCATATTCTACCACGTGTCAAGCTTCGAAATATTCCATTTTCGTGATTCGGGTGTCTCCGCACGCGCCCGGCGGCCACGGTCTCCCCTGCGTCATGCGCCGAGGCAGACGCACTTTGCTCTTGCGGCTGCGGCAAACTGTGGCAGAATAGAGGCATGAGCACGGCCTTTCTCTCTCTCCCTCTCTCCGGCCTTGTCCTCTCGGCGCTCCCCGCCGCATCAGCGGGTGCCCTTCCGACGGCTCTGTCGGCCCCCGCGATGGCGGCGACCCCGATCATCCTGTCGACTCCGATCGCGGCGGCGCCCGCCGTCTTGCAGAACCCGGCCCCGATGGCGCTTCCGGCTACGGCGGCGCAGGCTGAGTGGCTGACGGACTTCGAGGCTGCCAAGCGCAAGGCGGCTGCCGAGCACAAGCCGATTCTGGTGGATTTCACGGGCTCGGACTGGTGCGGCTACTGCATCCGCATGAAGCGCGACGTGTTTGACACGCCTGAGTTCAGCGCCTACGCGAGCGAGCATTTCGTGCTGCTGGAGGTCAATCTGCCGAAGGATCAGGCCTTTGACAGGGAGCAGCTGAAGCGCAATCACCTCCTCTGCGATCTCTTCGATGTCTCCGCCTTTCCGACGGTGCTCGTGCTGAGCAGCCGCGGCCACGTGGCGGGGGGCTTCGTGGGCGGCAAGCCTGATCTCGCCTCGCTGCAGAAGGCGCTGGCGGCGGGCATCAGCAATGCGCAGCGCCTCGAGGAGGCCTACCGCCTCAGCGGGGAGGAGCGGGTGCGGGCGCTGACGGCTCTCTATCGCTCGCTGCCCGGGCGCCTGCAGAGCTCGGCCCGGTCGCTGCGAGACGATATCATCGCGCAGGATGCCGGCGGCATCAGCGGGCTGGCGGCCGAGCTCGCGGCCGAGCAGCAGATGAAGGAGTTTCGTCGACGGGTTGAGGCTGCGGGGCCGGATCCGCGCCGGGCACTCGACACGCTCAACGGGCTGATCCCGGAGTGTCTGCCGCAGAATCTTCCCAAGCTGCTGGATGCTAAGTTCAACCTTCAGATGGTGACGGCGGAGAGCGTGGAGGATCTCGAGGCGGCGCGGCGTACGCTGCTGCAGGTGGCGGAGCTCAGGCCGGAGTATCGGCACGAGATCGAGCTCTTTCTCCGCGAGCGCTTTGCCGACCCGCAGGCTATGCTCGAGCAGATCCGCGAGCAGCGGCGCCTGCACCGCAGCGCGGCGCCCGGCAAGCCCTGAATCCCGCCGCCGGGCAAGCGCTGAGCCCGCCTGTTTGCGCGTCATCGGGCGCGCGAGCGCACTTTAAGCTTGCAGTGCGGCCCATCTGTGGCATAATACCATCATGCACAAGATGCTATTTACGATGATGTCGCTGGCGGCCACTGTGGCGCCGGCTTTCGCCGCCGAGTGGATGACCGACATGGACGCCGCGAAGCAAAAGGCTGCGGCCGAGAACAAGGCTGTGCTCGTGGATTTCACGGGTTCGGACTGGTGCGGCTACTGCATTCAGCTCAAGAAGAACGTTTTTGACAAGCCCGATTTCGACGCTTACGCGAAGGACAAGTTCGTGCTGCTGGAGGTGGATGTGCCCCGCAACCCGAAGTTTGACAAGGAGCAGCTCAAGAAGAACCGCGAGCTCTGCGAGCAGTTCAACGTCTCGGGCTACCCGACGATTCTCGTGCTCACGCCGCAGGGCGACGTGGCGGGCGGTTTCGTGGGCGGGCGCCCCGGCCTTGACTCCGTGAAGCAGGCTCTTGATCCGGCGCTGGCGAATGCGAAGGCTCTCGAGGCGGCCTCCAAGCTCACGGGTGAGGAGCAGGTGAAGGCTCTCACCGCCTGCTACAAGGCTTTGCCGGATGGCGTGAAGGAGTCGGCCAAGCCTCTCCGCGATCGCATTCTCTCCATGGATCCGAACGACGTCAGCGGGCTCAAGGCCGAGGTGAAGGCCGAGCAGCAGCTCGATGAGTTCGGCAAGAAGATTGAGGCGATCGGCGATGATCCCAAGGCTCTTCTGACGGCTCTTCTGGCGATGAAGGAGGAGGCTCTGCCGCCCAACAAGCCTCTGCTGCTCAATGCGATCTTCAATCTTCAGATGATGACGGCGGAGAGCGTCGAGGATCTGGAGAAGGCCAAGAAGACGCTGGATGAGTCTGCGGCTCTCCTTCCCGAGGAGAAGGAGAACATTGAGCAGATGAAGGCTGAGCTCTTTGCGGATCCGGCTGCTCTGCTCGAGCAGATCAAGCAGCGCCGTGAGAACTCGGCTCAGTAAGCCGCCCTGCTCTTCTCGCAGCTTTCACGGCTTTTGCAGTTTTTGCAGCTTTTGACTGCCGCAACGCCGGCTGTGCCCCGAGGCGCAGCCGGCCTTTTGTCGGCACCCCCCCTCATCCACCTTACGGACTCGGCACGGGCGGCTCGCCGCGGCCCTGCCCCGTCGCCGTTCCTGCCGCGCCCCCCTCTGCTCTGCGTCTCTGCCGCCCCTGCCCGCCCCGGCGCCTTTCGCCCCTCCGCCTTCCCGGCTCGGGCTCTGCGCTTCGCGCGGCGGTGCGGAGCCGGAGGCCGGCTCAAAGAAATGCCCCGCCGAAGTCGGCGGGGCAGAGGCGACGCCGATGGGGCGCGCGCCTCACTGGCACGAAGCCTCAGAAGCTGTAGCGCACGTAGGCGTTGACGGACTGCGAGAACTCGCCGCTGCGCGCCTCCAGATTGTACTGCGCGCCGGCCGTCCAGTGCTCATTGATCAGCCAGTTCGTGCCGGCGCGGAGCATGAAGGCGTTGCGCGCGGGATTCGAGCCGTTGATGACGAAGTCCATCCCCTCGATGTTCACGCGGCCGTGCGGGTTGTGGCGGCTCACGTCGCCGATGTAGCCGAGAGCGAGCTCTGAGACGAGATACTGCTTGCCGTCCAGCGCGCAGCTGTGCCGCACCGCGCAGCCCACGGGGATGCGCCAGTACTGCATGGTGGCGCCGTCGTAGCGGCGCACCAGGCCGCCGCTGAAGCTCTCCGCATAGATGCTCTGCGAGCCGTAGGCGTACTCGATGCCGATGAAGGGCGAGATGGTTAGATTGTCCCGCACGTGGAAGTCCATGGCGTACTCGAGGCCGAAGACGAAGGCCTCGTCATCCCAGTTCGCCGCGCCGGATTCGACGCCCATCAGGTTCGTCCGCGCGTCGTTGTCGACGACGCCGTAGCCGAAGTAGGCCGAGGCGCGGTGGCTGCGCTTTTCGTTGATGGGTTTTTCAAAGCCGCCGTAGATGCTGAACATGATGCCGGTCTGATCCACGGCTGTGCTGCTGTGACGGGCGCGGAAGACGCCGAAGCTCTGCCCGAAGGCCGCGCCAACGCGTCCGTATTGACCGATCGGGGCATCGGCACCGACGGCATAGCCGCCGCCGCTGTAGGTGAAGGCGGCGGCACCGCCCATGTTGATGAAGCCGCCGAGGCCGGCCACCCAGACGTTGGGGCGGCGGCAGTGCACGGGCTGCCACTCCCGCTGCCCGGTCATCTCTTCGGCTTTCTCGCAGAGGGTGCGCTCGGCGTTGTAGCAGGGCAGGAACACCTGGCTGAGGGCGGTGCGGGCGAGGTTGCGCACGGAGCCGGTGCTGCTCCAGAGGGTGTCGATGAGGTCCGCGCTGCCGCTGAGCAGGGCTTTCTCGATTTCACCCTCATAGGGCAGCAGGGAGCCGGTCTCGGGGTCGACGTAGTAATACTTGTTGACGAAGGGGCCGACGCCGTAATATTCAATGCCGAGCTCGGCGCTGACGTTCTGCTCGTTGCCGTCGGCATCGACCAGGACGATGTAGCCCGGGTTCATGAAGGCGTCACCGGCGGCGACGGACTTGGCCATCATTTCGCTGGTGACCTCGACGGCGGCGCGGATGCTGCCCCACTCAGCGCTGCCGGTGGCCGTTCCTTCGACGAAGATCTGCGAGTAGTTGTCGCGGTCTTCGATGTAAAAGGTGAGCTCAGCCCCGCTGTTCAGGGCGAAGTTGCCGCTGTAGTGCTGATGCTTGACGGCGGCGTCATGGAGCCCGATCGCGCCGCTGCCCACGATGAGTGTGCCGTACACGTCGTTGCTGCCGAATGAGCCCCAGCCCGACATGAGGCCGCTTGCGCCCACCCGAATATCGGCATTGCCGGTGGTGGCTTCGTTGCGGAAGGTGCCGCCGTCAACGTCGACCTGCAGGGAAGAGCTGGTCGAGCTGTGCGACAGATCGCCGCCCTTGTTGAGGAACTCACCGCTGTTGATCTGCACGCGGAGGGATGAATAACTTTCGGCGTACAGGAGGCCGCCTCCGTTTTCGTTGCTGTTGGTGAGGCTACCGCCGTCGATGAGCACCTCCAGCGAGCTGCCCATCCCGCTCTGCTGACTGGCACCAATCCCGCCGAGATTGTTCACAGAGCCGTCGCTCTGGATGATGATGCGGGCGTCGACGGCATTCTGAATGCTGATGAAGGAATAAATATCCTGGTAGTTGTTCAGGGTGCCGCCGTCGGACACATTGATGACAAGACTCGGTGCTCCGACGTTCCGAGGGAAGACGGAGGCAATGACGCCGTAGTTATCGACTACCCCCTCCCCGCTAACATTTATATTCAAGACGCCGTTGCCGCCGTAGCTGACGTAATTGTTCTCAAAGCGAGCTCCTTCACCCACGTCGACGGTGACCTTGCCGTATTCCTGCGCGAGCAGTTGGTGGTTGTTGATGAAGGTGGCGTTGTCGAGGGTGACGTTGACTTCGGCGGCGTAGTGGGCCGTCAGGGTGTCATCATTTTGAAAGATCCCCTGCTCGCTGATGTTGAGATTCATGATGGAGATCGGGTCGTCGCCGGTGGGAGGGGCAGAGGCATAGAGCTTGGCGCCCATCTCGGCGTCGGACGACGCCTTTCCGCCGATGATGTCAACATTGATGAGTCCGTAGGACAGGAAGCTCTTGCTGTTGATCCACTCGCCCGTTGGATTGACGGTGACGTCGCAGCGCGTGATGCTGTAACCGCTCAGCGCGGTGCTCAGCGTACCGTTGACGATGAAGTGCCGGTTTTCCACCTGGCTGTTCTCCGTGTAGCTCTGGCTCTCGCCGGCGGGGATGTCCACGGGCTCCAGGGCGTCCTGAGCAGAGGCGGCGCCGATACAGAGGGGAGCGGCCAGTGCGAGGATTCCCTTTATCGCTGCTCGATAGGGTTGTGTTGGTGACGGAAGGCTCATATCTAGATCATTTCGATGGGTGTTTAATTCTACTATTGGATGGTTCGCAGGCTTTTACACCTATGTTCTGAGTCTATACGTCTATTTGATGGATGGCAAGACAAATTTTCCAATTTGGATTTTTTGTATCTTTGGTAGATTTGTCAAGCTTGTCATCCTCGTCTGACTCGTCCCCTCCTACCCCTCTCCTTCCCCTTGGAGAGGGGCTCCTGCGCAGGCGCATCTCCGCGAGCCTGCTGACTCCTCAGGGCACACGGGTCGGAACCCGCGACGCGCTGCGTGTTCGGGGAAAACAAAAAAGGCACCCCGCTTCCTTGCAGCGGGGCGCCGCGGGATGGGTGCCGAGTGATGGGTGCCGGCTTCCGGGAGCTGAGGGGCTTCAGGTGGCGTGCCTCTTGCCGAAGGATTCTCTCGCAGGCTTATTTCAGGACCATGCTTCCGATGGCCGTCTTGAGAGCGACCGAGTTGTAGAGCTGCTTCTCGCCGACTTTCTGCAAGGCTTCAATGAGACGCTGCGAGGAGGCCTCCACGATGGGGTGGATGAGCCCGGAGATCTGACGGCTTGCGTCGGGATATTCTTTCTCAAGCCTCGCAGCCTCCATGCATGCGACGCGCAATTCGCCGGCAACCCGTGTGAGTTGCGCCGCGACGACATCGGCTGAGCCCCTGTCCACCACCAATTCCAAAAGATCAGACGACCTGTTGAGTGCGTTGACCATCTCTTCAACGGCATTCAAATAGATCAGCGCGTCGTTGTCCGACTTCACGATGGCGTAGCTGCGCATGTTCTCAAAGGTTTTTGCCGTGAGGAACGTGATGTTGGACTCGACTCGCCTCAAGTTCGTGAGCAGAGTGACAATCTGTTCATCTTTCTCTCGGAGTTTTTTGTTGAGATCGTTGATCACGGCTGCTTCTCGGGAGTCAAGCATGGGTGCGGCATAGCCGGCACTCATGCATGTGCACGCCAACGCCGATGCCACAAGGATGTTTTTCATGATGTGTTAGTTATGATGAGTGTTGTGGAGCGCGATCCACTACGGATGCACTTTATGCTGATACTACATGTCTCTATACGGTATTGTCAAGCATTTTTATCAGGTAGTTGAAAAGGCATTCGGCTTCAGAGGCAACAAGCCGGCCGATGGGCGGAGTGAAGTCTTTGCGGACGAGGCAACGCAGCTCTCCGCAATGAGGCGGATGGGGGTGAGGCTCGCGCCGGGCGCACGACACAATCGCGCCCGGCGGCACAAAAAAAGGCACCCCGCTGCCTTGCAGCGGGGTGCCGGGTGATGATGGTTTGCGGGCTTCTTGAGCCTAGGCGCTTCAGGCGCCTCAGGCGCCGAGCTGGAAGCGCTCGAAGGCGACGACCTTGATCTTGTCGCCGAGCTCCTTGCCGACCTTGTCAACGAGCTGGGCCACGGTCATGGAGCCGTCCTTGACGAACTCCTGTTCCATGAGGCAGCTCTGCTTGTAGAGGGCCTTGAGCTTGCCGGGCAGGATCTTCTCGAGCAGGGCCTCGGGCTTGCCCTCGGCGATGAGCTGGGCCTTGGCGATCTCTTGCTCACCGGCGATGAAGGCCGGGTCGAGGGAGCTGGAGTCGACGCTCTTCGGGGCGCAGGCGGCGATGTGCAGGGTGAGGTCCTTGCACAGGGTCTGGAAGGCCTCGGAGTTGGCCGTCTCGGGCTTCTCGCAGGTGACTTCGAGCAGGACGCCGACCTTGCCGCCCATGTGGATGTAGGAGACGATGCAGCCCTCGCCCTGGCGGGTGAAGCGGCTGTATTTGCGGAACTTCATGTTCTCGCCGATGGAGGCGCACTGCTCGGCGAGGTATTTCTCGACGGGCGTGCCGCCGATGGCGACGTTGAGGGCCTCTTCGAGGCTGCGGGCGGCCGAGGCCTTGAGGGCCTGACCGATCTCAGCGACGAGGTTCTTGAACTTGTCGCCCTTGGAGCAGAAGTCGGTCTCGCAGTTGATCTCGTAGATGATGCCGTCGTTGCCTTCCACGATGGTGGCGACGGCGCCTTCCTTGGCGTCGCGGTCGGCCTTCTTGGCGGCCTTGGCGATGCCCTTCTCGCGGAGGTACTTGACGGCCTCTTCCATGTTGCCGTCGCATTCGACGAGGGCCTTCTTGCAGTCCATCATGCCGGCGTCCGTGCGGGCGCGCAGCTCTTTGACCATTGCAGCGGTGATTTCAGCCATTGTCTCTGGTGTGATGTTCGTTGCGGTTTGTCAGGCTCAGGCGGCGACGCGGGCCTTGTTGATGGCGTCGACGAGCACGGAGAGGATGAGGCGGATGGAGCGCACGGCGTCGTCGTTGCCCGGGATGGGGAAGTCGACGCTGTCGGGATCGGCGTTCGAGTCGGTGAGGACGATGACGGGGATGCCGAGGATGTGGGCTTCGCGGATGGCGATGTCTTCGTGATCAGCACCGATGGCGATCATGACGTCGGGGGCGCCGCCCATGTTGCGGATGCCCTGAAGGTTGCGCAGGAGCTTCTCGCGCTCGCGGGAGAGGGCGGCAAGCTCTTTCTTCGACATGCTCTTGTATTCGGGCTGCTTGTCGAGGTTCTCGAGGTAGTCGAGGCGGGCGATGCTCTTCTTGATGGTGGCCATGTTGGTGAGCATGCCGCCCAGCCAACGGAAGTTGACGTAGTACTGGCCCGTGGCTTCGGCAGCTTCACGGACGGCTTCCTGCGCCTGGCGCTTGCAACCGACGAAGAGGATCTTCTTGTTCTTGGCGGCCATGTCGCTGAGGAAGGCGCAGGCGGCGTCAAGGCACTTTTCGGTCTCTTCGAGGTTGATGATGTGGATGCCGTTCTTCTGGGTGAGGATGTACTTCTTCATGTTGGGGTGCCACTTGCGGGTCTGGTGACCGAAGTGCACGCCGGCTTCCACCATCTTGGTGATGAGTTCGTCGATCATTGTGTTTGTGTGTGTTGTGCGCGACCTTGAGGCAGGAGGCGCGGGTTGCGGAAGGTGCTGCGCTTGAGCCCCCAGCCTTCCGTTGTTGGTATGGCAGCATCAGCGGGGACGCACAGGATACGCCGCAAGCGCTGTATTGTCAATCAAAATCAGCTTGCCGACGGAAAAATGTTCCGCGCCGAGAGGCGCGGGGAGAGCCTGCGGAGGCGGCAGCCGGTGGGAGGGGGTGCGGGCTGCCGCGCCCGCTGCGGGGAAGTCGCGGGTGGATGCTGCGCGGGCGGCGGGGGCGCTGCGTCAGCCGCGGATCTTGGCGCGGGCGGTGTCGACGAGGTAGTCGAGGAGGGCGGGGCTGTCGCTGAGCAGGCGCCGGGCGCTGTCGGGCAGGGCGAGGCCGAGGAGGGCGTCGCGGGTGATGTTGTCGGGGGTTTTGAGCTGCGCGGCGATGAAGTCGCGGATGGCGGCGACGGCGTCTTGGTCGCTCAGGAGCTGCTCGAGCGCGGCGCTGAGGTCGGCGGGGCAGTTGCGGCGCAGGGTGTCGGTGACTTGTTTGCTGATGGCGAGGGCGGCGAGGTTTTTCAGGAAGCTCATGGCGCTGGTTGCGGGGGAAGGTGGTCAGTCTTGCGCGGGGGGTTCTCCGCCGTTCCCTCCGCCGGGCTCGTCTCGGCTCTCGGCGGCGCGGTGGCTCTCGGCGGCGCGGTGGCTCTCGGCGGCGGGGTGGGTGCCGGCGCGGTGGGCGCGGCTGCCGTCGGCGGGGCTTTCGTGGGCTTTGATGTGCACGAGCAGCAGGGCGAGGTCGGCGGGGGTGATGCCGGGGATGCGGGCGGCTTGGCCGAGGGTGGCGGGGCGCACGCGGCTGAGGCGCTGGCGCGCTTCGGTTTTCATCGCGGGGATGGCGGCGTAGTCGAGCTCGGCGGGGATGCGGCGGTTTTCCTGCCGCTGCAGGCGCTCGGCCTGGGCGCGCATGCGCTCGATGTAGCCGGCGTGGGAGATTTCGATGGCGGCGGGTTCCCAGATGTCGTCGGGGATGCAGCGGCGCAGGTCGTCGGGGAGGTTCTGCCAGTGGTTGTCGGGGCGGCGCAGCCAGCGCTCGAGGCTGAGGCCGTCGCAGCGCATGTCTTTGATGCGGGCGAGGGCGTCGTCGAGGGCGCGCCGGCGGGCGGAGGCGGCGGCGGCGCGCTCGTCGTCGACGAGGCCGAGGCGGGCGCCGAGCGGGGTGAGGCGCAGGTCGGCGTTGTCCTGCCGCAGCAGCAGGCGCATTTCGGCGCGGCTGGTGAACATGCGGTAGGGTTCGTCGGTGCCGCGGGTGACGAGGTCGTCGATCATGACGCCGAGGTAGGCTTGGTCGCGCCGCAGGATGAGGGGCTCTTCGCCGCGCAGTTTGAGCAGGGCGTTGGCGCCGGCGAGCAGGCCCTGGCCGGCGGCTTCTTCGTAGCCGCTGGTGCCGTTGATCTGGCCGGCGAAGTAGAGGCCGGCGATGCGCTTGGTTTCGAGGGTCGGGTGCAGCTCGGTGGGCGGCACGTAGTCGTATTCGACGGCGTAGCCGGGGCGGATGAGCTGGGCGTGCTCGAGGCCGGGGATGCTGTGGACGATGTCGAGCTGGACGAAGTAGGGGAGGCTCGAGGAGAGGCCGTTGAGGTAGTATTCGTCGGTGCTGCGGCCTTCGGGTTCGATGAAGATTTGGTGGCGGTCTTTGTCCGCGAAGCGCACGACTTTGTCTTCGATGCTGGGGCAGTAGCGCGGGCCGGTGCCTTCGATGACGCCGCCGAAGAGGGGGCTGTAGCGGAGGTTGGCGCGGATGATGTCGTGCGTGCCGCTGTGGGTCCAGGTGATGCCGCAGGGGAGTTGCCGCAGCTCGAAGTCGGGGTCGGCGAGGGGGTTGAGGGTGCAGTGGGGCTCGCTGTCGCGGTGCAGGCGGCTGCGCGAGAGGGTGCTGAAGAGGGGGGGCGGTTCGTCGCCGGGCTGGGTGTCGCAGGCGGCGAAGTCGATGGTGCTGCCTTTGATGCGCGGGGAGGTGCCGGTCTTGAAGCGCCGCAGGGGGAAGCCGAGCTGCGCGAGGCTGGCGGAGATGCCGCTGGGGGCGCAGCCGAGGCGCCCGCCGGGGATGTGGTCCATGCCGATGTGCAGCAGGCCGCGCATGAAGGTGCCGCTGCAGAGCACGATGCTGCGCGCGCGGAAGTTTTGTCCCCAGGTGGTGGTGGCGCCGGTGATGTGGCCGTTCTCGGCGCAGAGGTTGCTGACTTCTCCCTGAAAGAGTTGCAGGCCGGGGGCGGTTTCGAGGACCCACTTCATGCGGGCGCGGTAGGCGAGTTTGTCGCACTGGGCGCGCGGGGCTCGCACGCTGGGGCCTTTGGAGGCGTTGAGCATGCGGAATTGCAGGGCGGTGGCGTCGGTGTTGAGGCCCATGGCGCCGCCGAGGGCGTCGATTTCGCGCACCATGTGTCCTTTGGCGAGGCCGCCGATGGCGGGGTTGCAGCTCATCTGCCCGATGGTGTCGAGGTTTTGGGTGATGAGGGCGACGCTGCCGCCGAGTCGCGCGGCGGCAAGGGCGGCTTCGATGCCGGCATGCCCGCCGCCGATGACGAGCACGTCGAAGGTCTCGGGATGGGTGAAGGGCATGTCAGGCGGTGAGCATGGCGATGAGCTTGAGCAGGATGTCGCGCGGGGCCAGGCCGGAGGAGACGAGGGCGCGGTCTGCGGCGGCGCAGGCTTTGAGGTCGCGCCGGGCTTTGGCGAGTTTGAGTTTGCCGCAGCTGCGCGCGGCGTTGAAGAGGGCGTAGCTGTTGGGGCTGCCGTCTTTCTTGAGGGGCAGCAGGCGCTTGCCTTCGCGCGGCAGGCGGCTGACGGCGGCTTCGAAGCTGCGGTAGTTGTCGGCGCTCAGGCCGTAGGTGTCGATGAGCAGCCGGGCGGTGAAGCGGTTGCGCACGGTGGGGACGATGGCGGCGCGCATGATGGTGATGGCTTGCTCGCCGCGGTTGAGTTGTTCGTTGACGAGGCGCACGGCGCGGCGGCAGTCGCTGCTCTCGATGGCGCGCGAGATTTCGAAGATGACGCCGGTGCGCGAGATGGCGACCATGCGCTCGATGTCGTCGCGGGTGATGCGGCGGCGCTCGCTGCCGAGGTAGACGTCGAGTTTGTCGAGTTCGTTGGTGATCTGGCGCGTGTTTTCGCTGACGCGGTGCACGAAGAGGTCGAGCGCGTCGCTCTCAAAGCTCAGGGAGCGCTCTTTGGCGAGCCGCACGCTCAGCGAGGCGAGCTCGGATTCCCAGCCGGGTTTGCTGATGTCGATGCGGGTGAATTCGCGGCATTCGGCGACGGTGCCGAGGCGACGGAAGAAGCTGCGGCGCTTGTCGACTTCGGTGGCGTTGAGCACGAACCAGGTGTCGGGCGGCAGGTTGCCGAGGCAGTCGGCGAGGTCGTCGAGGGCTTGCTGGATGTCTTCGCTGCGCGCGCCCTGCGGGCTGTCGCCCATGAAGTTGGCGCCTTTGAGCCAGATGACTTTGCGCCCGCCGAACATGCTCATCATCTGCAGACCCGACATGGTGCGCGAGAGGATTTCGAGGGCTTCGTCGACGGTGGCGGCGCTGCCGTCGATGGTTTCGTTGCCCCAGCCGTCGCCGTCTCCGCTCAGCTGGGCGTACTGCTGCGCGGCAGCGGCGGCGGCGGCGCCTTCGTCGCTGCCGAAGAAGATGTAGCTGCGGGTGCTCTCGGCCATTACTTGCTCTGCTTGGCGTCGATGTATTCGCCGGTCTTGCTGTCGCGCAGGCGCGGCGGGGCCGGGAGTTTCATGCGCAGTTTGATGGTCTTGCGCTTGCCCTTGGTGCGGATGGTGGTGGTCTTGCTGCGGAAGAGCGAGGGGTCGGTCTCGTGGCTTCTCCCGGCGGGGGAGGGCGCGTAGCCGCGCGAGCTCAGGCCGCCTTCGCCGCTGCCGTCGCCTGAGGGTGTTCCGCCTTCAGGCGCGCTGCCCTCGGCGCTGCTTTCAGCGCCCTCGCTCGGCGTGGCCGCCCCGTCGGCGGGGGGCTCGGCGCTGCTGTCGGCGGGCGTTTCGGCGCCGCGGCTGTGCTCTTCGAGCAGGCGGGAGAATTCGGGATCCTGCTCGCGCAGGCGGGCGGCTTCCTCTTCGGGCTTGACGGCTTCGACGAGGTCGGCGCCGGGGGCCTTGGCGGTGTCGGGGTGCGAGCGCAGGTAGTTCTCGAACTCGGGGTCAGGCAGGGCGCCGTTGCGCACGGCGCGGTCGTAGGCGCGCGCGGCGTCGGGGATGCGGTTCATTTCGGCATACAGGCGCGCCATGTTGTAGTGGGCGTCACCGAGGTCGGGGCGCAGTTTGACGGCGGCGGCGTAATACTTGAGGGCGGTCTCTGCGCCGTTGGTGATGCCCTCGATGTTGGCGAGGTAGAAGAAGGCTTCGGCGTTGGCGGGGTCGAGCTCGATGGTGCGGCGGAACATGACGCGCGCTTCTTCCATGCGGTCGAGGCGGTAGTAGGCGACGCCGGACTGGAAGGCGGCGATGGCGAGGTCGGGCGCGAGGCGCGTGGCTTTCTCCAGATAGCTGACGGCTTCTTCGCACTTGTTGCGGTAGAGCAGGATGGTGCCGAGGTTGACGAGGCCGGCGACGTGGTCGGGCTGCAGGTCGTAGAGGGTGCGGTACATCTGCTCGGCGGCGGTGAAGCGGCCCTTGGTGAAGGCTTTGGCGGCGAGGTCGGCCAGGGTTTCGGCCTGCAGGCCTTCGCGCACGGCGTCGCCGCCGTCGCGGCCGGCTTTGACGGCTTCGAGGAGGCGGCGGTCGGCATCGGAGAGGCCGGGGTTGCTCTCGTCTTCGAGCTTCTGCATGGCTTCGACGACTTCGGGCCGCTGCTCCTTCATCTTGCGGTAGGTGTCCATGAGCAGCTGGAGGCCCTGGTTCTGCATGGAGAGGGTGCGGCGCTGCTTTTCGATGACTTCGCGCAGCAGGCGGTTCTCTTCGGCGAGGGCGGGGTCTGCCACGGGTTTCTTCGCCTGCTCGTTGAGGTCGGCTTCGAGGGCGTTGAGGCGGTCGGTGAGGTCGGAGACGCGGCGGCGGTAGCCCATGTTCTCTTCGTAGAGGGCGCTCATTTCGTCGCGTATGCGGTCGGCCTCGGCGCGGGCGGTGTCGAGCTGGCGCGAGAGCACGGTGTTCTGGTCCGCCGAGCTGCCGATCTGGGCTTCAAGCTCGGCGACGTGCTGCTCGGCGCGCTTGAGCTGCTCGGCGAGCGTGAGGTTCTGGTCGAGCAGGGCCTTGGTTTTCTCCGGGCTGTTGAGCTCGACGATGGCGCGCAGCTGTTCGTTCTCCGCGCGCAGGGCGTCGCGCTCCTGCGTGACGCGGGCGAGCTGTTCGCGGGTGTCGGTGAGCTCCTGCTCGAGCTCGGCGACGCGGGCTTCGGCCTCGCGGCGCGCCTGCTCCGAGGCCTGATACATGGCCTCCATGTCGGCGAGCTGGCGGGAGAGGGAGTCGACGACGCGGTTGCCGGCTTCGCGCTCTGAGGCGATCTGCTTCTGGAGGGCGTCGTAGCGACTCTTGTACATCTGGCCTTCGACCTCGCTGGTGTTGAGGCGCTTCTGGACTTCGTCGTATTTGCTGCTGAGCTCTTTGTAGGCGACGGCCATGCGGCGGCACTCTTCCTGAGCGCGCGCGAGGGCGTTGTAGAGGCGCTTGTCGGTGCTGTCGTAGTCCGGCAGCTCGATGGGGCGGTAGTTGCTGTCGATCATCGTCGGCACGCGGTCGTCAAGCGGCACGTCGGTGGCGATGGGGCTGCCGGGTTCGCGGCCGGTGGGCACGCGGGCTTCGCGCGAGCGCGTGCGGTAGAGCTCCATGTTGTCGGCGAGGAGTTTGCGGCGGGCGGCGACGAGGTTCGGCTTCCAGTCGGGGTGGTCGCGCACGATGCGGGCGAGCACTTTCTCGGCCTGACGCCCCTTGAGCAGGGCGTTGTTGTAGCTCTTGCGCGCGGCGAGGTTCTCGGATTCGCGGCAGAGGCGGTAGGCGGTGAGGTAGAGCTGGCCGGGGTCTTCGCGCAGCTCGCGGCTGCCGCGCTGCTGCACCGAACGGGTGTTCGCGCCCTGCGAGGCGCTGCCCGAGCCCGAGGCGCGCACGCTGCTCTGGGCCCGCAGGTCCGCCGCGGTGCCCGCTAGCATCAGGGCTGTGATCAGCAGGCTGTGGCGCAGGAGGGGAAGGGACATGGCGGCGGAGGGTATGGAGTGGCGGAAATTGTAATGAACAATGACTCAAAATGCAAGCCCAAATCCCGTGCGGCTTTCCGCGTGAAACATGCGCACAACACCCGTATTCCGTCCGCGCCGCGCGGTCGGTCTCCGCGCGGTCGAGGCTCAGGCACCGGGAAACGCGCAGGC
>ERZ772860.1104-NODE-1104-length-20029-cov-10.786723_pt1 | contig 20029 bp, 12 predicted proteins | sample MGYA00511342_ERZ772860 | MGnify/ENA primary metagenome ERZ772860 (study PRJEB29015, sample SAMEA2737665) | human gut metagenome | biome: human gut; feature: human-associated habitat; material: faeces | place: China | collected 2012 ... | reverse complement strand
GCATTGGATTCCTCCTTTATAATTTTTTGTTGAGAGCTGCAAGCAAAAAGCTCCCACTGAAAAAGTGGGAGCAGTATCCATATTGCAAATTTGGAACCTCATGATAGAATAGGAGCATCAGGAGGTGAGCCGATGCCGTTGGTGAAATACAGGATCTACGAACTGTCCGCCAGAGCTGTGATCAGCTATGGCAGGCAGCAGGACGGGACATATACCTTCCGTCTCAGCGCTGCTGAGACAGAGAAATGCAAATCACTTTCCGCGCCCCATGAGCAGGACGATAACGCACTATTCTATCAGGTCATGTGCGTGCTGCACGGCGATGCTTTCACTGGAGCTCCCAGTGGGCAGCTGGTGACCGACCTCTCGGACATCATTTTCTATATGGATTTCTCCGGCATCTTTGACCGGAGCGGTGCCAGGAAGAAACACCTGATCCGACAGGAGAAGGCCAAGGCCCTGTTCCGTCCCGAGGGCGTGAGCCTTGATTTTGGCTCCGGCCCGCATCGATACCTCGCCTTTGAGCGTTCGGGCAGCATGAGCCGACAGGCACGGCTGTCCTTCATCCGGGAGGATTTTTATGATGCCGTGCGCCGCCGCATCATGATGGATATGACCATCGGTGACTGTCAGCTTAGTAAACTCTATGCCTACAACGGACTGATGCTGTCCAGCGGTATCCGCATTGACGGCATCGGCATTGATTGGCCCCACCGGGTAGTGGTCGTTGACAATCCGGTACGAACACCCCCGCCCACAGAGGTGATCACGGTGGAGGACGACGGCACGCAGAACAGCACCCGCAAATATCACCGGGTGGAAACGATGGCCGATGTCGAGGTCACCTGCTTCGACGGCGAGGGCCTGATCTCCAAACAATACGCCCGGCTTGTTGACGAGAAGCTATGCGGGAAGAAAGTCCACACCTCGTTTCAGATCCGTATGCCATATGTGAAGGGTATGCTGCATGAGGTAGATTTCAAGGATTATCTTGACCGCAGCGGTGCGGACACCATCACCGATCTATGGGGCGTGCAGCATCCGATTCAGAAGGTCGATATCATCCTTACCAAGAGTATGTTCAAGGGCTGCGGCTGGCTGACCGGAAGCGGTATGAGCTGGGAAGACTATTGGGTGGTGTTCCGCAAGTACCGCCACGCGCTGTACATCACGAATGTCAGCAAGGAAAAGCCGGAGAAAACGACAGAACTGAACTATCAGTTTTTGAATACGGTATCCCTCAAGGCGGATGAGTTCCGCCCCGCCGATCTGCCGGACGGCTGGGATCACAGCCCAGAGACGGACGAGCGAAATTGGCTCACCAAGCAGACGGAGCTGGCGTATTACAGCTTCTGCGCCGACGAGTCGTTTCGGCAGAATTATTTTCTGGAGAAGTTTGAGCGGGTCAGCTGGTGGGAACGGCACCGGGGCCGAGACCAGATCCTTGCTGCCGTTCTGAAAAAGAATCCACGTTTCATCAATGAACCGGTCTATGCCAAACGGTTAGAGGCCGAAGCGGACAAGATCGTAGAACAGTACGCCGTCGGTCGGCTGATTGCGGCGGGAGACAACCGATATCTTTCCGGGGATCTGCTGGATTTTCTGAACTGCCTGCCTGTTACGAAAACCGGAACAAGTAAAAAAGCGAACACCTTTATCAATTTTCGCTGGGGGCTGGAGTTAAACCATCAGAATTTCTTTGCTCCGGGCGCGGCTTACCAATCCGGTCATGTCTGCACGCTGCTGCGCAATCCGCACATTGCCCGGAATGAAGAAATGCAGCTTTATCCTCTTGAAGACAGTAAAAGTCTACGCGATCAGTATCTCGACCATTTGACGGATGTTGTTATGGTTGGCTACACTTCACTCGCCGCGGAGCGTTTGGGCGGTGCCGACTACGACGGCGACATGATCAAGACAATCAGTGATCCCATTTTGAACGAATGCGTGGAGCGAAACATCCAGCACGATCCTCCGCGGCTGCGGAGCGTATTTTCCCGGTCGCACAACCTGCCGCTGCTGATGATCCCCACGGCCCAGCCCCAGATCCGCAATGCCGACGACTGGGAGGCTCGCTTTGAAACCGTCCGCAGCACCTTCTCCTCCCGCGTCGGCCAGATCTGTAACGCCGCACTGGACCGCAGCATCATTGCCTACAACGAAAACTCCGACGCCGAGGAGCGGGAGCGCTGCCGGGAGGAGACGGAGACATTGGCCATTCTCACCGGGCTGGAGATCGACTCGGCCAAGAGCGGCATCCGCCCTGATCTGGATGAGTATCTGACCCATAAGACCGTCAGGCGCAGTGACTTCCTCAAATATAAAACGCTGGTAGAGGAGATGGAGACCCGGCGTGCCTGGTATGAGCCTACCCATGCAACCAAGGTGAAAGCGTTTTTCAAAAAGGTGGATTGGGACGCGGTAGACTCCAACGTGGAGCGCCTGCCGTATCTGGCACAGCAGCTGAAAAAGAACACGCCGCGCATCAAGGCAAGGCCCGTCAAGGACGAGGAGCTGTTTTCCTTCGCCCGGCAGCCGGACTGGAAGGAGCAGCTGAACTCCGATAAGCTGGCGGCGGTAGATGCGCTGCTTCAGGATTACGATGCCTGCCTCTCCCGCATCCGGGCCTGCCGCGTTCCGTTGAAGGAGAAAAAGCGGAAGAGCGATGTGGAGCGCATCCTGTATGCCAGAGGGCAGGAGGACGCATACGATCCTGACGAGCTGTACGCCCTGTTCGGCAGCCTGCCGCCGGAAAAGGTGTCTGCCCTGCGGCAAGCCATGCGGGAGCAGGCATGGCACCTTATGGACGGAGATGCACGGGAGCGCTTCCTGCGGGAATGGCTGCCAGAGCCAGAGTTTGAGGATGTTTACGACCTGCTGACCGATTTTCGCTTTGGCGGCTACCGCATCCTGGGAGATATTGTCTGTGATATGGAGGACGAGAACACTGGCAGGGAGAAAAAGCAGCTGTTCCGTGAAAGCGACTCGAAAGCCTTCACTGCCATGATGAGAGCTTTTGCGGACAAGTCCGCTTCCCAGGGCTACCGAGACGCCGTGACGGCCAAGTGCCGGGAGCTGCTGACCGCGATTGTAAGACCGGCTCTGGCCGTGCGCTATGTGGTGGCCCTCGGCAGACGCGACCTGCTGTGGGAGCTGCTGCCGGAGTATATCGAGAAAAATGTTCTGGAGGTGCGGGATGATTAACGAATGGGAGGAATTCTGCGCATATACCGGAACGGTTTCCTATACCGCCAGCAAGAAGAGCGATACGACCTGGCTGGGCCGGTTCACCTTTGCCACGATTTTGGAGTTTGAGGGGATGTCGCGGATTCTAACCGTTCTGGCTCGCGGATACCTGTTCCACGGCAAAGATGGAGCGGTCATTTGGGGTGATCCGCATGACCGGGTCGACCATGCCCGCCGTGCGCTCTGCGCCTGGTGTAGTGTGCCAGAGGACGGAAAGCGTGTGCAGGGCAAGGAGTGGCAGTTCCAGACGGACTTTTCGGAGCTGCATCCAGAGTTCCCGGAGCTGGTGGATGCGGATGGGGTCGGCTGGTTCCTCCGTCATGTGCTTCGCGCGGCGGACTTCATGCTGGCGCACCTGGAAAAGGTGCGCAGCACCTCACTCAAGTATGCGGAGGTCCTTCGCTCGAAGTTTGCCTCCGCATGGCGAAGCAAGGTGATGCAGTATCAGATCCCGATTTTCGCGCCCCAAACCAAGGGTGCCTGGACGCTGCGTTTTGATGATGTCCTTGCCGATGCGCTGGAGCTTGGCCCGCTGCGCAGAGAAGAACCGGAGCTGCCGCACAAGCTGACAGAGAAAGTGAAAGCGGCACTTCCGAAGGAAATTCCAGCCGAAGTTGTCTGTACGCTGATCTGTTATTATCTCGCCAACCGGCAGGATGATAGCGAATGGGTGGTTCTGCCGGTGGCAAACTTTGATGCCTACTTCGGGGACACCAGCTTCAGCAAGAAGTTTCTGCCCAAGATTCCGCTGGAAATCATGGAGCGAAGCAGTGCCTTCGGCATCAGCCGGTATCGGATCACGGAAGAATATCTGTCATAAATACGGACAGCGGGACAAGCCTTTATGGCCTGTCCCGCTGTTTTTCTGTCTGGATTTTGAAAGTGTTTTCCTTGTTTATGGCGGTGCAGCCGCTGAGCTATTGCCTAAGGTTTAGTCATCGCCATCGGATCATGATAAGATTAGGTTCTCACCTCTCATAAATATTTCGCACGGAGATAGTCTGCCTGCTCCTGCGTGATGGCATTGCTCCACTGATTGGAGTTGATCGCACTATACAATTCTCCCCACAGGCAGTCCATATAAGACACTTTGTCTTTTTCGCCCTGAATGTACTCACGAAGCGCTTTATCCAAACTGGCGGGCAGATCCTTTTCCAGATAGGTTCGGTCAGCCGGCTTGCCGCCATTCATTTGTGGTTTCTCCGCAGTCAGCGTAATGAGCTGCTCCATCGGGATACCCAGTGTGGAGGACAGCTTCATCAATGTTCTGGCACTGCATCGGGAGAGCGTTGTCTTGCCAGAACAAATGTCCGCCAGCGTTGCCCAAGGCACACCGCTTTTCTTGGAGAGCTGGTAGCGGGAGAGGTTCTTTTCCCGAAGTATCTGTTGGATTGTCATATACATCACCGCTCTTATTATATCGGTGCACCGATAATCAGTCAAGCAAAAACCTCCCAAATCCCTGACCAACCTGTTTGTTTGCATTTGCCCTCCTCAAAACTGTTGACCATTACGATACAGACAGCGGGACAAGCCTCTACGGCCTGTCCCGCTGTATTTCTGCCTGGATTTTGAAAGTATTTTCCTTGTCTATAGCGGTGCAGCCTTTGAGCTGTCACCAAATCAGAATATGTTATTAGACTTAGTACCGAAGCATGTCGCAATCATAGATAAGTATTGATTCTGGTTTTTTAGCACTACAACGTGAACATAGGGAATCTGTTGTTTCCTGACTTAGCATCGGCAAAGGCTTTTTATGCGGGTAGTGGCACGACTTGGTGGCATAATTTCAGAACTGTTAGGCAGAAATTGCACTTAGTAACCTGTATCTATTAAGAATCCAAACTACCGATAGCGTTAAGCGCACCCGCCAAATCCTTTTGGGCTCGGCGGATTTTCCCGCGGTAATTCAGGATTGACATGAGTATTTCTTTGCAATCATCATCACTTAATATGGCAGCAATTTCGAGCTTGATACGAGCACGCGAAGTACCGACATAGAATATCAGAGCATTCCCTTGTTCAAAAGTAGTCTTATCAACATCAAGAAGAATCACGACATCGGCTTCAAGCCCTTTGAACTTTCGACATGTAGTAAACAAATATTTGTTGCGATACTTTCCGTTATTTACGGAATCGCTCAAGATACTCGTTGCTTCTGTTTTACATGTCAAAAGGGCAATATCCCGATACCCGTCAGCTGCGAGATCATCAATTATTGAATCAATCCGTTCTCTTTCGTTCTGGACTGAATCACAAAAGTGAATTTTGGCCGGAGTGCCTTTAACTGCCCCCTCGAACACTTTTGGTTTGCGCTCAGTAATCGGGCGCAAAGAAGTTACGGCAATATTTTCGGTGTTCCTGCAATTCCGATACAGCGTCAGTCGGCAATCCAAGTCACCTATAAATTTAGGCATCTCTCTTGCCTGAATCAATTGTAACCGATCATAAAAGACATAGAATGTTCCCCCCTGATCCGCGTCAACAATTATATCATGGATAAGTTGAATAATATCGGTTTCTTCTATTGCTTCGCTTCCAAAATCCTGCCCCTCATCAATAATAACATGTTTATACGGAAAGGAATCCGATATATAGTAATCTTCAAGTTTCGCTTTAAGTTCGTTATAGTTTGGCTTTACTGTATTGCAGATTTTGCAGGCGAATCCGGCAATAGTGTAGTAACTAACGAGATCTCTTGCGTAGTTTTCTTCTAAGTAATCTTTTAATTGAGCATTAAAGCACAGGAACAGCACCCGTTCCCCGGCAGCAGCGTGTCTGCGGGCTTTTTCAACCGCAATCATCGTTTTACCTGTTCCGGCAGCTCCGTTAATCGCAGCTGTCAGCTGTTCATCAAGAAAATCCAAAATCCCTGCTTGCTCATCCAAAAGACGATGAAATACAATTTTCTTCAAATCCGCTTCAAAAGATGCAGATGGAAACACATTGAATTGTGGGCAGAAAATTTCTCGAACCAAGCGTTTACATTCGATCTCGCTCAGCTTTGTTTCAACACGGCTCGGCAGTTGCAGGGTGTAAATTCTGTCAATAAACTCTTTAGGATCATCCAGCGCTTCTTTGGTCAATACAAGAGCTTTATCGCCCTCCGATGGCAAAGTCATACTTCTCAGGCGATCATTACTCACAGACGGAAACCACACGGCATGAAGAAACTTACATTTCTCCAAAATAAATGCCATGTTGCTGTCAGATATGTATCTCATCAGTTTGTATTTGTTTGCGCTTGCCTGATTAAACGGTCCGCCGTTATGCATCGGAATGCCGCTGCCATAAAGCCAGCAGCCATTTTCATACCTCACTTGACCTGCTTTGGCTTCTAAGCATATTACCCCCTTGGTACGATTAAGAATAACAAAATCAGTTTCGCTTTCGCGGAAAATGCCGTCTCTCGTATCTGTGATCCGGAAAGAGTGAAATACATAATAATCTTCCGGAAGAAGCGCTAATGCGTCGAATATTAGTCCTTCTTGGCTGGCCGGGTCAAAGCTCCGAGGTTTCTCGGGAATCATTATCGCCATATCATCGTCCCTTTAACATATCAAGTATTTTCCTGACAGTAACCGTATCGTCGGCGCAATAAATGCATCGGATATTACTGTTTTTTGCTGCTGCATAACAGTCCTCATTATCCGAAGTGAAGAGTGCGACTTGTGACTTTTTCCAAAAAAGGTCACATTTATACTGTTCTTCGTTTCCTCCTATTTGGAATATGCAGTCTCTATATGGCTTTTCCTTTTGTGAAAACAAATCGCTGCTGTTTTCCAACTCGGAAAGTAACACTCTTTCTTTCGTATCGATAGCCCAAGTCCTAAGGCCTTTCCATATTTCGGCATAGGCAGAGTCTCTTAAATCCGTCCCCTGATCTGTAATGATAACATGTACGCTGCTTTTCAGACTTGCATCAGTGGTGGCTGATGAAACACTATTATCCTTCCAAGATACTGCACCATATAATTGCCTGCTGTAGAACCCCATTTCACGATTCTCATAAGTGCCGACAATGGTTCCTCTGTCCAAGAAAATATTGAACTCTTCACAGCTTGTCTCTGGAATCAAGCAACACGAATAGCATGCAGACAGGTTAAGAGAATCTCGTCCCTGACCCATGCTGAGACTGCAAACAGGGTCATTGGAACAAGTCATTGCTTCTTCCGTTGCCTTTTTGAATATACCCGGGAATGTGTCAGCATAACCTTGCCGCACCAAACCTCCCATAGTGCCTTCCGAATCTCCGCTTGCTGTATAAATGAAGATTCCCGACATTTGCTTTCCTTCCGCAGCTTCGCTGCAATACAAACGCTCTTTCAATGAAGCGATACTGTACCCGCACTCGAAGCTCAGTTGTTTAATCAGAGCATGTGAAATCGTATGTAAAAGGAGAAATTTAGCAGTTATTTTTCGCGGCTTTGATTGCCCTATAAATGATTTTCGATAATTCTCATTCAGAACATCAACTCTGTGCTGAATTTCCGGGTTGTTCTTTTGCCATTCAGAAATTGCATTCTCATCAAATTCTATAAAAATGCCTTCACCACGGACCTCATAAGCAGGATACCAATTCGTATCTTGTTGCTTGACAGGAACAACGTACGCCGAAGAGTTGTCGCCTATATTAGCGTCAACAGGTTTAAGCCTTGAAAATCCAACAAGAGCCTGTACTTCCCGGACTTTGTGTATCAAAGAGATGCTTCTTATAAACGGAATTGCATAATTTGAAATCTCCGTTCCTTCGCGCAGAAAGTCACCGTAATCATCGGTTGACATTGACACTTCACCGCTGAGTGCTTCGTATTCTTCTGACCGATATTTTACACTTGTTGTAAGGTATTCATCTTCGCCAGTCGGAACAATCCATTTTCTTTCCAATATCGGCCGTACCTTTTCCTCCGCTATGCCTTTTTCTCTCGCGATATCCTTTGCGTAATTTTCTATTGTTCCTTGGATCAGTGTTGGCAATAATTCCTTTGGAATAGCATTATTACGCTTGTAACCAGCAATAACATTTTTGCAATTTGCAAAAGCCGCGCTATCCTCAATTTTCCTTGTAATCAGGCTTGAGTACGGCGGAATGACAAGTGAGCTGACTGTGATCGGAAAGTAAACGGAAGAACTGCCCCTTTGCAACACTTTCGGATATACTCCGCACATATCTTTTGTATGCTTCCACGGGTGTCTTCCTGTGCAGTGAAAATTGTATTTCCCCTCATATTTCTGATCCAGTTCTTGCAAGGCGTCTTTGTCAAACGCGCCCTTGAGTGTGGCTTTAGCGCCACAAGACTCACACGAAACAGTAAGTCCTTCAAGCCCTTCGGTGGAGGATGCACTGGTCTTAAATGTCAGGGCTGGATGTGCACAAATCGGTTTCGCTCCGCCGTACATGTTTTTACAGTGGACCCATTTTACCCACGGGAAGTCATCGATGTGCCCACATTCGCAGGCCGTGATGATACGCGTGACCACAAGATCTTGTCTGCACTTCGGACATTGCATGAACTTAACCATATCTGGATCACTATTGAGTCTTTTCTGAGTTGCTGACTTTTTGTAATCAGAAACCCAATCGCTGATTGGTTGAAATCGTCTGCATTTCGGGCAAAAATACCATTCCGGAAAACGGGCATACGAGATACCTTCGCGACAGTGAGGATCATCCTGCCCGCCGGGAAGGCCGAAATAATCAACGCGAAGCACTTTTTCAAGACGCTCATCATGTATTTGAACAACTTGCTCCTGCCAATATTCCGGAGCAGCAGTCATCAAAGTTTGGTTGGGAAAATCAATCATTGCTCCCACTCCGTATTGCAGAACCGCTTGTGATGCACGGACAGAATGAGTAATTCTGTTCAATGGGACTTTCTTAGCCGATTCCATATCCATTGATTATACCTCCTCCCATATCAGAACATTTCCTGCAACCGTTGAATCAACGTTCCGCATAGATGTCATTGTATCGAACGCAGGATCGTTACGGCTTGTATTAAAAGGTTTCATCAAGCGCCCTTCGCCGTCGTCAGGTTCTTTAATCAGGAATTTTTCTCCGTAATAAAAGTGTTCTTCATCAAAGTTCTCTGCAAGTTGTTCCCACTTTTCAAACACCGAATCAATCTCAAGCGCAATTTCCGAAGAATCATCAACCATTTCTGTGTTCATCCGTTTAGAAATATCCGATGCACGCTCAGTTATGTATTTCTTAAGCTCTGCAATCCGTGCCGCATAGTCTTTGCGGTTAAACTTAGCTGCGCCTTTTTCTGCGCTGAGTTCATCTTCAAGAACACGAACCATCGCAATCATTACGGCGTGAAGGGCACGATCTCTCGCAGGTTTTGAGAAAGGTGTTGCGCCTGTCGGCTCGACATGCTTATAAAATGATTCGTGATAAGGCTTGAATTGCTCATAATGCGAACGATCTCTGCTTTTTGAGCCGTCATACAACGCAAAGGCAACACCTGGGAACGAGCGCCCGACTCGGCTCGAAGCCTGAATGTACTCGCTGGTTAACTTTGGCTGCCCGACCAAAAGCATAACATTCAGCCGAGCAACATCTATACCCACTGAAATCATATTAGTAGCCAACAGCACATTTGATGGGTAACGCTTATTTTCAATGTTTTCTTTCGAATAGCAATGCTTTTCGAGTTTGTCCAGAGTTTCATTTAATTGGGTTGTATTTACCCGGCTTGTCAGTTCGTCTGCGCGGGCAATCATTCTGGCATCTTTTGCACTTCCAAGGCGGAACGCAGTCCTCTTAATAAAGTCTTTAACATCGTCGTCCACCAGAGTTGAACACTTACCTAAATCCTTCAAGCTGTTAAAATAAACCGTAAGCGTCCAGAACTTGTCCTTAATGTCATCAGGAAGATTCATTGTATTTATCTCCTGCATCAGTGCAGCAATTGAGCGCACCTCCATCATGGCTTTGGTTTTTCCGGAGGGCATAAGACCGACATATTTCCGGCCATAGATATTTTGATCGTAGTTGATGATTGACTCTCTCGCAAAGAATGAATCTTCTGCATCCAGCCCAGGGTGAGGGAACTGACTGACCTCACGATTATACAGAGCAGAACACTGTTCTTTTGCTCTGCGGATTGTTGCCGTAGATGCAACAATTTTTGCTCGAATGCCATTTCGTGTGCATAATGCATCAATTGCCGCCTCATACAAACCAACCATTGTACCCAGCGGACCGGAAATCAGATGTAACTCGTCCTGAATAACTAAATCAGGGGCACGATTGTCGGTTCCGGCAGCAAAAAATACACCGATATCCTTTTTCCACGGAATCATTGCAAACTTATCCACCGTGCCAAAAAGAAGCGTCGGCGGGCAGGCGTACAGTTCTTCGTCAATAATTTGAATTGGAAGTTTCCCTTGCTGATTAAAGAAACAACTCTCTTGAGGGCAAAACAGCTCAAAGTGCCTGTTGTTTCTCATGCGGTAGCCAAAAGTTCCAATCATTTTTGTTCCGTCTCGATCTTTGACTAATTTGGTTCCGCACCAAGGACATTTCAATACCTGAAATTTGTTGTGCTGCTCCTTCGCGTATTGAAGGGTATCCGTTCGAGCATCAGTAAGCTCTTTCAAATGCTTTTTTGCATCCGCATTCGTATTAGGGATATGTTCCCGCCCAATCCACAAGCCAATTGTAATCTCGGTATTTCCCAGCGGATATTTGCCGTATTGGGGGCGACGGGACACTGCATCGTTGCGAATAAATTCACAAGCACATATAAGAGTAGATGCTCTCGTAAATTGCTGTGCAGCAAGTAGTCGCAAGGTATAGCGCATAATAACAGTTGTCCCATCCGATTCTGGAAGATGAGCGAGGCGTCTGAAGAATATGGTAAAAGCGGTCAATCCAAGGTACGCCTCTGTTTTTCCGCCGCCGGTAGGAAACCAAATCAAATCCACAATATTTCTGTCACGAGCAAAATCATTTGTAATAGATTCAATGCTCATCAGCAAAAATGCTATCTGAAACAGACGCCAAGCATAGTTGTCCCCAGTTATTCCAATAGGTTTACTGTAATCCAAGGAATCAAGCAATTCCGCAAGGTTCTCATCTCCAGGATAGCGGTCAATGTTTCCTGTGTCGGATTGTAGTTTTAGATGCACTCGTTGCATAAACATTGCCCTGTTTGCAAGAGAAAACGCAGTCCATGCAACCGCATCTTCATCTAAGACCCGCAGCCCTGCTAACATTCTGTCTTTCGCTTTCAAACAACCGGAAATATTAATGCTGGCAGCAGATTGATAATGAGCAGGAAGGTCTTTCTGTTTTTCGACCAGCGCATCTATCCAACTACCGTAGGCTTCGACTACGCTCCTGAGTTCCGACAGTTTTTGAGATTTCTCCGTCCTGTCCAAATCTGATAGATGGCGCATAGAAAGAGCTTCCGCTTTAATTCCAAAACTCTTGGGAATAGTGAAATCCATTTGGGGTACTTCCGTTTCCGGGAAAAAGTCATTATATATTATCCCGTTCCCTTCGGTATCAATTTCCCAGTTAACAGATGTGCCAAGTCCCGTTCCGTAAACACGCTTATTCCTGTATTGCAGTTCCAGAGACTGTTCCTCAGAGTCTAACACATTGAAATCGACCAGGGATGAATATTCACAGAACCTGAACCCGTTCATTTCAGACTCAATCTTTATCACTGGCTGAAACAGACAGCGAGTTCCATTAGATTTCTCCTCGTCGTCATTTACAAGCATGATTGTAACAGAATATAAGTGTTCATTGATTTTTCTTTTCAGTGCTGTAATTTTAGCGCTTGTTTCATCAAGGCGCTTATTATCATCCACATAATCACCTGACGAAAAATCAACAACAGCTTCTACATTATGCGGGACGCGCACATATCCCCCTTTTAATTGGTCACAAAGCTTATACATTGCAGGGAAAATACCATACTCTTCTCCGTCAAGAAAATCCCGTTCGTATAGATCATGAACTGTTTTTCTATTTAAGCCGGTACAGAGTTTCAGGCACTTTTCTTCGCTATCGTAAACCACATATGAGGACAGTTGGGTCGGTACTGAGTATTTCTCCGGAGAATCCGGATAAAAAGGTATCCTGCAATCGGACATCTTGGCTTTTCTGTAGGTCGCAAAAGCAACTTCACACTTCAACACTTGCGGATTAGATGAAGCAAGAAAAGTAAGGCCAAGTGAGGACGGCATATTCTGTGCAGCTAAGCTGATTTCCTCGTCCAAGTTTTCTTCCTCCGCTGGGGTCACTGGATCTGTTTTCTCCTTTTCATCGTCTGCAGTTTCTTCCTCTTCGTCGGAGAGATCTTCCGACGGTTCGCTGGATTCTTCCACTCGTGAAGGGTCGTTATTATCTGCGTTTAATTTGTTGTTCTTTGGGAAAAGTATCCCTATGGAGTAACGCACATCCGGGGAATTTGTTATCAGCTCATGCTCTGCATCGGGAATTGATAGTTCCGATCCCGGACCAAGCAATTCTGCCTTTACCCGAGCAATATACTCATCCCGAGCCGACAGGAACTCGTTAATAGAGCTCATATAGCATATCCTCCTATTGGTCAATAGTAATTGGGCGATTTGTTGTGTTTATCGGAACCTGATCGTTCACAAAAGTAATTGTTTCAATTTGTAGCGTAACAGCGGCATCTTTAATTCGATCGGCAATAGCTGCTGCCATTGTGCCTGTAAGTTCACTATTCCCAGTAACTTCACCCAGAATTGCCTGACCGATTACTCTCAAGATTTGACGACGAAGCTTATATATTTGTCCGCCGGCATCAAAGCAGATTTCTGCACCGTCAAATAACTCATCGTTCCCTGCAATTAAAGCAATCTGCTGAATAGAGTCGAGCTTTTGAGGGCGTACTGTATGGGATTCTTCATCCAACCATCCCCGAATCGTTATTTCCTGAACGCTTACTCCGTTTGAAATCATGTCATCAGCAATCTCTTTTGCACTGCGCCCGGTTCGCTTCATATAGTCAATCAGCGTTTTTTTCCATTCACGAGATTTGTAATAGGCATTTTCAATTTCGGGAGAAATAAGTTTGTTGCTAATCATGTCTCGAAGGATTTCTTCAACAATATCCCTCGTTTTGGAGGTGCTGCGCGTAAATACAATAACATCGCCTTCTGACAAATCCGACGCAACAACTTCTTTAACTGAATTATCCGTTTCGTCCAAAACATAAGCCTTATAATTCTTGGTGAAGAAAGCAATCTCGTCCGAATCGAATTTTGCCACAGCAACAATATCGGCCATGCTTTTTCCGTCGTTACCGGAAAAACTGTTCCGAATTGCCTTAATCGGAGCCGAACTGATATAACCCATAATCTCTGTATCGATATTATCTACTTCATCCAGGTCTTCTTCATCAATCCCTAACGGATCTTCTTCGTATTCATCATCGGTTAGGATTGTAGACCGTTTGTTAAGCAAGTGCTCTGCTGCTTTCGCATTGCGAACTTGCTTCTTATATCGATATTTTTCACATTCGTAAAGCAGTAAGTTTATATCCTGTGATGAACGGCAACGGAGGGCGTCAAACCGTTTCCCTGAAATATTACCGACAACAATAACTGCGCCGTACAACTGCGTATTGTCGAATCGATTTGCTGTCATTATGCATATGTTAGTTTCGATGTTGAGGTTATGTAGGCGCAGAAACTTGTCTATCACAATACTAAAATAGGCTTTGGGTACAACAACTGCAATTTTACTCTGTTGAGCTTCAAGGACCTTCAAAAATGCCGCTTCTTTCGGGGTGCTGTCGTGAAGTTCTAAATAGACATCTTCTAAAAGACTAATAACAGAAGCTGCCGAATCTTTCAGATAATCTGGGAAATTCTTTACTGTTTCTTCAAGTCGATGTAACCGTAGTTCAGGTTCCTCAACATTGTCTACAACCCCGCATTCAATCAGATCTTCCAGCAAACCTATCGGAAAAACGGCAGTCATAAACAAATTCATCAACGAATAGGATTGCACGATGAAATCATCTTTTTGATCGGAACTGTACTCTGAGGATTTCACCAAATAAATTGCTTTTTTGAATTCCTTGTATTTTCCCCAATTTATAAACCCGGGAACAACAGTTGCGTTGACTTCCTTGTCGATAATTGCGCCTATTTGAGCATCCATTTGTTCCGTGTATGAATTGCGCGATATCGGAGGACAACTGTTTGACAGCAGGAAATCTTTCGTACAGGCAAACAGGCTTGCTTCTTCATAATTAGCAATCAAATTTGCGGAGACCTCGGAGTCAAGATGCATGCATAGATAAACATATTGAATAGATTGGCGGTCAATCAACTCAGGAAGCTCGGTTTCACCACGGCGGTAGGCATCTTCACCAAAGACAACAAGTCCGATATGCTTATTACCGCCTTTTCTAAGCAGCAGTTTTCTTGCAACAGAAACCTTTCCTGTAATCTTAATTACCGGTTCGTTTTTTGATGGATTAATACCGTATTGATACTCCTGTTCGCCTTCTGTGTAATAGGACACCGGCACCAAATCGGTCAGTTTAATATCCGTACCATTGAACCTGAATGATACACTCCCCACAAGCCTATTTGCCTCCTCACGAGACATCACAATTACCGTGGAGGTATCAACAGTTCGCGGGATTTCCGCCTCTTCCATACCCAAGACATACCTGAAAAAGTTATATCTCTCGCCGCTTTCACGGCGAAGTCCTCGATTGTCCATAGTTTTTGACGGTCCAAAGTACGGAACAATCTTTGTCCAACTTGACTCAGGCAAATATCTCTGCCCGCTTTTGTCGCTTTGCAGCACGATAAACTTTCCAGGGGTCGGCCGAGGATTCTCCTCAACAGAGTTTACGAAGCCCTTGAAAAACCATTTTGATGGTTTGCTTTTTCCTTTACTGCCGTCATAGCATAGTACCATGTCGTCTGCCTGAAGTGAGAAAATAATGTCATTAGCATTTGTTTCGTTGTACAATACATCAGATATTGCCGCGTATGCCAAAAGAATTGCATCAAAACAGATTGAGCCCGTATGCAAAATAATTCCGACATTGTGACGCTTATCCTCTATGGTAGATGAAATGAAACCGGAAAGAGTTTTGATAAGTAACTCTTTGGAAATGACATTGCCATCTATGCAGACATCGCATTTGTCAATTATTCTTTTCATCGCATTGCGTATCGAATCCATTTTGATGCACTTCCTTTCATTTGCTGAAGGACAGCAAGTCTTCAAACCGGTATGCGCCGTCAGATTCTTGATGCACACACCCGATCTGAGCCAATTGAGTTACAATCTGTGATGCCCGCGCCGCAGACATATCAAGGTAGTTCGCTAACTCTTTCACACGAAAGCGATCCAATTTGTAGTGATAAACAATGCTAAAGTAGCGATTTAATGTATCCGTTCTCAGCCGATGCGCCAATTCTCGGTTTATTAAACTGCAAAGCAAAAACTCGTTTCCATACATGCTAAATATTCGCCTTTCAATGGGCGAAAAAGCATTATACATTGTATTACAGCAATGCTGAATGAAAATAGCATATTCCTCAATGACAGGAATAGTAACCGAGTTGCCGAATTGCTTGAACTTTTGCACATTGGGGATGTCATCTGGAAACGAGAAGTGGTCAGTGCCATTTTCATCTACAAAGGCATACCCGATAAAGCCTTGCAGACGCCCCCATTCATTCGGAGTCATTGTTCGGACGAATTTATCATTTATCGGAGAATACTTCCCCTTTATACTCGTTCCCGCACAGGAAGTACCATTGATTGGGTCATATATTAGATTTCGCTCTCGTCCAGAGCCGCCGGTTGCAAGCAGGGTATTAGCAATCGGGTTTTCAATATCCGGTGCATTTACAATGCGATATCCAAAGCCATATCCTTTATTATGCTGTGTAACTATATGCTTTTCTAATGTCTCAAGGTATCCTGATGAAAGGAAAAAACGCGAATCGACTTTTTTGTCCAGCACATCTTTAAGGCTTTCAAAAACAGGCGTTCTTGATCTTTTTACCGGAGCCTCTTTCGGCAGAAGGTTTATGTGTTGTCCGAAATAGGCTCGACTGAACGCAACAATGTATACGCGAGGTCGGTTTTGTGGAACGCCAAAATCTCTGGAATTACGCAAAAAAGCCGAGCGCTCATATTGTGGCTTCCCGTTTTTATCATGCGTCACCCCTACTATGTGATAATCGAGCTGCCGATCAAGAGTATCAATAATGGTTTTAAAAGTTGCCTGCTTGTCATGTGAAAGAAGATTTTGGACATTTTCCAAGAAAATTACTTTTGGCCGAGTCATCTTAATAATTTTTGCAATATCAAAAAAAATGGTGCCTTTTGTTTTGTCCTCAAATCCTTGTTGCAAACCGACGCTACTAAATGCCTGACACGGAAAACCCGCCATCAACACATCATAGCGGAGTGTCTGAAGATGCTTTTTGAATTCTTCACTTGTCACATCGTTTCGAGGATCTTCGTGAAATAAGTGCTCATATGTTTTGCAAGCCATTTCATCGATTTCAGCCGAGGCTATATTCCTATAGTCTCCAGCTAACTCAAATCCTCTTCGTATACCACCTATGCCTGCACACAGGTCGATTGTTTTCAAATTCATCTATCTCTCTCCTTGAGAGCAGCAACGATTAAATCCGCACAGGCTTTTACATCTTTCTTTATCTCATCGCCCCAAAAACGCAGAACTTTCCATCCTTCCGCCTCTAATGCAGCATTAACCTCTTTGTCTCTTTTCATATTTCTTTCTATCTTGGGAATCCAAAAATCGCGATGGCTTTTTATCTCATCTTGCTTCACTTCCCAGTTGTACCCATGCCAAAACTCGCTATCACAAAAAACCGCGACTTTCTTTCCCACAAAAACAATGTCTGGTTTCCCGAAAACGGTCTTCACATTTTTTCTATACCTAAGTCCTCGCGACCATAGTTCTTTCCGAAGAGCGACTTCAATTGCTGAGTCTTTATTCTTTACTCGACTCATATTATAGCTGATCTGTTCAGGTGTCTTTTTTGCCATCACAAGCACCTCAGAGTTTGGCAAAGAACTCTTCGTCAATATCGTAGTCCTTAACTTCTTTAACACCGATACCGAACTCGGCGAGCTTTGTGATAAACTCTTCTCCGTCAATCAAATCAATTTGTTGCTTTCCTGGAGCAGCCGCCTCCTCAACAGCTGCCTTTGAAAAAGATCCTGTAGTAATAAATACACCTTTTTCAATATTCGTTGTCAGAGATCCTCTAAAATCCCTGATATCTCCCGAACCGACAATACCCTGGTATCTTTTGCATTGGAAAGCTATATTGAAACTAAAAATTCCGTTAATTCTCAATTTTCCTGTACCGTCGATTCCACCATCGCCAGACTTCTTAGTAACCTCGACTTGTGTAAATCCGCACTCACGCAAAACTCTCTGTGTAAGACGTTCAAATGCATATGGATCCATATGTATCAGTACCTCGTACAGTTTTTTGCGCCAGGGGCGAACCTCTTCGGGCATGTCTTCTGGATCAGCGTCAGCAGGAATATCCTTTTTAGGTGCGTTTAACTTATGATACGCTTTGTTAATCGCTGCACCATCAACCTCGGCCACATCTGAAAACGATGGACTGATCGCCCATACGGCTCTGGCACTATTGGCTATAGCTCCAGATCTTTTCAATAGAGTTCTTGCCCAAGCTAAGCGATAGTTAATCTCGCTTAGGCTACTGCTGTTAAGATGGGGAACTTCCAGGACATCATCGGATAATCCTAAAATCTCTGCAGCTTTATTATTTATTTCATCATTCTTACCGGAACCGCCCAAGGCTTTGAGTGCAGCATATGTAACAGTAATTAATTCACTATAGTTAGGAACACTGTTTTTTCTCGCCATATCTATCCTCCAGTCATTTTAGCAAAGCAGCTGTACGAAAAAACGGACTCAATCCCTACATCAGAGTGTTGCCAGATATATTGTCTGGCACAATCTCCACGATATCTTCTATCCGGCAATCCAGCGCTGCGCAAATCTTCACGAGTATTTCCGTGGTGACATGTCCGTTCCGTCCCATCTTGGTGACAGATGCTGGGCTGATGCCCGCCTTTTCACACAGGTCCTTTTTCTTCATGTCCTTATCGATGAGCAGCTTCCAGAGTTTTTTATAACTCACAGACATAAATATCTCCTCCGTACCGATATACAAAAATGCTCTGCCGCTTGGCAGAGCATTCGGTCTATTGCAGCCATACTGCCAAGGCCTATTCCAACACTTGACAGCGTTGTTTATAATGATAGCACATTTGGGCAGGAAAAGCAAGAAAATGATAAATCCGCACGAATTCCGACTCTATTCAATTTCTTTTCAAGTGCGAAAGAAACGGTTGAACCTCTGGGCAGTCAGAGCTACAATGCCAACACCTCATAACGAGGACAAACTGATTGGAGGTCAAATGATGAATTACGAAGCAAGCCCGTTTCAGGACTACGAATCGATCACCATTGATGAGCTGAAGGATCAAGCTAACAGTCTACTGAATCTGGTAACGGAAGAGCAGCGGCCGCTGCGCGTATGCATGAATAACGGCAAGGAGTTTCTGCTGTTCCCTCAGGATCTGCTCGCTCCCATCTGCGATTCTGACTTTCGCTTGATCCTGCTGTCGGCAATGCGATATGCGATGGGCAGGAATACTTGTATGCCCATGGTAGTCGCTGATTATATCAAGCGTCACATTCAGCTTCTGGATGATAAGTTTCTCGTACTGGCTGCCGATGAGATTAGGCGGCATCTTGAAAATTACGCAGAACACGAGCCGAATCCGAATCTTTGGCATGACCTTTTAGGTGCACTTGAGACAGAGCAGAGAGAGCGTGCCACTCGTAAGGCAAGAAAAATCAGACTGTGCCCAGCCTGCGGGAAGCCCTTGGAGGTCATGAGCATTGCCGACAACCAGCATTCACCAGGCGGATTTGATGTAATTGCCCACTGCCGTAACTGTCTTTCTGATTATGAATGGTTCTGTGATAAGGATGGCGGTGTCTCAGATATGAAGCAGTATTTCTTCGGGTAAGGCGAGTTTATGTTTTGGTAGGAGGCTTTGAGTATATTCTTTGTCTATAGCGGCTCAAACTTTGAACTGTACGCCAACTTCCGTAAAGCGATTAAAAGGAGCGCACCTGCTCGTATGAACAGGTGCGCTCCTCTAAAATGTTGCTTTTATTGAAGGACATCTAATTCAGCCTGAAATAGCAGGTATTCTTCCCGCGTCCTTCTTTTTTCAACTCATCGGCTGCAACCAGCTTCCGCAGAGCCCCCTCAATGGAACTATCACTGAGCGTCGGGCAAAGCTCCCGGATGTCCTGTTTGTTGAACCGCCCGATTCTATTCTTGCTTGCTCTGCGTACCATTTCCAGTGCGGACAGCTTGGTTTCCACAAGCACCACGCGATCCTCAAAGTCCTTATATGCCGCAAGGATCGTTCCGAGCAGGTACTTGATGAAAGGCACTACATCCTCTGTGCCTTCGTGCCAGCCGGTTTGAGCCTGTGCAAGCGCGTCGTAGTACAGATCTTTGTTTTTGGCGATTTTGGCTTCAAGGGAGATATACTTGCCGACATAAAAACCGTTTCGGTACAAAAGCAGCGTCGTGAGCAAGCGGCTCATTCTTCCGTTTCCGTCATTGAAGGGGTGGATGCACAGAAAGTCATGGACAAAAACCGGAATCGCAATCAACGGCTCCAGTTCCATATTTCCAATCACACGGTTGTATTCCTCGCAGATTC
>ERZ772860.1085-NODE-1085-length-20266-cov-79.441393_pt1 | contig 20266 bp, 15 predicted proteins | sample MGYA00511342_ERZ772860 | MGnify/ENA primary metagenome ERZ772860 (study PRJEB29015, sample SAMEA2737665) | human gut metagenome | biome: human gut; feature: human-associated habitat; material: faeces | place: China | collected 2012 ... | reverse complement strand
CGGCCGACGGTATTGCCACCGCAGACAACGGGGCACAGACCGGAGAACTGGCCATGAATTTGGCAGACGGCAATCTCACGTCATCAATCATCCTCTTCCCGCAGACAGTTGCATCCCTGCCGTTGGTTGTGAATAACAAAGGTCAGGAATATCATGCCACACTCACCGTGCCCGAAGGCGCACTGCTGGCGGGCAACAACTATACCTATACCGTCAAGGTACGCAACAAAGTCCTTGAAGTCAGCGAAGCCACCATTGCAAAGTGGAACGATATAGACGGTGGAGATGTGGGTGCTGACCTGTAGGATTTTAATAATTAATCGATTAGAATGAAGAATTATGAGACATAGATTATTTATCCCCGCAGCCACCGCACTGCTGTTCGCCCTCGCCGCCTGCACGCAGGACGAACTTGCTGGCGATAACCGTCTGCCCGAAGGTGAATACCCCGTCGTCATCCGTGCCACCGGATTGTCCGTAGAAGCAACGCCGCTGGCAGCCCCTTCCACCCGTGCCGCTGTGGACGGCGACTGGCAGGGCGTCACTTCCGTGGCACTCAAGATGGGCGATGCGGTAAAGGAATACACCGTTACGGCTTCTACCGATTTCAAGAGTGCCACGCTCTCACGTGAGAACGACCCGCACTACTGGACCAGCCGCGACCCGATTACCGTATCGGCATGGTGGCCCTTCGACAATGCCGACATCACACAGATGCCTGCTGTGAAGGTGGCAGAAGACCAAAGCAAACTGGCTGACTTCCAGAAAAGCGACTTCATCTCTGCCGAAAACCGGAAGGTGGAATTTAACAACCCGGCACTTGAATTTACCCACCGCACGGCACGCATGGCAATCGAACTGAAGCCCGGCACGGGATTCACGAGCGTCGCCGGTGCCACGGTGAGCCTCGTGAGCCTGTCCGCCGATAACGGCAACCCGACTGCCATCAAGACCTACAACGCAAGCGGCAACACCTACGAGGCACTGACTGCCCCGCAGACCGTTGTGGCAGGCAAGCCGTTCGTCCGGGTGGAACTCGGCGGCGGCACCTTCTACTTCCGCCCGCAGAACAACGTCGTATTAGAAGCGGGCAGCCGCTATAAATATACCGTTAAGGTGAACGCCACTGGCTTGACATTAGAGGGTTGCACCATCGGTGATTGGGCTGACGGCGGCGGCGAGAGCGGTGAGGCTGAGGATTTGGGTTATTCTATACAGAACGACGGCAGTTACACGGTCTATAACGCCGACGGCTTGCTGGCATGGAACAAAGCCGTACAAAAAGATGAATCAATAAATTGCACCCTCACCGCCGACATCGACCTGACGGGTAGGGAATGGACACGGATAGGCACATGGCCAGGTTACTCCGGCATCTTTAATGGGCAGGGACACCGCATTACGGGATTAAACTTTTCAGCAGCGACTACTGAACTTTTTGGGTTATTAAATGAACGTGGAGTGATAAAGAACTTACAACTCATAGATGTGAATCTGTATGGCAATAGTGGATCAGCAGCTGGAATAGTGGAGCAAAATAATGGCCAAATCATTGCCTGCTCTGTGACGGGAAAAATTTCTGCATATGGTAGAACTTGTGGTATAGCCGATTTAAATTATGGCAGAATCACCGCTTGCTGGTTCGACGGCACATTGAAAGAGTATGAATCCGGAGCTATAGTGCGTTATAACTACAAAATTATAACTTCCTGTTATTGGGGAGGCAATGTCGGGCAAGGAGTATTCCGTGATCATGGAGAAAAGGTAGATGCCACGAAGGTGGACGGCGCGACAGTGAAATGGCAGACAGCCGTCGACGGCATGAACACCGCCCTCACCGCTGGCGACTACCAGTGGGTACTCGGCACCGACGGTCTGCCCGTATTGCAAAAGAAACAATAACGAACCCTAAACAACACGCATCATGAAACGAACAATCATCCATACATCTGCAGCCATAGCCCTGCTGCTCGGCATTGCCGCCTGCACACAGGACGAAGTGGGCTTCCTGCCGGAAGGGGCGGAAGGCACATCCATCGTCTTCACCGCCACGGGGCTGAATCCCGTCGCGACAGCCACTGCCGGCACCCGTGCCCCAGCGGATGGCAATTGGACGGGTGTGCAGAGCGTGGCAGTTCTGATGGACGGCACGGTGAAGACGTACAACGTGACGCCCACCACCGCCGACCCCACCACCGCCGACCCCACCACCGCCACGCTGACCTCCACCGACCCGTACTACTGGACCAACCACAACGACATCACCGTCACAGCGTGGTGGCCCTACACCGCTGGCGAGACAACCCCACCTGCGGTAAAGGTAAAAGCCAACCAAAGTACCCAGAAAGACTTTGAGGGCAGCGACCTCATCGTAGCCGACGGGCAGACGGTGACCTACGGTAGCCCCACGCTTCGCTTCACCCACCGCACGGCGCGAGTGACCATCGTTCTGACGGACTACACCGAGGGGCTGGCATCCGTGCGGCTGACGGGTCTCTCCACCGAGAATGGCAATCCGGATAAAATCACCCCGTACGGCAAGGGCAGCAACACCTACACCGCCATCGTAGCCCCGCAAAGTGTGGCAGCTGGCACGACCTTCATTACATGCACATTCACTAACGGCAAGACCTTCGTTTATAAGATGAAGAATGCTACCGACTGGCAGGCGGGCGGTGAATATACCTACACCGTCTCCCTCGCTGCGGCAAAAGACCTGGGCTATACCATAGAGAGCGACGGCAGCTACACCGTGACCTCCGCCGATGGCCTGATGAATGTAGCCGAATTAGTGAACGGAGGTAAGACCGACATTAACATTACCCTCACCGCCGACATTGACCTCACAGGCAAAGGCTGGACACCGATAGGCACAAGCTTCGATAACTCATACAAAGGCACTTTCGACGGCGGCGGCCATACCATCACGGGGTTGACCGTTACGACAAATGACCAATTTGTGGGTCTGTTCGGCTATCTCAATAGAGCTGGTACGGTGAAGAACGTGGTGATGGAAGGCATACAGATAACAAGCAATCACATGTTTGGCTGTACTGGCGGCGTGGTAGGATATAGCTGGGGCACCATTGAAAACTGCTCGGTGTCGGGCAGCGTCAGCGGCACGGATTGTGTCGGCGGTGTGGTGGGTTCACAAAAGGCTGGTTCCATCATCGGATGCTGCACCTCTGCCACAGTAAAGGGAACGCACTATGTCGGCGGTGTGGCAGGAGAAAAATGGGGCACCATGACAGCTTGCTATGCCACAGGCAACGTGACCTTAGAAATAGCCTCCCAAAAGAATCTCTATGGCGGCGGTGTAGTGGGATTAAACGGAGGAAGCCGCGTCCTTGCCTGCTATGCCACGGGCAACGTAACAAGTACAGGTAGTAGCACTGGCAATGTGCATATCGGCGGCTTGTTTGGAGATAGCTACACCACCGTGACCGCCTGCTATTGGAAGAACAATCAGGAACGAGGCTATAAGACCGCCCCCGAATCTACGAAGGTGGACGGCACTTACGTTACCTGGCAGAAAGCCGTTGATGCCATGAACACCGCCTTGCAGAACGCTGGTTCAGAGTGGCGTTACGAACTTAAAGGAGCATTGCCTACCTTGAGGAAGCAGTAAGCCGGACATTGTCAAGACTGGTACTCATTAAAGACAACAAATCAAGTAATTAAACCTGTTGGCGGAATTAAGTAACCTTCAAAAAATAACCTGCATCATCTTAAGGAATCTTTTCGGTCTAGATCTCTTTTCTCATCAGTCATGTGCCACCGGCACACTCCTTCTTCGAAAATAGATCTATCCTCGAAAATCTTCTCTTAATCTGAGGCAACTTATTTTTTTATGTTACTAAAATGGTAATCAGAATATATAATCTTCATCAGGCATGTCAAGATCATGGTTGAAAAACATCACAAAATATATCGGGAAATATGTGATACCATCCTTTTCAAAAACCTTTGATCCATTGGACAACACACACGCCTGCCTGATCGCATAATCCCTGTTGGCCACAAATCTGTCAAGAGCACTATGCGTCGTGTAGTCTTTTCCCGATTTTACCTCAAGTGGTATTGATGACATATTCCTCACATCATCAATCAGATAGTCCACCTCACCGTTTTTCTTGTTATCATAATAATACAGGTCAAATCCGTGCGCCTTCAGTTCCTGGGCGACAACCGTCTCGTAAACCGAACCAAGATTGACAGAACGGATGTCTTCAAGAACCGGCCTGATGTCGTTGCCATATAGTATTCCTGTAAACAAGCCACAGTCATTAAGATACAATTTGAGAAGATTCTTCCCGGCATTCTGTCTGAGCGGATAAGCAGGCTGGCTTATGGCATCCACCTCCAACGCGACCCCGGAAGACACAAGGTAGTCGAACTCGTCCTGATAGTCACTGGTTCGTTTACCTTTTTTTCCTTCGATGTCCTTGACCTTGACACGCTTCTTCTTGTTTTCAAGATTTGACGGAATCATTTCATATATTCGTAGAATCTTAAGCTTACGCGATGACTCCTTTTCGTATTTTGAAGCGTCAAGACCGTAGAGTTCCAGAATTTCCCTGTGCACATCGCGCACTTTGACGATGTTATGCTCCTTCACATAAGTATTCACAGCATCAGGAAGACCGCCCACAAGAAGATACTTCCTGAACAAGTCCAACATTTTCCTGTGTATGGATTCGTTAGGCGAGACCCTCTCTTCAAAGCACCGACGCAAGTCTTCTATAACGAGTCGCCCTACACCGTTGGCCCAAAGAAATTCCTCGAAATCAAGTGGATACATATGCAAAGGAGTTATGCTTCCTATCGGGATGGATTGTGTCTTCTTCAATGTGACCCCGAGCAGAGATCCGCTTGCTATGTAGGTAAAGCGCCCATCTTCCATAAGAAACTTAACCAAGGTAAGCAGGTGGTCATAGGCCTGGATCTCATCGATGAACACGAGCGTTGATTTCTTGTCGGACATCCTATCCCCTGCAACAGCACTCAACGCAAGATAGAAATTCTCTGTTGTCTTGGCTTCCGCAAACAGCCTGTCACCCTGCTTGTCTTTCTCCATATTAATCTCAATGAAGTTCGGGAACATCCGGCTTCCAATCTCACGGATAATGAACGACTTCCCGATTTGTCTCGCACCATCGACAACAAGCATCTTATCGCCGCCGGACTTTAGATAGTTTTCTATTTGTTTGGAAATCTTACGATCAAGCATATCTCACACATTTATTCCGAAATTTTACATAGGCAAATATACATTTATTCCGAAAAATACGGAAGCCAATAACGCATTTATTCCATAAAAAGAAAAAATTTTTGTAGCAGACGCGAAAAGTAGCACGGAGAATTCGCGCCGAGAAGTGGAAAAGTGTTCCGTGCACAGATCAGGCTCTTCCGCCCACGAAGGTCCCCATAAAGGCCTTGTTGTGAGCAAAAAGGCTGATCTGGCTCACGAGGTGTTCACAAGGAGCAAGGTGGTGTGCAAGAAGGGGGCGAATCACGCGCGAAGATCACGCGTGTGTCGCAGACAGTTCAATGTATTGGGTCAAGACTGGTCAAGTGCCTTGAGAATCTCGGCGGCGAGGGCCGGGGAAACGAGTTTGGAGAGGTCTTCGAGGGGGGCGGCGGCGATGCGGGCGACTGAGCCGTAGTGCATAAGAAGGCGTTTCTCGGTCTGCTCACCGACACCTTTGATCTCCCTCAAAGCACTCTGGATCTGGGCTTTGCTCCTGAGGCTGCGGTGGAAGGTGATGCCGAAGCGGTGGGCTTCGTCACGGATCTGCATCAGGACTTTCAGCGCCCGGGAGTTACGGTCCAAGAACAAAGGGTAAGGGTCGTTCACCCTGATCACGAGTTCCATACGCTTGGCAAGGCCGATGACCATCAGCCTGTCCATCAGTCCGAGTTCGGCCAGAGCCTGGCGGGCGAACTCCAGCTGGCCTTCTCCGCCATCGATCACCACCAGCTGCGGCAGGTCGTCCGGAGCCTCCACGAGCATACGGGAGTAACGGCGGTTGACCACCTCCTTCATCGAGGCAAAGTCATTGGCTCCGACCACAGTCTTGATCTTGAACTTTCTGTAGTCCTTCTTGGACGGCACTCCGTCACGGAAAACCACACAGGAAGCCACCGGATTGGTTCCCTGGATGTTGGAGTTGTCGAAGCACTCGATGTGGGTCGGAAGCTCCTTCATTCCCAAGGCCTTGCGCAAGTCCTCAAGAACCATCCTGCGATATTCGTCAGGATCGGTGTGCTCCCTCTGCTTGATGGAGTTGAAAAGATATTCCTTGGCATTCTTGACGCTCAGTTCGAGAAGGGAAAGTTTGTCGCCGCGCGCCGGGATGCGGAAGTCGATGCCGTCTATCTCCACGTCCGGCTTGAACGGCACGATGACTTCTTTTGCCAAGGCGCCGAACTTGGATTCGATCTCCGCGATGAACGTACTGAGAACCGAGGCCTGCTCCTCCTCAATGTTCATCCTGAATCCAAGGTTCAGCGACTGGATGACAGATCCGCCACGAACACGCAGGAAGTTTCCGAAAGCCTCCTGGCCATCGAAAACCAGAGAGAACACATCACAGGAAGTATCTGCGACAGAGGATATTATCGAATGTGAATAGTGCTTCTTCAAGGACTCTATCCTGTTTTTACAGACTTGCGCCTCCTCGAAACGGAGCTCCGCGGCCGCACGCTTCATCTCGGCCTCATATTCACGGATTATCTCATTCACGCCGCCTTTCAGCAGACGGGTGATCTCGGTGACGTAGGATGAATATTCCTCCTTGCTGACCGCGCCAACGCAGCAGCCTTTGCAGCGTCCGATGTGGAAGTCCAGGCACGGGCGGAATCTGCCCCGGAGGATGGCGTCGCCGGTGATTTTGAGATTGCAGGAGCGCAGCGGGTAGTTCTTCCGGAAGAACTCCAGAAGGTAGTTGGCGTGCGAGACCGAGCTATACGGCCCGAAATAGGTGCCGTTCCTCCTGTCTACACGCCTGGTCAAATAGATCTTCGGAAACTCGTCGTTCGTGATGACGATCCACGGGTAGGTCTTGGAATCCTTCAGCAGGATGTTGTAGTGAGGCTTGTACTGCTTGATGAGGTTGTTCTCCAGCAGCAATGCGTCCGCCTCGGAATCCACCACGGAGAACTGCGCGTCGGCGATCTTCGAGACCAGGATCCGAGTCTTCACGTTCAGCCTCTCCGGCGGCACAAAGTACTGAGCCACCCTCTTGTGCAGATCCTTGGCCTTGCCCACATAAATCACCTTCCCCGAGGCATCGTAGTAACGATAGACCCCCGGGGAATGTGGAAACAGGGCGATTTTATCCCTGACTGTAAGATTTTTCCCGCTCAAAGCGTTTGAATATTACTTCTTGGCGGTCACGTACTTGGCGACCTCCTCCTCAATGCCTTCACCGCGGAGATCCCTCTTGACGATGGTTCCGTCAGGTCCGAAAAGGATGATGTGAGGAATGCCCTGGATGCCGTAGAGATCGGTAGGAACAGCCTGCGCGTTGATGATCTCGTTCCAGTTCACGCCATAAGCCTTGGCGGTGTCCACGGATGCCTGAGGCTGATCCCAAACAGCGACGCTGAGCACATCGAAATCGTCACCGACGTACTTGTCATAGACCTTCTTGATGTTAGGGATCTCCCTCTTGCAAGGGCCGCACCAAGATGCCCAGAAGTCAACGAGGACGTACTTGCCCTTACCTACATAGTCGGAAAGCTTAACGCCGTCGATGTCGAAGTCGGTGAACATCGCCCCCTCGGCGGTTGCCTTTTTTGCATCGATAGCTTTCTTCATCATTGACACCACAGAACTCTCGGAAAGGGATGGATCGAGCAGGTTAAGCATCGAGTCCACCTGAGCCGGAGTAAGGTCGTACTGAAGGGTACTGAGCACCATAGCTCCAATGATGTTGTCCTTATTGGCATCGAAAGCCTTGTCATTGCATTCCTTTACGGCAGCCTCATAGTCATTATAAACCTGTTCCTTGACGGAATCCTCGGCCTCGTCGCCAAGTTCCTCAAGTCTGGCTCTGGCATCCTTCTCGAACTGAGCCCTCGCGTCAGCGTAGGCTTTGTACTTCTCCTGAATGGAGACAGACGGTGCCTTGGAGGAAATCTCAACAGTGCCGTCCTCTTTGACGGTGAAAGTCAGAGGAGTACCATCAGGAATGAACGCCACTCTGGAACCAACGCCCGTCAATCTGGCCATTGTCGTCTTAGAAGCCGGAAGTTCAGCGGTAAACTTTCCGTCAGTCACAGGGACGGTCGTTTCAACCAGCAGGTCCGGAATCACAAAAGTAACCGAATCGGGAGCACCAGCCTCGAAAGTGCCTTCGATGGCTGTCTTGTCAGAAACCTTAGGGCCGCACGCGACAGCGGCAAAAGCAGCCACGGCTGCCAGAATAAATGATTTACGTCTCATATTCATGAATATTAATGTTCAACCTTTCCCGCCTCGAAGCGACACCACACAAGCGAGCCGCTTTTCCGCAACAAATGTAAAGTTATGAATATTTTCGAGAATATGAGTACCTTTGTTATACAGAATCAAATAATTATTGAATATGACGCTGAAAGCCAGCATAAAATCGATGAGGCTGAGGACTCTTCCGCTGTCCTTGGCCGGAGTGATCCTCGGGGTGACGCTCGCGGCGGACAAGACAGATGTCAGCCCGTGGACAGCCGCGCTGATCTTCCTGACAACGGTATGTCTCCAGATTCTCTCGAATCTTTCCAATGAGCTCGGCGACACCTTGAGCGGCACCGACTCTGCTGACCGTCAAGGCCCCCAGTACGCCCTCGGCAGCGGAGATATGACCGTAGGAGACATCAAAAAGCTCATCGGAATATTCATCGCCCTTTGCATCGTCTCCGGTCTGGCGATGATAAGTGTTTCCTTCAGGAGCATATTCAAAACTGAGTCAATCTGTCTGGAAGTGCTTGGCGCGGCGGCTATCGTGGGTGCGATGAAGTACACTTTGGGCAAGAATCCTTATGGGTACAGAGGGCTGGGCGACGTGTTCGTGTTCATATTCTTCGGCCTTGTGTCGGTGCTTGGCGGGTATTACGTCGCGGCTCGGGAACTGCCGCCACTGATTATGCTTCTGCCGGCCTCTGCCATCGGATGCTTCAGTGTCGGTGTGCTGAATGTCAACAACATAAGAGACATGAAGACGGATGCGGTGAACCGCGTGACCGTGGCCATCAAACTCGGGATGAAGGGGGCGAGAATATACCAGACCATCCTGGTCACATTGGGCTGGGCCTTGATACTGGTGTTTTGCGCGATCTATGATTCCGCGCCGGGACATTACATATTCATCATCACTCTTCCATTGTACATCAAGCACTTGCAAGGTGTATGGACCCGGAGCGAGCGTGCTCTCGACCCGATGCTGCCGATGCTCGTGACCTCAACTTTCTTCCTCTCCATCCTCGCCGGAGCGGGATTTTTAATTTTTTAGGAATATGCCGACAAAGACAAAAGTCAGGAATATGTTCGACAGCATCGCTGGCGACTATGACGCTCTGAATCACATACTTTCACTGGACGTGGACAAGATCTGGCGCAAGAAGGCCCTGAAACAGATCGTGGACGCTCCGGCTCCGGCTCCGGCCCGTGTCCTGGATCTGGCCTGCGGAACGGGCGATTTCTCGATCGCCATCGCCAAAGCCTTGAGTTCAGCGACCGGAAGTCACGTGACCGGCGTGGATCTGTCGGAGGGTATGCTGGCGGTGATGCGCGAGAAGGTCGCAAAAGCCGGCCTGACTGAGATGATAAGCATCGAGGAAGGAGACGGCGAGAACCTACGCTTCCCCGACAACACCTTCGACCGGGTCACCATAGCCTTCGGCATCAGAAACTTCGAGAATAGAGAGAAAGGCCTAAGGGAAATGCTCCGCGTCCTCAAACCCGGCGGCCGTCTCGTGATCCTTGAGCTCTCCCGCCCAGAGAACAAAGTCATCCGCTGGTTCTACGATCTCTATTTCCTCCACATCCTCCCGAAGATCGGCGGCAAGGTCTCCGGTGACAAGGCCGCCTACGCCTACCTCCCCGCCTCCGTCGCCGCCTTCCCCGGCAAAAAGGAATTCTCCGCCACGATGCGCGAGGCCGGCTTCCGCGCCGTCACCCACAAAGCCTTCACCCTCGGCATCTGCCGGATGTACACCGGCGAGAAATAGGGAAAAAAGCGTGGCATCTAAATTACTGAATATCAAGATAATAAACTATGTCCTAGTAGGAGACATCGCACCAGGACATAGCGTTTTTCCTTGATTATAAAGGAGTTATCTGCCACGATCGTCACTTCGCATCGACACTGACATTGTCGCAGTTTTCGAACGTGAAAGGCTCACCTTGCGGATCATATTCATAATCCTTGTTGAGAGTCACCTTGTTGTCCCTGTAGGTGACACCGTCCACGCAGTAGAGGTTCAATATTCTTGGATCAAAGGTCTTGAAGGTGTTGTCCTCAATCGTGATGTTGCTATGGTAGCGGCTTGGTTCCTTCTGCGGGATTCCGCTGCCTACCGCGATGCAGGCGCTCCCCCATCCCTTGCAGCCATGAAGACAGTTCTCGAAGACATTGCCTCTGATGGTCACATCCTTGACACCTGACTGCTCGTACCAGTAATTGCCGTCGCCCTCGAAAAGGATCGCGGCACCGGGAACATGGAAATAGTTGTCCTCAATGACGACCTTGCCTTTTGATCCGATCAGAAGACCTCTTGCCCTGTTGTTGCCGAAAGAACAGCCTTTGATCAGCACCTCAGGCTTCACAGACGCGTCGGCAAGCACATCCCTCTCCTCAAACCCCTCCGGTATCGGCTCCTCGAAAGTCACGACGGAATAGTCATCGTTGAACTTATAGACCTCCTTGACTTTCAATGTGTCGTACGTCATCATCGTGTTGTGGCTGACAAACTCCATATCCATTCCAACCTCGGCGAAATCCTTCCCATAGTTCGACCACAGAAGCAACTGGTTGTCCGAGACTTTCCGACGAGCCACCGCATACCATCCATGAATGTTGGTGGCATCGTCCTTCTGGTTCATGAACGTGCATCCGATCATTCTGATGAAGCCCTTGCAGTTCACGAAATGGGTTGCGTCGGCTGTGATGCTTATCATCCTGCCCTTGCCCGGAGATGGAACGACATTGACATTGTTGAGTTCAAGATCCTTGGATCTTTGGGCAATAACGCCCATTCCTCCGCAGTGCCAGATGTTCACATCCTTCAAGGTGAACCCGTCGCATCTTTCAAGCGTGAACGCGGGGTTCAGTCTGGCCGCGGCGCCGAAAACGAGGGTGTTGCCCGTGGTTACCCTGATGTCTTTCTCATAAACTTTGTAGTCTCCGTCAGGAAGAGCCTCGGCCTGAAGTCCCGGACCCCACACCCAATAGTCCCTGACATAATGAGCGACTTCTTTTTTCTCCGTGTCAAACTCCAGAAGATTGCCATAAGGGTACTTATTGCGGAACTCATCCCTAAACACGATGATCCCGCTCTCAAGGCTTATCCTATAGTCATCCGGGAACTTGACCTTGACCCAATCCTTGCCCGAACCCGTTATCAGACCTTCGGAATGGAATGTTCTTGTGTAATCAATGTCAAGACCGCTGACCGACACATTTCTGGAATCCTCGACATTGAACGGCGAGATGAATCCGGTGAACAGCAATGTCGTGCCGTTGCCTTCAATTCTAAGGCCGTCGGCTCCGACGATGTCAAATGCTATTCGCTTGTCACTCGGGTCGTTGTTGCTGATTTTCTGAAACTTGCCATAGCAGTAGTCCGGTTTGACAGGAAGAGTGCCTCCAGGCAGCACAAGGGTGCTTCCTTTGCTTTTCAGACAATCCTCCAAGGCCTTTCTTATGGCCGGCTCCACATCGTTCTGAACCATCTCCTCCGTCAGATAATCCTTGAGAAAGACTGTCTTGCCTGCCGGCTCCATAGAGCATGACGCGGCGAGGCAAACAAACGCCGCCATCATTATTTGAATTCTTTGTGTCATTACCTAAGCGATATATTCTTGATTTCCTTTCCTGATTTTACTGAATACTCACGGGTTTTTCCATCATAATTGACCGTGACCTTGATTCTTTGGTCGTCCAACCTTCGCGCGGCGATGTTGAAGTCTTTGCCGAAAGCCTTTATGTGGTCAAGAGACATCGTGTTCCAGCCTGAGGGCATCTGAACCTTCAGGCTGAATGAATCAAATCCAGTCGGACGTATTCCGAACAGACCTTCAGTGATCACCCTGCAATAGAGTGCGCTCTCACCCGACAGATGCCGCTGCGACCCTTCAGGGTAGGCCTCGACCGGATACGGGACGTGGGTTCCGAGAAGGCGGCGCTCCGAATAATCATGAAGCTGCACAAGCGCCTCGTCGGCATAGCCGGCGGCGAAAGCTCCTCTCAGAGCATAGAGGGTTGATCTGTCCCAGAAGGTTGTGCTGCCCTGCTGAGTCAGGATTCCGTCCCTGGTCATCATTTCCTTGGAGAACAGAGCCACGAGCGTACCCTCGGCCCTGTCATTGATACCGAAACACAACGGAAGACATATCCATGACCTCAACACATCGTTACCGTCATAGTAACGGTAAGTGTCATAACCGCTTACATTGCCGCCGAAATAATTCTCAATCGCCTTTTTCAGGTCAGCGGCCCGCCTGCGGTATGTCTTGGTGACCGATGAAGGCTCTCCCATCAACGGGGCAAGGTATGCGGCGGACACCAGCCCGTCGTAGTAGAGGCAGGCCGTCGAAAGATTGGCGTCTCCGGCAGGGAAGCGGCCCTCAAGCTCATCCGAGTCTGATTCCGGAACTCCGGCAGCGTTGAGTTTCCGGTGGCAATACTCCAGACACCATTTCAAGAACGGCCAGAGCTGCTCCGCCTCGTTCTTGTCTCCTCTCGCCAGAAGATACCTTGACAGCCCATGCGCTATCATGGCCGCATCCCCCCTGTCACCTGCTCCGTCCCAGATGTCCGTCCCCTCGGCAATTATCGAGCTTGGAACCGGTTTGAAATCATCATTCATGAATTCTGAATAAAGCCGGTAACAGTTGAACGCAGATTCGTTGCCGACCGCATAGCCAAGGAAAGGATAGAACGGATTGACATATTCACATTCGTCATTGCACCAAAGCGCGGCATAGTAGGACTCTCCGCCGGGACCGTGCATAAGGCCTCCCTTTGTCCTGTAAATGCTTTCCGAGGCTCTGATCTTGGCGAATCTAAACTCTGTGTTGATCACAGTGTCAGGTGTTTCCAGAATCAGGGACGAATCGATGGCGTCGCGGATGAAGGACATCCTGTCGGCATATTCCGCATCAATGTCAGGTACGATCATCCTTTCCGTGTCGGCCCGATAAGCCTGAAAGGCCGCATGGAACCTTATCTCGTTCCGCGGCGCAAGGACATAAGTCCCGCTTCCGAATATATCGGCCCTGATCACATAACTGCCGTCCAGCCCTTCTCCGGCCAGGGTCCTTACCACTTGGCTGAACTCAGGAACGCTTACCGTCAATGGCTTGTCCGAAATATTCCTCAAGACATAGATCTCGCAGACCATTGGAAGGGTACGGCTGGGAAAGATTGTCTGGCTCACTTCCGCGACAGGCCTCGTGTAGTCACCGCGGGCGCCACCGACATTGGCCTTTCCGACACCATATTCATTGACAACGGAAAGGGCTCCGTTTATGGACACTTTCTTAGTGGAAAGCTGCCGAGGGACAATAGAGTTGATCCCGACCAGCGACATGACGTCCGTACCAATCCTGTAAAGCAGGCTGGCGTGCGTGTCATTAGGGACACGGCGAAGCATCGGGAAAACCAACGATCTTTCCTGGCCGAACAGGCCTTTTTCGTCAACCATCCATCGAAGGACGCAGGAAACCTGTTCCCCGCTCATCTCGATGTGGTCGGAATATGGCAGGACGATCCTTTCGGGATTCAGCTCTATAGAACCGTCCGTTCCGATTGTCCAGCACGTCTGCGAATATGCCGCATTGGCGCTCGTTACCAGCGCCAGAATGGCCCACAGAATCCTTTTCATCACGTTTTTATTTTATTATTCCCACATCTTTGACTTCCCAGTCATCCGTTCTGAACGGAGCGAAAGGCTGACCGGAGGTTGTCATCACGTTTGCGTCCTCGGGATAGTTTCTGAAAGCATAGCGAGCGGCTACAGGCTCGGGGACATCTTCCGACCAGACTTCAATCTTATTCTGCCACCAGCGGAAGTTGACTTTGGCCTTATGCCAGACCTTGTCCGCCCCGGCGATCTCAAAGCCTCCCGGAGTGTAGTAGCCGTCCGAGGCGAAACCGAGAATGCTGTCGGACTCATTGAACTCATTCTGTCCGGAAAGATTGTTGAAACTCAGGACAAGCTGGTTGCACTTGTGGTAATCGTTGTACTCCTTCTCCATCGACTTGTAGGTCGGAGCAGGAAGCGGCACTCCATCGACACCATAGTCGTTACGGAGCGCGAGCCATGCAAGCCTGGTGCCCACCTCCATCTTCTTCCGAGGATGTATGCAAGTACGGCTGCCGATGTCTGTCGTTGCGGCAATGCCGCTATGAGGGATTTGAGCCATTGCCTGGTACTGTGCCTCCACGACCAGAGGCAGAGAGCGCAGTCCCTCGCCGTTGTAGGGGTAAGGGGCAAGCTGAACGAAATAGAACGGCATTCCCTCATCCTCCCAGATATTCCTCCACAAGTCAACCATGGAAACCATAAGATTCCTATAGTCAAACCAGTTGATCCTGTTCGACTCCCCTTGGTACCAGATCCATCCCTTGGCCGTGTAATGGCGCAGAGGCCAGATCATCGAGTTGAACAGCCTGTGGGGCTCACTGGTGACCCCTTCTCCGGAGAGGGCGAACTCATGGTTGATCCCCTCGGTGGAGAGGATTGCCTCATCGCTCATCCAGCATTCGATGCGTGTGCCTCCCCAGTTCGAGGAGATCAGACCCACCGGCACACCTACGAGAGCCTTGGACAACGCCCTGCCGAAGAAATAACCGCAGGCGCTGAACTGACTCGCGTTCCTCATGGTAGGCAAAAGCCATTCTCCTCCGCAGGTGTCCGCCGGTTCGTCAGCCGGAACCCGGGGAACCTGGAAAAACCTGATCAAGGAGGCCTCGGTAGGGACATCCATCAGGTACTCGGGATAATTTTCGACCGGCTGCATCATGAAACCGCAGAGCGGCATCTCCATGTTGGACTGCCCACAGCAAAGCCAAACCTCGCCGAGCATGATCCCCCGGACGGTGACCGGCTCGCCGTCGGAGATGGTCATGGTGTGAGGGCCGCCGGCGTCAGCGGTCGCTACCCTGACACGCCAATTCCCGTCCGGATCAGCTTTGGTACGATACCTTTCCTTGCTCCATGACACAGACACTGAGACCTTTGCCCCGGCCTTGGCCTTTCCCCAGACATTCACGGAAGTGTTGCGCTGAAGAACCATGTTGTCACCGACGAGCGATGGAAGAGAGACTTTCGCAGACACGGACAAAGCAGTCAGCACCACCGCCGCCATCACAATAAGAAACCTTTTCATATCATTCAAAATTTTAATGCAGACATCAAGTGATCATTGAAAAATAACTTAAACTAAATCTGACACAAATTTAGTTCAACTTATTTTTTAACGCTTACCAAAAATAACAAAAATCATCGAATAGGAGCCATAACATAACAGGCACCACCTCCCGGAGCAAGCGGAACGGCATTCTCGACAAGAGAAAAATAATCTGGGACAGTTTCAGCAAACGTCCGTACGCCCCGTTAAGAAGCACCGTGCAGGGTAAAGGCGACGAGCAATTCCTTCAGCAAATCAGCGAGATAGTGTCTGTGAGATTTACCGACATGGATTTCTCCGTCGATGACTTGGCGGAGCAGATGCACCTGAGCCGTTCCGTCCTGTTCGAGCGTACCAAGGAGGCCTGCGGCATGACTCCTAACAATTTCATCAAGGAGATGCGTCTGCGCAAGGCCGCCAGCCTGCTGGCCGAGCAAAAGTACAAAGTCAATGAGATCTGCTACATGGTAGGCTTCAACACCCCGTCGTACTTCGCCAAATGCTTCTTCAGGCAGTTCGGTGTCCTGCCAAAGGATTTCGTCGGCTGAGACGACCCAGATGTGCGGGAATGCGATTGACGTCACAGATCCGAGATTGTCTCGTTCCGCAGATCGGCGATGAGCCTGTCGATCGAATCCTTTGTGACATGCTGCATGACGACAACATGCGACAGCTTTCCGCCAAACGCCGCGTCCTCGCCGCAAGCGAGATTATATTTCCTTACGACTTTGGCGGAAGGACGGCGGAATATGACCGTGTTGCTATATTCATTGTTCCAATAAGGCCAACCTATCCTTTTAAGCTCAGACTTAAGGTATCGCGTGTTTTCAAAAATCCTCGCGGCCTGCTCTGTCCAGCCTTCATCGCCGACCGTTTTCATAAGCCACCAAAATTTGAGTGGCTCGATTCCTGATCGTGAGCAGTTTATCATGCGCATGTTAGCGTTCAGATAAGAGATGTCGTAGGTTGACTGATTGTCGTAAACGTCGCGGGTTGTGATGAAGAGCCCGCAAGGGCTGTCGATGCCGAAGAATTTATGACCGCTGACGCTAATGGAATCAAAGCCGGTTTTCCTGTGTACCAGCGGTAAAACTCCTCCAGTCTTATGTCATTGTTGCCTGGATAACCAAGGGTCATACTCCTTTCGGCAAGGCACTCGGACGCCCATCTGTCAAGTTGTTCAAATCCTGAAGAAACCACAACCTGAGCCGACAAAGCCAGACTGCCTGACAGCGCAGTCAGGCCGATCATCAAGCCCCTCATCAGCATGCTGTTCATAACTATTCAATACATTATTGAGTCAACTTAAAAAAGTACCATTCGCCACTTTTTACCCCCGTTGGAAGTACCTGTGTGGCACATATTTTTTTCAAAAAAAGACTTTTTCAAGTGGACTCATTATTGGTTATTATAATCGTTCCTTAACCACATAGAAGAGTCTCGGAACCAAACACAAAAATAATGAATTATACTTTATTTCGAAGATTTGGATCCATGAGTCCACTTGAAAAAGTGCCATTTGCCACTTTTTACCCCTTACAGAAGTATCTGCGAGGCACATGTTTTTCAAAAACGACTTTTTCAAGTGGACTCATCCATTGCGGATTGAATGATCCGCGCCAATGATTTTGCCTTTTCGGCAAAACGAAGTAAATTTGTGTTCAACGAAACGGACGGACGGTTTGCCGGGCTTCTTTGGCCGGGCCTCTGACGAACAGACGATAAACAGTGATATTCAAGAATATGAGAAAGTACCTTTTGATTGCGGTTCTGGCGGTGCTGCCGTTTTTGGCGGAGGCGCAGAACGGGCCGGCCATTGCCAGGATCGTGTGCGGGCCTTACCTTCAGAATGTTACCACGGACAGCTTCACGGTGATGTGGATGACGGATGTAGATGCCGTGGGGTGGGTGGAGATCGCTCCGGACAACGAGGAGAATTTCTACTACAAGGACAGGCCGAAGTACTACGACATGCGCGGCCACGGGCTGAAGCCTATCGGCAAGATCCACAAGGTGACGATTGGCGGGCTTAAGCCCGGCACCAGCTACCGCTACAGGGTGATGATGACGGCGGTGCAGGACTACCACAACAACTACAATCCGGTCTACGGGAAAGGCTCCGGAGCGCCGGCCTACAAGGTTGACCTGCCTAAGGCCACCACTCTCAAAGAGGATTACAGCGAGGTCAGGTTCGCCGTTGTCAACGACGTGCACGCCCAGGACTCGCTACTGCGCAGACTGTTCGCGGACAAGGAGAAGAACAAGGAGTTCGACTTCGTTCTGTTCAACGGAGACATGACCTCCGACCTGGCCTACAGCGAGAAGATCGTCCGGCACTACCTCAAGCCGGCCAGCGACCTGTTCGCCGACCAGACTCCTCTCTTCATGGCCCGCGGCAACCACGAGTTCAGAGGCAGGGACGCGCTGCGGATCTCTGAATATTTCGACTTCCCGGAGCACGGCCCCTACTACACCTTTAAATATGGCAAGTTCCTGTTCCTGGTGCTGGACGGCGGCGAGGACAAGGTGGACAGCGACATCGAGAACCAAGGACGGCTCTGCTCGGAGCCTTATCTGAACGAGGAAGCCAAATGGCTCAAGGGCGTGGTGGAGAGTGATGAGTGGAAGAACGCCGAAAGAAGGATCGTCTTCAACCATATTCCCCCTCAGATCAAGGACGCATGGCACGGCAATCTGAATATGTCGGAGAAGTTCCTTCCTATCCTCAACGGTGCGGGTGTCGATCTGATGCTGAGCGGCCACGTGCACAAGTACTCTTTCCGCGAAGTTGGATCTACCGACGCCGCATTCCCTGTGATCACCAACGGCCAGTGGCAGAGGATGGAGGTCACCGTGAACGCCAAAAAGATCGCCGTCAGGATCTACGACACCGACGGCAAGCTTACCCACACAGTGGATCTTTAGTAACCTTCAAAGAATAACCTGCCTCATCTTAAGGAATCTTTTCGGTCTATATCTGTTTTCTCATCAGTCATGTGCCACCGGCACACTCCTTCTTCGAAAATAGATCTATCCTCGAAAATCTTCTCCTAATCTGAAGCAGGTTATTTTTTTCACGTTACTTAGAGGTCTTGTTCTGAAAGGCTCGCAAGGAGGTGCGTAAGACTCTGAGCCTAATCAAGGATTCCTTTGAGTAAGTCCGGGATCACCAATTCCTCACAGTGGATGGAGGCGAGCCGGATGCGGCCCTCGTCTGTAAGCGAGAAGATCATCCCCCGCTTGTCAGCCGGGTTAAGTTTCCGGCTGATGAGGGATGTTTTTTCCGCCGAGGCAAGAACCTTGGACATATTCGAATGTGTAAGCCCCAACTCATCTGATAGTTCCGATGCCGAAGCGCTTCCCTGCCCCGCAAGGAAGCAGAGAAGCATCGCCTCGTTCAGGTTCAGCCCGAATTTCCTCTGAAACTCAGCGTCCAGCCCGGAGATCGCCCTATGGATCTCGCGAAGGCGGCAGATTGTGTTCTTCTTATTCTCCACGACCTACCAACTACAGCTCAACTTTAAGAACATCCTTGATGATTCCCTTGAGCTCCGTCTTAGACAAAGCCCCGAGAGACCTCTGCGGCTTACCCTTCATCGGAATGAACAGAAGCGTCGGAATCGATCTTATGCCGAAAAATGTAGCCAGTCCCCTCTCATTGTCCACATTGACCTTGTAGATGGTGAGTTTCCCTGAATATTCCTTGGCCAGTTCGTCCAGCACAGGCGACAGCTGCCTGCACGGCCCGCACCAGTCCGCATAGAAATCGACAATGGCCGGCTGAGATCCGAGATATTTCCACTCATCGGGGTTCTTTTCGAAGTCGTAGACCTTCTTAAGGAAATCAGCCTTGGTGATGTGTACCACCCTTGTCGTCGGCTTTTCCTTCGCCGCCGTCTCCTCATCTGGCCTTACCGCACCCGTCATCTCAACACTCTGCTCTTCCGCCGGTCTTCCTGCACCCGACAGCTCTGCTTTCTGCTCTTCCGCCAACCTTTCGGCATTCGGCACCTCAGCATTCTGCTCTCCCGCCAACCTTTCGGCATTCGGCACCTCAGTCGTCAATTCATTCCCTTTCAGCGTTTTAACTCCAGAATTTTCCAGATCCATCTTCTCAACTCCCAGCTCAGCAACCCGAGTCAGAGCCACTTCGACAGACTCGGCAACCAAAGCACTTCCTATTCCCCACCTTTCTGTAGCCTTGGTCTCAAAAGAAGAGAACAGAAGAAGCCCACCGACAGCCACCCCGCTGATGCAAAAGAGCGCCTTTAACGTAATTGCATTCATAATAATCAGTGTTTTAAATAATTAACAAGCATTTATACAATAGTTTCCAACGAAAACTTTCCCAAAGTACGGAATTAATTTCCAATAAAACAAATTTCCAAAGGAAAATATTATCAAGAACTATCTTCGGTCATTCATCGCACCTGCGCTTAGAAAGCAGAGCGACCAAGCCCCCTTTCAGAGATAGCCTCGTGCGCAGGAAGCACCTTTCCGCTCACGGGAGTCCCCCGCTGGCCTGCCTCGTGCGCAGGAAGCGCCTCTCCGCTCACGGGAGTCCCCCGCTGGCTCGCCTCGTGCGCAGGAAGCGCCTTTCCGCTCACGGGAGTCCCCCGCTGGCTCGCCTCGTGCGCAGGAAGCGCCTTTCCG
>ERZ772860.1080-NODE-1080-length-20336-cov-10.878606_pt1 | contig 20336 bp, 14 predicted proteins | sample MGYA00511342_ERZ772860 | MGnify/ENA primary metagenome ERZ772860 (study PRJEB29015, sample SAMEA2737665) | human gut metagenome | biome: human gut; feature: human-associated habitat; material: faeces | place: China | collected 2012 ... | reverse complement strand
CTGCCGAAAAGCAGCTTGAAGAGAAAAAAATCGAGGGTTCAATCCTTGATACACCGCTGCACGATACCGGCAGCTTCTGGCTTGCGTTCCTTTCCTTCTTCCTTGCCATCCCCGGCTTGATTGCGGGTGCGATTTTCAAAAAGCACAACTATATCCGCAATTACAAGAAGTGCAAGAAGGGCGCGATTGCCGGCCTTATCACAACGGCAGCAATTATTGTCCTGTTCGGACTTATGCTGATAATTTCTATCCTGTAATCGGACTTTAAAAAAGGACGGCGGACTGAATTCAGTATGAGGCGAACAGCAAAAGAAAAAAGTCTTCCGAGGCCAAAGCCGGTACAACGCATTGAAGTGTCGGACAAACATACCGCGTTGCGAATTGTGTGTTTCGTGATTTGCATCCTGTTTGCGGTTGTTGCGATGTCATATGCGGTGTACCGGCTTGTTACAAGGCCGAGCGGATGGACAACGATCAAAGCGGCTGTTACCGGTGAGGATAACTGCACCGATGAACTGCTGCTTCAGTATGATATTGGCCTGCGCGACGATATTTCCACAACGACTGAATATAAACAATTGGCGGAAATGTATTCAAATTTGTGCAGCGAGGCCTACCGCATATTTCAATCAGACGAGGAATATTTCGGCGCGGATGATGCACCGGCAGCAAACCTCGCTTATTTGAATAAACACCCGAACGAGGTTGTGACGGTTGATTCCGCGTTGTATTCGGCATTTGAGCTGATTCGAGATAACGGCAGCAGATATCCGTATCTTGCGCCCGTTTATACGGAATACAAAGGGCTCTTCTCCTGCGAAAACGACAGTGAGGCCGAGGAATTTGACCCGATGCTTAATTCGGAAGTACGCGGGTTTGTTGATGAAACGCTGACGTATGTAAATAATCCCGATGCAATCGACATTGAACTCCTGGGTGAGAATAAACTTCGACTCAATGTTTCGGACGAATACGCCGACTTTGCATCCCAAAACGATATCGGAGAATATCTGGATTTCTTCTGGCTGAAAAATGCATTTATCGTTGATTACATTGCAGAACATTTGGCCGAAAACAGCTATATTCACGGAACAATAACGACGTATGACGGTTATACGCGGCATCTCGGCGGAGCGGGCATGGCCCTGTCGATGAATTTTTATGACGAGACCGACGGACGCGGAATCCCTGCGGCGCAGATGGATTTTAAGACGGCGCGCAATGCTGTTTATTTCAGGAATTATGAAAATTCCGATATGGACACGATGCATTTTTACACCTATTCGAACGGTGAAGTCCGCAATCCGTTTGTTGATCCTAAGGACGGACTTTGTAAGGCGTCAAAAAGTGATCTGCTGATGTATTCGGACAAACTCGGTTGTGCGGAAATTGCGCTTGCGGCCTACGGATTGTATTCGTCGGATTCTTTTGACACCGAAGCGGTGCTTTCGACTGCAAAGCGCGGAGTGAATGCCCTTTACTGCGATGGAACCGAGGTTTGCTTTACGGAGGCTGAGGCAACTCTTTCGCATTTGTACCAAAATGACGGACTCAGCTATTCAGCGAAACATGTTTCCTGATGGAATTCTAATCGGATTTCAACTGCAATACGAAATATACGGATTATCAAGGCTTGCCGCAAGGCAGGCCTTTTGATTATTGCCTGAAAGGAAACGGAGGAGATGAACGGGAAATGAAAAATGAAAAAAGCGCAGCGAACTGAATTCACTGCGCTGGTGACCGGTAGGGGAGTCGAACCCCTGCTGCCGCCGTGAGAGGGCGGTGTCCTAGGCCACTAGACGAACCGGCCAAACTTGATTGCGTTGCTTATTATACCAAAGCAATCAAGAAAATGCAACCCCGAAGAAGCTTGAAATGAAGATATATTTAACGAACCAAATCAAACACGGATTGAAAATTTCAGGCATGAAGCAGCCGTCGGAAAGTATTGCACGGGAAATAATGTCCGAATCAGCGTTAGGAATATTTCCCGGGAAATTAGCTGCAGCGGGAGAAAGCCGACTTTTATCTGTCGAGCTCAAGATGAATATGCAAGTTTCGACTTAAAGCTCAATATGCTTTTTCACTGTTCAAATGCGGCAATTTATGGTATAATCAGGTCAAATACCGGTAAAAAACGCAGCTGAGATAAAAATATGCGGATCCGGCCGCCGCTCACTGCTGCAGTTTTTGTCCGGCATGTTTCCGAAAGCGTAAGAATTTGATTCGGCTGCGCTTTAACTGCGGGAAATTCCCGCAGACGGAAAAATCATTATACAAAGGAAGGTATGTTAATGGGAAACATCATTTCCGTGCTGTACATCCTTGCGTTTGCAGGCTGCGGCATACTCACTGCACGTCCGATTTTTGCATCGGATCGCCCGCTGAAGAGGATTCTGTTCGGATTAACTTTCGGACTTGTAATGCTTCTTTGGCTTCCGGTGTTGTTTGCGTTTATTCTCGATTTCACACTTGCTGCGCAGATTCTTGCGCTTGCCGCAGCGGTGGTCATTGCGGGCGTATCAACATTCTTTGCCGTTAAAAAGCAAAAAAGCGGCAAAATCAAGTATAAAGCCGCTTCAAAGCGCGACCTTGTTCCGCTGCTGGTCACGATAGTGCCGTTGGTTGCAGTCGGCTGGATACTTCATGCGAATCACACGATAACAAATGCATCGGACGGTTCGCTGCACGTCGGGCAATGCACTTTCGGCGATTTGTGTATGCATTTAAGCTTTATCACAAGCATCAGTGTGCAAAAAACGTTCCCGCCGAATTATTCGCTTCTGCCGGGAACCCCGTTGGGCTATCCTTTCCTGTGCGACAGTGTCAGTTCGACTTTTTATACACTCGGAGCGTCGCTTCGAATTGCGGCAATGCTTCCCGCACTGTACGCTTTTCTTGTTGTTGTGCTGGGTGTGTATTGTTTCTTTGATGAATGGTTCAAAAACACACGCGTCTCCGTGCTTGCGACATATCTTTTCTTTATCGGCGGAGGCTTAGGGTTCGCTTACCTTTTCAACAACAAACAGCTGCTTGCGGGCGAGGGCATAAACCGTTGGCAGGAAATGCTTGAAGGTTTTTACAAAACACCCACCAATCTGCCTGCCGAGGGACTTCGCTGGGTCAATTCAATTGCTGATATGCTTATTCCGCAGCGTGCAACTTTGTTTGGCTGGGCGCTGCTTTTCCCCGCACTTCAGCTTTTGCACAGGGCGGTCATGCAGCGCGAATACAAATGCATAGTTCCGCTCGGTATCATTGCGGGATGCATGCCGCTTGTTCATACGCACAGTTTTCTTGCGATCGGAATTATTTCCGCGTTCCTTTTCGTTGCCGCTCTCGGAAAAATGCTGATGAGCGGTGTTTCCGAAAAACACGAGAAGCTTGCTGTCCGCAATCTCGGACTGTTCGTTTGCTCGGCAATTGTCGGTGCATTGCGAATGATGAATATTCGTGTTGTTACCGAAGGGTTGAATGACAGGTTCACGATCATTGCGGGCGCGCTGACTGTTGTTGTTTCCGTTGTTCTGCTGGCTCTTGCTCTGCCCAAAAAGAACGCCAAAGGTGAACGGAAGGGATCCGATGACGGCCTTGAAACCGAGCTTGCGACGGAGCTTATGCCAATGTCCAAAGCCACCGAACGCAAATACATATCAGCAGTCGGAATCGCATCGGCGGTTGGTCTTGCGATTTCATCAATGCTGCAGGAAAAAGCATCCGCGCTCGGTTTCGTGCTGCCGGTGTTTATGATTGCAGCAACGATTCTGCTCATTGTTTATAACGGCAAAAAGGCCGGAAGGAAGCCCGCTTCCGATGAGGTGAAGCATGTGCGTTGGTTTGCTCTGTTCGGCGTGATTGCGGTCGTGCTTGCCGCACCGCAGCTTTTCGGATTCACGTTTAAACAGTCCGTGAACAACGACTCGTTCCTGCGTTGGGGATTTAATTGGTGCAATGTCAGTGACAGCTGGCTTTGGTTCTATATCAAGAATCTCGGACTCATTTTCATTCTGATGCCTGTTGCGCTGCTTTCCGAAAAAAAGCAGAACAGACTGTTCTATTACGGAACACTCGTTATATGGCTGCTGTGCGAAGTGCTGATTTTCCAGCCCAACCCGTACGACAACAACAAGCTGCTTTTCGTTTGGTTCGCATTTACCTGCGGCATAGTTGCGAATTATCTCATAACAACATTTGCACGGCCCGTTACAAGACTGGAGCGCGGGAAACGCCGCGTGCTGCGCGGCAAGACCGCCGGTCGCTATCTGCTGCTTGCAATGATGCTTATTGCAATGCTGCTTTCCGGCAGCCTGACGCTGGTGCGCGAATACATCTCGGGCGATCACATTGCATTCGCTGCGGATGCGGACGGGAAGAGGAGCCTGCAATACATTGAAAGCGGCTACGAGGTTGTGCCGGCGGCGCAGGTTGAGCTTGCGGAATGGATAAACACAAATACCGACGAACCCATTGCGGCGGATGCAACCTTCCTGACCGAAAGCAACCATAATAATGCAGTTGCAATGCTCACGGGACGCAACATTTTCTGCGGCTCGGGCTCGTTCCTTGAATACCACGGCGTTAACTATCGCCCGCGCAAAGAGCTTATAAAGCCCATGTATGAACAGCCCGAAACTTGCCTGCTTCGGTATGCGGCGGAATACGATATTGACTATGTGCTTGTGGGAACACGGGAGCGCGGAAGCTATGCGGTTGATACGGAATGGTTCAATGCAAATCTTCGGGTCGTGTACCGCAATGCGCAGCTGACGGTCTACAAGATTGCAAAATAACAAGGCAAAGGTTCCGTGTTGAACTTTTTCGATGCGGGAGGAAAGAAAAACAATAAAAAGAAAACCGTGCGGCAGCGAAATGACTCAAGCCGCACGGTTTTTAAGTTCGGATTCTTTTAAATTCAGATTATTATACCCGTGCTGCTCCGTTTCGGCATTGATGACGTGAGCAAAAAAGTGCCGAAGGGGCAAAACGGCAAAAGGGTTTTAAATCAATGCCCGTCAACCATTCTCAGGAAAAAGTAGATGCGTCCGCCGAGGTTGGATTCCCAATGCTGATCGGCGCAGGTGAGAACGGTCAGAAAACGGTCGTTCGGAGTGACATGAACCGAATAATCAAGCTCGGTTCGCGCCTGCTGATAGGTTATCCATTCGGAAATCTGTTCGGATGTCATGCTCTCCATGGTTTGCGGATAATTGCAGTTATAGTACTGGGAAGATTGCTCGGCAGAAGCGGGCTTTTCTTCGTACATTGCAAAAACTTCCCAAGTATGCGTTTCGCCGAAAAGGTTCAGCGTCCATAATCTGTTTTTGAATTCCCCGTAAGTCGGTGCGTACTCATCCTGAATCTTGTGCAAATGATGCAGCATTATGCCTGCACGGCGCAGATTATGGCCGGAAATCACCATGTTTTGCGAGGGATAGCCGTAATAAAGATAAATTGCTCCGCGTGAGGATGAGTTGCCGCGTGCATCATGGTAATGATAATAAAAATTCGGACCGAACATCAAGGGTGCGTCAATATTCGTGCCGTCAAGTTTGATATAGCCGACGGTATCGGCATTTGTTCGCTCCGCATTTGCGGTCTGTTCGGAATAGCGGAAACTTTTTGCATATTGATCGATTACGGTGTAATTCGAAAGATGACAGCGAAGCTGCTCGACATCTGCCGCATCAACGGAATTCGGCTTTGCGGCATCGCGCAGTATATTTGCCGCCTGAAGCTGAACGGGATCGAGCTGAACATTGCCGCTGAGGTAAGCGGCGAGAAGATCTGCATCGGCGGCGGTTATGCTCCCGTCCATGTTTATATCGCCGAGGATGACCGCTGTGCCGCGGTTTCCGTTTTCAAGCGTATATTCATCACCCGTACGAATTAACGGATCCGAATCCGGTGCAAGCCCGAGTACAAAACCGCCGTCCGCAAGATAAGGGCGCAGCCGCCATGAAGCGGTTTCACCTTCGCAAAAGTCGTTGCTTCCGAATGCGTGTACCGTGCCGTCATCCGACAGCACGAGTGCGTGCCCGAAAGCACAGGAAAAATCCACAACGTTTGCATCATCTTCCGTGAAGGCCTCGGATATGCGCCTTCCGTCCGTGCCGGCAAGTTCACAATCCGTATGCAGCCGTCCCGCATAGTCAACGTAGGCAAAACAATTATTGCCCGCAAAGGCATATTTGCAGTCTGCCGCACCCAAAAGCACCGAAGTCGAGGCATCTGCCGCATTGCTTGCGCAAAGAAACAGCCCGCCCTCCGTCCGTGCAGCAAGATTGCTGCCGCATGCGGCAATTGATGTCAGGCTGTGCCCGGAAAAGAGAGAAAGCTCGGGCGAATTGCCGCGGGAATGAATCTTTCCGCTTGCTTCAACCGCAATGAAAAAATCGCTGCCCGCCGCGATAAGGCGGATATTATTCAAATCACCGGTGTTGAGCATTTCGCTGTAGAGCTGAGCTTCGGCATCGGATGCCGCTGCGGATTCGGTTCGCGCACCGATGGCAATGACTCTTCCGTCACCGGAAAGTGCATACACAATTTCGCTGCTGCAGCAAACGGCGGTTATGTCGTTAAGCTTTGCCGATTCCTGCCGAAGCGCATCACTTCCGGAACAGAGCAATCGGCCTTCTTTTGTCAGTCCGACGGTAAAGGCAGGCGCGGCGGCAATTGCCTTGACATCGCGCCAATCATAGCAATAAGCCTGTCCGTTATTGTAACCGATATATGACATAAGCCCGACGGAGGACAACCCGAACGAAAGGCCGTCTCCTGCCGCGACTGCACCGCACGGTACGGACGGAAGCTCGCTCGGCACGGGAAAAGGTGCGGGTGTTTCGGGCGTCGCCGAAGGTATTTCGGAGTCGGGCACAGCAGGGGACCCGGGCGGGACGGGGTTCGACTCTTTTTTTAAAGACAGGCAGACGATAAGCCCGGCGGCAAGAAGAATTGCGCCTGCCGCAATCAATATGCCGCGTCGTCCGATTTTTTTCACAAACCCACCTGCGGGGACAATGTTTCGGTGATTCGTATCTTTTTTTATTTTTTTCATGTAAGTTCCTCAGTTTTTATTGGATTGTACCCAAACTCGAATTGTTCAAAACCAATCCCAAATCGTGCAGGACGGCATCAAAAATGCGAACCGCGCTTTTTTTCGACTGCTGCGGCATACCGCACGGCATCGCGCACGGCATCGAAAGGCGAGTCGGCCGCCGCAAATATCTCATTGCGTAAAGACAAAAAGAGTTCAGAATCATTTGCGGCAAAGGCAATTGCTTCTGCGGTCAGCTTTCCGTTGCCGGTAAAATTCCGCCCGACAAGGCTTCGTGCCTGCGCAGCGTCGCCGGTGATGAGCCGTTTGAGATTAAAAACATCGTTCAAATTGATTTCGTCACCGTTTGCCGCACGAAAACTCTCCGTATCGGCGGGCGCAATTTTCGCGTTGCGCGGGCAGGCATATTGGCAAATTTCACATCCGATAAAAGTTTTCTGCATGGCGCGAACGCTGTCCGGATGCTGCGCGGTTTCCATTTGCAGCCGCATACAGCGTTCGGTCGTCAATCCGTTTTCGGATATTGCACCGGTGGGGCACGCTTTCATGCAGAGGGAGCAATTGCCGCATTCGCTTTGCCGAGTGTTCAACGAGGGAAGGACGGTCAGCAATTCGGAAAGTGTTTCGGGCGGAATTTCCCGAACCGCAAACGTAAGAAGAACGATCCGCGTTCCGAATTCGGGCAGTGCAATCAATGAGTTGCGGCATTTAATGCCGATGCCTTCCGCTTCAAGCTGCATTTTGACGGGAATATCGGTTTTTTCGACGTGAATTCCCGCAGCGGTCAGGGCTTCCGCCAGTTTTTTTGCACTGTGATAAGCGCGGTTGGATGCAATGTAGTATGCAGGTATACGTTCGTCAGCCGTAAACGGCGCATAGGGGGACACAAGCACCGCAATGCTGTTTGCCCATGGATATGCTGTCGGAGCATCGGCGGTAAGATTGAACCGATTGCGGCCGAGGTCAAATTTGCGCGGCGTTGTAAAAAACACCTGTAAGAATCCGTAATCGGCGGCTGTCGTTCGGAAAACAGCCCGCAAATCGCAGGGGGAAACAGCGTGGGGAGTGGGTGCTGACTGCATACGGTGCGCTCCTTTCTGTTCGATTTAATCCGTTTTGCGGTTGGTTCAATATGCGGACGGATTCCTCTTTCGTCCGTAAATTGCAGCAGCCAAATGCGCAGACGGGCGGATGAAGAATATATGTCAATTGTACCATACGATACCAATATCGGCAAGAGGGAACGGAAAACGAAGAATGAAACAGAAAGCGAAACCTGTTCAAATTGAACATAATAATATATTTAACGGAAAACGGCAAAAGCGCGGGATAATCGGGTCATTTCACGATAACACAAGTGAAAGAAAAAATAAGGAGATACAACCATGGACACGAAAGAAATCAATGCAGCCGTTAAATGCGCAGTGGAAACAACGCAGCAGCCGCCCTCTTTTTTCATTCACGGTTCATCCGTGTTTGCACTGGAAACCGAGGCAGTTAAAACCGCAGATACGCTGAAAAGATGCGAAAACATGTATTTTCGCGGAATCGTTAAGTATTTTTCAATCAAAATGCCCTATTTTTCGGATATGGCAGGTTCGGAAAATTTCCTTGCACGGCTTGACGAGAGCATGAACACAGCGGCGGACTTTTACAGCGAGTTCAAAGGTGTTGTGATAATTGAACTTTCGGAGGAATGGGCAAAGAAAGGCATCAACGATGCGTTCTCATGCCTTCCGGGCTATATCGGAATGCATAAATGCATTTCGTACATTGTCATTATTGAAGCGGAAAAAGAGTCGGCATCGATTGACGATATGAGGAGAGCTTTGAACGGAAGCACGATTTGGATCGATATACGCATGAAAACGGCGGAAATAGGGCAGTGCATAAATCTTTTCTTCAAAACGGCGAAGGAAGTCGGAATGACCGTTTCGGATGCCGCTTCAAAAGAGCTTAAAAAAACACTTGAAAATGCCGATGTTTCCGTTTTGCCGCTTGATCAGGTTGTTCTTCGAACGGTGCAGCAAATAAAGCTGAACAAACAAGTCAAGAACGCCAACCCTGTTATTGAAGCGGGCGATTTGGATATAATGCCTCAAAAAAGGACGTGTGAAAGGCGAGGCCGCATCGGATTTTCTGCAAAGGAATAAGGAGGAACACAATATGCTGAGTGATGGATTGAAATATCAGGATTCAAGGATGGCGACTTGCGAAGAGATGAAGCAGGATCTTGCGCCGTTCGCATTGCATGATGCGGCCGCAAAGTCCAAGGGCGGGCCGGTGCTGCTGCGCGACGGCGACACGGTTTATACGGATCCGAGTGATTCGCATTCGCTGATAGTCGGGGATACGGGTTCAATGAAGACGCTGCGATTCGTGCTTCCTCTCATTTATTCCTGTGCGGCGGCGGATGAATCAATGGTTATTGTTGACCCGAAGGGCGAGCTTGCGCGGAAATCCGAAAGTTTTCTTTCCGCGAAGGGCTATAAAACAGTTATCATCAACATGAGGGATCCGCAGCGTTCGCCCGACACATGGAACCCGATGGGGGTTATAGAGAGGGCGTACAAAAGCGGGGAAGAGGGGCAGCAAAAGGCCGTTTTGCAGCTTAATGATATGCTGAACGACATTTTCTTTCGAAGAGTCGATACAAAGGATCCCTATTGGAACGAGTCCGCAGGGCAGCTTGCTCTGGGCATATGCCTGCTGCTTCTTGCATTGGGCGAAAAGCTGAACATGAAGAATCTGCTGAAATGGCGATATGAAAAGCTTGCCGACGGAACGCTTGATAAATGCTTCCGAAATCTGCCGACGGACGGCGAGATCTACCAAAACCTTGCGGGTTATTTGGGTATGACGGCCGAGAACACAAAGTCCTGCATAAGGTCAACCTTTGATCAGCTTGTGCGCGTGTTCAAGTCCGCACCTGCACTGACTGAGATGCTGAATGATACGTCATTTGATATTGAACGGATCGGGGAGGCAAAAGCGGCGGTTTTTGTCGTCATCCCTGATGAAAAAACAACCTTTCATTTTTTGGCGACGCTCTTTATCAGCCAGTGTTACACAACCTTGCTTGAAACAGCGGAAAGGCACGGCGGGTCGCTGCCGCGAAGGACGAATATCATCCTTGAGGAGTTTTGCAACCTGCCCGCGCTCGGCGATATCGTTCCGATGATCACGGCGGCAAGGAGCCGCAATATCCGGCTGCACATGGTCATTCAGTCGTACGGACAGCTTGTTGAAAAGTACGGCGAAAATGTGAGCCGCGCCATTCTCGACAACTGCGGAAACATGATCTATCTTCACACGCGGGAAATGGATTTTTTGACGTATATCAGCAGACTTGCGGGGAACAACGAGTACGGAAGACCGTTGATTTCAACATCGCGTCTGCAAAGGCTGCAAAAAAACGAAACCATTATCTTCCACGGCAGATGCTGCCCGTATCTTGCAGAGGATGTTCCGCTGATTTTTGATTATACGATAAAATTGGGGACGGAGCTGCGCTCTGCGCCGCAAAAACCGAAGAAAGAAAAAAAGCGCAGGCGAATCGGGGATGTATTGAAGCCGCCCGAACTGAGCGGAGACACCGATGTATGGGACTGATCGAAAAAGCGGTGCAGCGGATATTGAAAATATATTAGCCGTTGCTGCCGGAAAAAAGCAATTTTTCCCGATAAATAAAGTGTAAGGGAAAAACGAATGCACATGCGTTTGATGCGCGGGCGGCTGACGCCGAAGCGTACAGCGCATGAGCGTTTGAAACACTCCCGAACGGATAAGCAGGTTTTCTTCCCGCGGGCGATGAAAATATATCATTGAAAACCATGGGAAAAAACAAAAAAGCCCGATAAAGTAAATGAAGAGTGAGCAGAACTGAAAACTCACTAAAAACACAGAAACCGAAAGGAGAAAACTAAAATGGCAAGAAAAGGACAAAATTATTCAACAGCAATTGCGGACAGCATCAACGCCTTCCTTAAGGAGGACGAATGGCGTTTCGACTTTGACAGCGAATGCGGCAGGTTCATTTTCAACCTCGGCCTGAGCTGCAAGCTCAAATCGGTTCGGTACATTGTTGATGTGCGCGAGAAAGACTATCTTATCTACGTTTTTTCACCTCTGGGCCCGGATAAAGGCGATGCCGCAACAATGAAGCGCACGGCGGAGTTCCTGACACGAGCGAACTACGGACTTGTTTTCGGCAACTTCGAAATGGACATGCACGACGGCGAAATTCGCTACAAAACCTTCGTTCCGTGCGGCGGAGAAGCCCCTTGCGCCGATGTTATTCGCCGCAGCATATATGTGCCGGCAATGATGCTTGACAGGTACGGCGACGGCTTGCTGAAGGTGCTGTATTCGGACATTGACCCCGAAAAAGCTTGCAGCATGTGTGAAAATGACCTGAGAGACAGCGCGGACGACGACACCGAAGAATCGGGCAGCACGAACGACAGTACGGCAGACATCCTGTCGAGGCTTTCGGCACATTTTTCAAGCGATACAAGCGATACGGAGGATGAATAATTCGTTTCGAACAGAACCTTTATCAGCGTCGCCTTAAAATGATGCCTGCAACGATACCGAGCAGCGCAATGCCGGCGCAGATAAGCACAAGCGTCCCGAAACTTGTCGTTTTGGCGGAGCTTGCTCCTTCCGCAAATGCCGCTGCACAGCACAGCGCGGAAATGACGGCCGCAAAGCAGCCGATGAATGAAAAGAAATTGCGTTTATTCATGTTTGCTTCTCTCCTTGTGTTCCCAACCCGCATGTTCAACTTCATTCATCGTCTGCGAGCGGCAATTAACGGATTCAGCTTTGCTGAAAGCAGAACCCGAGCTTAAACAGCTTCATATGCATTATAACACTTAACCGACACATAATCCACAGCAAGTTTAATAAACACTTCAAACAGCATACCGATTCAAAGTTCATATCAGCCGATGCCCCCTTGCCGAATGCGCAGGGGGTATTTTTATGTAATCGTCCGGCAGGAAAGAGTTGTTGACAGGAAATGCGCCCGCGTATTATATATTTATTTGATTTGTTGAACAGCGGTTGACTTTTTAATAAAATTTTTATATTATTGACCTGCACATGCAGCGCGCGGGCTCGATACGCGCTGATGAATGTGTGGGGGAATTTCATAAAACAGACTGCATCTTTTTGCGGTCGGTATGTGCCGACTGCAAATCAGGTGTTTTTTGTGTATCGAATTATGAAATATGAAAGGGACTTGCGGGACTCCGTAAGTCAACGGTTCTTAATGTCATGAACGAATTTGTCCTCACTTGCTGTTCAACTGCAGACCTTCCCAAGGAACGATTCGAACAGCTCAAAGTTTCCTATGTTTGCTTCAACTACACGATTGACGGAGTTACGTATCCGGATGATCTCGGGCAGAGCATCCCGTTCGATGAGTTTTACCGCCGCATGGCGGAAGGCGCAATGACGTCCACTTCGCAGGTGAACATGGATCAGTATTTGCAATTTTTTGAACCCTTCCTTGCAGAAGGAAAGGATGTTCTGCATGTTACTCTGTCCTCCGGAATTTCGGGTTCGTTTAATTCCGCATGCGCGGCAGCACAGGTTTTGCGCGAAAAATATCCCGAAAGAAAGCTTTATGTCGTCGATTCTCTCGGTGCATCATCGGGGTACGGACTTATAATCGATAAGATGGCGGAGCTTCGCGATTCCGGCATGAATATAGACGCGCTTCATGACTGGGTGGAGGAACACAAGCTTAACATGCATCATTGGTTCTTCTCAACCGACTTGACATATTATGTGCGCGGGGGAAGAATTTCGAAATCTGCCGGATTTATCGGCTCGATTCTGCATATTTGCCCGCTGCTGAACTGCGATGATTTGGGCAGGCTTACTCCGCGCGCCAAGATACGCACGAAAAAGCGCGCAATTAACGAAATCGTTCAAAAAATGGTCGAGAATGCGGAGAACGGACTTGATTATTCCGAAAAATGCTTCATTTGCAATTCAGCTTGCTATGACGATGCACGTGCGGTTGCGGATCTTGTTGAAGCGACTTTCCCGAAGCTTAACGGCAAGGTGCTGATAACTTCGATCGGAACAACCATCGGAAGCCATACGGGGCCCGGAACCGTTGCGCTTTTCTTCTGGGGAAAGAAGCGCATTGACTGAATTTGATAACGGCTTTTAAAACAAAACGCATTGCCGCAAACAGGGGCAATGCGTTTTATCTTTTCGTCAATAATTTTATGCAGCACAAAATGCGTTATGCACAAGGGCTTCGACTTTTATGACAGGAGCAGCTCCTTCACGCGAACTGCGGCTGCCACGTTGAATTCACATCTTGTATCCACCTGGTAATCAACGCATGCGCTTCGGATTATTTCGGGCGCTGCGTCAACGTTTTCGGCAGCAAGCAAAGCCGTTACAATACGAACGAATTCGTTAAGCTGCAAAACGGGCAGATCAACGACTACTTCAAAAAGACTCGGGAGCACGGGTGATTTTGAACAGGCCGCAAGCAAAACATTCATCGGCAGCAAAGGTTCTGTCACCGTTTCGCATGTATCCTCCCGCAGCTCATCGCAGAGGAGCATGAATTTGAGCGGCTGACAACGCAATTTTGCAAGCAAATCAATGCAATTCAGGCTGCCGTTGAGTGTGTAAACAAGGCGGAGCTGGGGCAATTCGTCCGTCAGCTCAAGCATCATGGTCGTTTTGCCCATTCCCTGCTGCCCGCAAAGAAGCATCGGATGTGCGCTTTCGTCCCGCATAAATGCAATCGCATTGTTCAACAGTATACGGTATTCCGCATCCATCAGCGGAACAAAATCGCCCGCCCGCAGCTCGTGGAGCGGTTTCAGCGCACCGTCAAAGATGAAGTTTCGGTATTTGAGGAAGATTCCGCTTCCGTACGAAGAGTGAAAATTCCAAAGGTCGTTCACAAGCTCGGACCAATCATCAGACTCGAGAAAACGCCGATACATGCCTTCAAGAGCAACGTCCGCATAATAACTGTCGCGAATGCCGAACTCACCGTATTGCCACACGGGCGGCGGGAATTCGGTTTTTGCAGGCGGCTGTTTGGGTTTGAATTCACGGGGCATGGGTGCAACGGGGGCGCCGCCCCACGCAGCGGAGGCAATCACGGAGGCGGCATCCTTTGAATTCTTTTTTTGCTTTTGTTCCGTGCAATTGCAAATTATGGAGTGCAAAACGTTTTCATCTGCCTCCGAAAGAGTTTTCAGCGCGGAAAGCTCAAGCTGCATTGCGTGAATGACGGCATCGTCCGCCTTTCCGGAAGCAGCGGCACATGAAAACACGTTGTCGGTCAGCAACACCGTATCAAGAATGTAATCGTGCCAGATATTGCCGCTTACTCTGCGTGCGCCGCAGCAAACAAGCTCCGAAGTCAAAGCGGAAAGTGCGTCCGCAGCGTTTTGCACGTTGCCGATATCGGCAAAGCGAAGAAGCTCGGAAAGTTTTCCGAGGGGACGAGTGAGCAGTTCGTTTCGGAAAATTGCAAGCCGGGCAATTGCAGCGGACAGCGTGCGAATGTTTTCCTCAGTTTGTGTGCAATCCATTTTTTGCTGCCTTTCTGTAAAAAATGAAGCGTTTGCGCCGCAGACTTACCAAGCGATAAGGTGCAGAATATTTTGATCAAGCACGATGAAAGCTCCGAGAATCGCCGTGTAAATCGCAAAACCCCAGAGTGAATGCTTTGTGATGAGTTTTATCATGAAACGCACCGCAAAATAGCCCGAAACGGCGGCAGCGGCAACGCCGAGCACGACCGAAAGCCAGTTTATGTTTGCTGCGCCTGCGCTGACCGCACCGGGAATTTCAAGCACCGCACCGCCGAGAATTGCCGGAATCGAAAGCAGAAAACTGAATTCCGCAGCGTCTTCTTTTTTCATGCTGCAAAGCGTTGCACCCGTGATGGTTGAACCCGATCTTGAAATGCCGGGCAGGATGGCAACGCCTTGAACAAAACCGATAAACACCGCATGATACCACTTCATTGAAGGAACGGTAAGTTTACATTCGACTTTCTGACGTATAAAATCGCAGAGCACAAGCAGCGCCGCCGTGAAAAGGAAACAGAAGCCGAGCAGACTGCCTTCGTTCGCCGCATCGATGACATCTTTGAATACGAGTGCCATAACCGCGGTTACGAGTGTCGCAACGATCATCCAGATCCAATACTTTGCCTGCTTTACCGGGTGGAGCAGCATTTCAATGATGCGTTTGCGGTAAACAACAAGCACCGCTGCCAAAGTGCCGAGATGCAGCATGACGGTGAAGAAAAGTCCGCCGTCCGATATGCCGAAGATTTTTTGAAGCAGCAGGAGATGACCGCTGCTTGAAATCGGAAGAAATTCGCAAAGTCCCTGAACAAGGCCCAGGATAATTGCAATAAAAGCGTTCATTTTTTGTTCGCCCCCGAACAGCGGAGGCTCTCCCTTCAACTTTGTTTGCAGACCCACAAAACCTGTCGAATTGCCGAATCGGAAAAACCGGCTTAATCAACACAGGCTGCATTGAAATTATATTTGTTTTTTTCGAAACGATTCGATTTACTGCGAAAAAAGGTTGAATCTTCATCCTTTTTCGCGAAAATAAGCTTAAACCGGCGTTTTCTTCGGAAAACTGTCAATCTGACAGGAACTCCCGATTTTTATGTTTGACGGTTGAAAACCGTGAAATCAATAATAGCGGGGTCCGGAATTCCATGCGTTGTCAAACGCGTTGTCGAACGCAAGAATAAGACCGGCGTACGTTAAAATCATAAGAAGGGTCAGAACTGCACCGATTACAATTCCCGCAATTGCAAGGCCGCGTCCTTTTTCCGAACGTTTATTGCATTGACAAAGTCCGACAATGGACAGAATAAGTCCCACGATGCCGGGCAGGCCGAAAAGAAGGATGTTAGAAATAATTGCAGCGCAGGAAAGCGAGAAGCCTGCAATGCTGAGTCCGTTATAATTTGCGGAAGGCGCGCACGGCGTGCAGTCCTGTTGCGGCGGGGTGTAGTTGAATTGATTGTACCACGACTGCTGCGAGTCCTGCTGCGAATTCTGCTGCGAGTCCTGCTGAAAATCCTGCTGCGAATTCTGCTGCGAGTCCTGCTGAAAATCCTGCTGTGAATTCTGCTGCGAATCCTGCTGCGAATTCTGCTGAAAATCCTGCTGCGAATTCTGCTGCGAATCCTGCTGAGCAGAACTTTGATCATTGCCTTGGGTGAAGCTGTTCAACTGAGCACCGCAGTTGGGGCAGAACGATGCGTTTGCATCAAGGATGTGGTTTCCGCAATTTGGGCAAAACATTTTTTGTTCCTCCGTGTTTGAATTGAATTCGAGTCACATGCAATGTGATTTAAATTCAATAATATTATACAGCACACACAGGGGATTTTCAAGGGGGCGGGGTATTTGTGCAAATGAAAGGGGCTTTTAAACGAACCCCGTTTCGACGCAGCCTCTTGACAACCGTATATTACGGATTTAGAATATCCCTGCGGGGTAACCGCAGTTTCCGAAATCGCAATTTTTCGGACAAAAGGAACAGCGGCTTCCGCTTTTGCTGACAAAATTTTTGGGAGGATTTTGCGGTATCGCGGCGGCATTGCTGCTGACGGGAAAAGCAGAGCGGCGGAGAAAAGGTCAACGTTCCCGAATCGGCAATTGATCTGTTGTCGAAGGCAAAACACACATTAAGTAGCGTTTGAATTTTTCGCTTGAAGAATGGCTTTTGCTTTTTCATACTTTTTGCGCCGCGCGGCAAGCTGCTCCGCATCGATTTCGGAACAGCCCGCATAACGTGTTTCGTCCGAATTATGCGCAATGTCCGCAAGTTTGACGCGGACTGCTGTCGGATTGCTGCGGATTGCCCGGATGTAATCGAAATAGTCAATGCCGTCTTTATGCGTCAGCAGTTTTAACACATCGATAACAGCCGACGGAAATTCGGATTCAAGTTCAGAGAGTGTTATGTCCGTGTCCTCTGCAACGTCGTGAAGAAGTGCTGCGCAGACCGAAATTTCATCGGGCATTTGTTCCGCAAGATGAATGGGGTGAAAAATATAAGGCACGCCGCATTTGTCAACCTGCCCGGCATGGGCAGCGTATGCAGTACGCATTGCCTTATTGGTGAGGAGGGTGTAAATCACGGTTCGAACGATCCTTTCGGATTTCAGTGTAACTCAGCATATTCAAGCTGAACATGAGTGCAAAAACACAAAAAACTCTCGAAACCTTCGAGAGTTTGGAGCGGGAAACGGGGCTCGAACCCGCCACCTCCGCCTTGGCAAGGCGGCGCTCTACCAAATGAGCTATTCCCGCATATGCGATTGAAATTCAGAAAAATGGAGCGGGTAATGGGACTCGAACCCACTATCTCAGCTTGGAAGGCTAATGTGTTACCATTACACTATACCCGCATCCTTTGCCGCAACTCCGAAAGGTTGGAGCGGGAAACGGGGCTCGAACCCGCCACCTCCGCCTTGGCAAGGCGGCGCTCTACCAAATGAGCTATTCCCGCATATTAAAATCAACCTTAAAGTGGTGCGGGCGAAGAGACTCGAACTCATACACCCTGCGGCACCGGAACCTAAATCCGGCGCGTCTGCCAATTCCGCCACGCCCGCTGATGCCCTCTGCAATGCAATGTCTCATTTAAATTGATAAATGAAACAAAAACCGAATGCAAAGATTGGTGACCCGTCGGAGATTCGAACTCCGGACACCTTGATTAAAAGTCAAGTGCTCTACCGACTGAGCTAACGGGTCAAATCTGGCTGGGGTGGCAGGATTTGAACCTACGGTGCGGGAGTCAAAGTCCCGTGCCTTAACCTCTTGGCGACACCCCAATGATAATCCCAGGGGTTTTGATGAAAATGGGGTGAGTGGTGGGGCTCGAACCCACGACCTCCAGAGCCACAATCTGGCGCTCTAGCCAACTGAACTACACCCACCATATTAGCTTGTCAAACAACGCCGCCAAAAAGAAGATTGGCGCGCCTGCAGGGATTCGAACCCGGGACCTACGGCTTAGAAGGCCGTTGCTCTATCCTGCTGAGCTACAGGCGCATACCGTGTATCCTGCCCGCTGACGTTTAAATATTCTATCAACTTTTCTTCCGCTTGTCAACACTTCGGAGGCGTGTTTTTTGCCAAAAGCCAAAATATATTTGAAAATTGTCTCAAATTCACTCGTTCGGCGATTGTAATCCGCCGCCGAAACGATTACAATATATTTACACCGCGCTTAATTGACGGCTTTCGAGCGATAAAGGCGAGGACAATAAAAGTGAAAGGAATTGAACAGGATGAATGTTGCTGTTGAAGGAAAAAACATAGATATTACAGCAGGCGAAAGCATTCTTTGTGCACTTCGACGAGCGGGAACGGACTTTTCAAACCCGGCGGAAAAACCTGTTGCGGCTATGATAGGGGGAGAGGTCTTCAATCTGAATTACACGCCCAAGCGCGAATGCAGCATACGGCTGCTGCGATATGGCGATGATGAGGGGCGCCGCGTTTATGAGCGCACGCTGCAATTCGTTCTTATTATTGCCGTTCGAAAACTCTTTCCGGGCGCAAGGCTTGTGACTCGTTACTCGGCGGGCGACGGACTTTACATTACTGTAGAGAAGGCGGGGACGGGTGCGCCGCTGAACGAGGCGGATACCGATTTGCTCCGCAGCGAAATGAAACGGATAACAGCGGCGGCATATCCGTTTGTTCGGCGAAGGCTTGATGTCCGCGATGCGATCGAGTTTTACACAAAGGACGGACAGCAGGATAAGGCAGAGCTGCTTCGCTGCCGACGGTTCAGCTATTTCGATGCGTATTCCTGCCCGGATTACAGCGATTACATGGATTATTTTTACGGCGAGATGGCTCCGTCAACGGATTATGTTCATGTTTTTGAACTGCATACGCTTCCGGAGGCAATTGTCATGCTGCTTCCTAACAAAGACGACCCCGCCGTTCCCGCCAAATATGAAAACAGTCCGAAATTGCTTGCGGTTTTCGCCGAGAGCGACCGCTGGGGGCGGCTTATGCATGTTGCAAATGCGGTTGACCTTAACCGGCGTGTTGAAAACGGAACCGTTCGCGAGTTGATTCGGGTTAATGAAGCTTTGCATGAAAAGACTTATGCGCGGGTTGCGGATGAGATTATTGCCCGCCGTGCAAAAGCCGTTATGCTTGCCGGACCGTCGTCTTCGGGAAAAACGACTTCCGCAAACAGGATCGCAACCCAACTGCGCGCCGACGGACTGGATCCGGTTATGCTGTCGCTGGATGATTACTATATCGACCGCGACAGAATTCCGCGCGATACAAACGGTGAAATGGATCTTGAGCACATCAACACTTTGGATATTCCGCGATTCAACGGGGATCTTGCGCTTCTGCTTGACGGCTGCGAGGCGGAAATTCCGCTGTTTAATTTCAAAACAGGCAAGCGTGAGAAACAAGGCAAGGTGCTGAAGCTTCATCGCGATCAACCGCTCATAATAGAAGGCATCCACGCCCTCAATCCGCTCATGCTCGGCAGCTGCGATCCGAATTCCGTTTTTAGAATATATGTTTCTGCGCTTACAACGCTGAACCTTGATGATCATAACCGCATCCGCACGACGGATCTGCGCCTGCTTCGCCGCCTTGTCCGCGATTATGAAACGCGCAATGCAAGCATGGAACACACACTCGGAATGTGGGCAAGCGTTCGCCGCGGCGAAGCACGCTGGATTTTCCCTTATCAGGAAAACGCCGACAGGATATTGAACACAACTCTTCATTATGAAGTTGCCGTCCTGAAACGATTCGTTTACCCGCTGCTTGAGGCTGTTTCGCCGGACAGTGTGCATTACTGTGCCGCGAGGAGCATCGTTAAGTTCCTCAATTACTTTGCCGAAGCGGAAGTTGATGATGAAATACCCCCGACTTCAATACTGAGGGAGTTCATCGGCGGAAATACTTTCTATAAAGTTAGCGGGAAACAGTCGGCAAATTAAAGGGATTGGCATCGGTGCCGAAAGCTGCCGCAGAAATGTCCGCATCGACCGAAAAGGAGCTATTTCTGCGGCCACCGACTGTGCCGAATTTGCAAAAAAAGCGGAATTTGCTAATATACTTTTTAATATAATGAACGAACAGAGGGCAAAAAGGGGTTATAAATGTCGAAAGGGAATTGCAGCATTCGGGGAGGGGTATGAACAACACGGAAGGCAATGCGGCGTAAAAAGGGACGGAAAGAAAAATGGAAAAAGGTGTTGACA
>ERZ772860.1076-NODE-1076-length-20398-cov-22.867964_pt1 | contig 20398 bp, 21 predicted proteins | sample MGYA00511342_ERZ772860 | MGnify/ENA primary metagenome ERZ772860 (study PRJEB29015, sample SAMEA2737665) | human gut metagenome | biome: human gut; feature: human-associated habitat; material: faeces | place: China | collected 2012 ... | reverse complement strand
AACAATGCTTATGCCAACCTGTTCAAGACAGACTTTGGTTAAAGACCATGCTTTTCTGGTTAAACCAGCGTATTACCTCAAGTCGCTTTATGGGGTAAGGGGATTTTGTGTCTGCGACATTTCTGTTGTGCAAGAAATATGTACAATAAAATGAATTTTGTCGCTTTGCAAGCAAAATCCCACTAAACCCTATAGGTTGCGGATTTGAGGTTATACATATATTTTGTTAATAGAAAGAGGTTTTATTGGTCTATTCTTGGAAATCTTCATTTGGGCTTCTATTATTTTTTATGCTTTACTCCATAGAAAACAAGATGTAGAAGATGCCTCGCTTATTATAGCGTATATATTAGGATTTGCATTCTTTTCTATTTCAACAGGAACTTTGGATACAAAGATCCCAATGTTGTTTTTTGTGGGTGTAGCGCTTTCAAAGTTAAGTTATAATAAAGCACTAGTATCTGCGAATCGGCATCATTCTTGTACATGAATAAGACGAAATAGAATAGGACTTTCCGCTATTCCTCTATTTACGCTAGTGAAAAAGAATTATTTGAATAGCGACAGATAATCATCAAAATTATTGTTGTAAAAATGAAGTCTTCATAACGAAGAGATTTAAAATTAAATAGATTAAAGTACAATGAAAAATAAAATTAAAGTTTTGTGGTTTTCTATTAATAGTTCACTTTATACTAGCCTTGATGGAGTAAAGGCTGGTCATGGTGGATGGATAGGTTCGTTAGAACATATAATTAGGGAGCATGATGATATTCAGTTAGCAATAGCTTTTGAACATAAAGATGGATGCTTTAAAAGTGAACAGAATGGTATAACATATTATCCGATGCAAACTATCAATTCTAAAATGAAATCGCTAATGCGGCATTATAATGTAATGGAAGAGGAAAAGCAAGTTATACCAGCTTGCTTGAAAGTAATTGAAGATTATAACCCTGATGTGATACATATATTTGGTTCTGAATGGTGTTTTGGATTGTTGAAGCAATATACGAAAATTCCAATTGTAATACATATCCAAGGAAGTATTCCGCCTTATCTAAATAGTTCTTTACCTCCAGGAATTTCATGTCATTCAATATTGAAATCTTATGGATGGAATATTAAGAAAAAAATAGGTTATTATATATCATCTCGAAATCAAAAAATAAGAAAGCAACGTGAAGAGAAGATATTGTCTTTGGTAAATAATTTTATGGGGAGAACGGAGTGGGATTATAATTTAGTTAAACTTTTTAATCCTACGGCAAAGTATTTCTTTTGTAATGAGGCGTTAAACCCGATATATGTTAATTCGCAAGTTCATTGGCATCCTAAGCAACGAGATACGTTAATTCTCCTTACGGTAGGAGCACATTTTTTAAAGGGTATAGATGTTGTTTATAAAACAGCTGAACTATTGGGCGCACATTGGGCAAAGTCTTTTGAGTGGCATATTATTGGTGAACCATATCATGATAGTAAGGTCGTGGAGAATATGTTAAGTGTGTCAGCTGCAAGTTTGAACATCAAGTATCTTGGCTATATGTCTCCAGATAAGATTAAAAAAGAATTGCTGGAGTGTGACTTTTATGTTCACCCTGCTTATGCAGAGAATAGCCCTAATAGTATTTGTGAAGCACAAATGATGGGTGTTCCTGTTATTGCATCTTATTGTGGCGGTATTCCAAGTTTGGTTAGTCATCGTGTGTCAGGTTTTCTTTATCCTGTTAATGATCCTTATTCTTTATGCTCTGCAATAATGCAGTTGAAAAATGACCAGCAGTTACAAGAGTATATTTCAAAAAAGGCAATGCAAGAAGCTGAAAATAGGCACGCTCCTCAATCAATATACGATAATTTATTAAAAATTTACAAACAACTTATCAAGCGATGAATCAATTATATCTTATAGTAAGATCTGTAAAGAGAAGTGTATGGCAGCTAGCTAAGCTGCCTAAGGAAATCAAAAACTTTGGCTTTGCTTTTGCAATTAGAGATATCTGGTTTAATATTGTTCTTAAATGGACGGATTCTTATAATGCTTACGAAGTGTTGCATCAGTTGATTTTTAAGTATTTGAAAGCTATGTATCCAAATTACCTAGTACGTTTGCAGAATGAAAAATTGACTTTTAATGATACGCAGGTAAAAATAGTGTGGGTAATGTGGTGGCAAGGTTTTGACAAGGCTCCAGGCATAGTAAAAGGATGTCAAAAGCAACTTCAAAAATATTGTCCTAATTACAAGATTATCCAATTGACTAAGGATAATTATAAGCAACATGCAAATATTCCAGATTATATTATAAAAAAGGCAGAGAATGGAAATATTTCTTTAACCAATCTTTCAGATGTGATACGAATGGACTTGCTTGCAAGACATGGTGGACTATGGATTGATAGTACGGTGCTTTTAACTCATAGATTGGATGCAGGCATCTTGGATTACCCTTTTTATTCAATAAAAGGAAAGATGGTAAAGAATAATTCTGTGTCTAAGTATCAATTTTGTACATTTTTTATGTATTCCAAGCAAAATAATTCTTATTTCAATTTTATTAGAGATTTTTTGTTTGATTATTGGAAAGATCATGATACGACGATACATTATCTCCTGATAGATTATATTATGGTGCTTGCAACAATGTATAATGAGGATTATAAAAAGATGTTGAATGATATACCTTTTTCTAATCCAATGTTGCATGAGTTGCGAGAGAATTTCAATACTGAATATACCGAGGAATTGTGGAAAAAAATGTGTCTTAACACTTATATATATAAATTGTCTTATAAGTTTAAAACTTACGAAAAAACAACTGGAGGTAAAGATACCATTTGGTATCGCCTTAAGGCTTCATTGTTTTGCTAAAAAACGATAAATAGTTCGGAGGCAAAAGTGTTGTGAATAATCTTTCTGAAATTTTTACGAATACTATTATTTGAAAGAGATATAAAATATTTCATTATGAGAGATGATAAAATAACGATAGCAAAGGCTATTGCTATTATGTTGATGGTGATATGTCACGCAGGATTGCCGCATTTCTTGGGGCAATTTATAACGATGTTTCACATGCCGTTATTCTTCTTTGTTAGCGGATACTGTTTCAAAGATAAGTACTTGAATGATATGAAACGGTTTTGTATTAATAAAGTAAAGGGATTATATCTGCCGTTTGTAAAATGGTCGTTGCTTTTCCTAATTTTACACAATGTATTCTTCTATCTGAACATATATAATGATGTATATGGAGTTAGAGATGAGGTGTTGCAACTCTATGAATTGAAAGATGTTGTGAAGAATGTCGCAAAGATAGTTCTTACGATGAATGAGACAGAGCAGCTTTTGGGTGGTTTTTGGTTTTTGAAATCACTATTTGTTGGTTCATTCTTGGCCTTAGGTTGTTTTAAAATTCTGCTTAATGACTTTTATGGAGGGGCGATTCTATTTTCTATAACTCTTGTGATGGCATGGTTTAATATAGAAGTTCCTGTTGTTCACATAGCATCTCATACTTTCTTAGCAGGATTCTTCATTATAATGGGAAGAGCATATAAGAGAATGAACGTGGATGCAGACAAGTGGAGGATTACCCTTATGAATTTGATTATTGTTGCGATGGGGTCCGTGTGGTGTGGTACATCAATGTTGGCTTATTCAGCCATGCAGATCCTTCCTTATTCTGTATGTGCTATTTTGGGAACAATTATGATGTTAAACTTGAGTCATCGGCTAAGCCTTCATCAGAATATAGTAACGCAATTTTTGAAGTTTGCCGGAGACCATACCTTAGAAGTTCTCACTTGGCATTTCTTGGCATTTAAGCTGGTATCTTTTTTTATCATCATAATTTATTCTTTGCCTATCGAGTTGTTAGCATCTTTTCCCGTAATTCCGGATTATTCAAATCTGTATTGGCCGCTATATTCATTAGTTGGTATTGGTATGCCGCTCAGTATTTTATATATTAAAAAACGATTATTATATGGTAAGAAAACAAAATAACTTAGCAATAGTTATCCCTGCCTATAAGGCTACATTCCTTGCTGCTGCCTTGGATTCCATTGCAGCTCAAACATGTCAGGACTTCACGCTTTATATTGGCGATGACTGTAGTCCTAACAAGTTGGAAGAGATTGTAGAAAAGTATAGGGATAAAATCAACTTAGTGTATAAACGCTTTGATACAAATCTTGGTGGTATGGATTTGGTAGCGCAATGGGAGCGTTGTATTGACTTAAGTCATGAGGAGGAATGGATATGGCTTTTCTCTGATGATGATATAATGCAGAAGAATTGTGTGGAGGAATTTTATAAAACAATTCGAGAAAATCCGGAGGCAGGACTTCTCCACTTTAATATCAACCGGCTTGATGATGCAACGAAAGAGGTAGCGTCTTTACCTGTATTTCCCAAATATTGCAGCACAAAAATGTATCTTGACGAAAAGTTAAAGGGGCATTTGATCAGTTTTGTTGTTGAGTTTGTGGTACGTAGAGACGTTTTTTTCAAGTGTGGTCGATTTCAAAACTTTGATATGGCATGGGGAAGTGATTTCGTCAGTTGGGTAAAATTTTCGGATGCAGCTGATGGTATTGTTACTTGTGATAACGCTAAAGTACTATGGCGTAAGAGTAATGAAAATATTTCTCCGGATAAGAGTAATCCGGTTCTAGTAAGGAAGATTCATTCTCTAATAGCTAATGCTAAATGGCTTCTTGATTTTACGACAGAGAAAGGTTGGGGAAATACATGGTTTTATATCAAGTATCCTTTGGGGGAAATTAAAAGAAATAAGGCATTGTTTAGCAAGAAACAAAAAAAGGAGTTGTTGGATGAGTACTGTACGTGTATTCAGCCGTCATTTATGGTACGATGTCTTATTGCTTGGTTGAAATTTTAATTATAATAGTATGTTTCTTAAAAAACTCATAATGTTTTGTATGGTAAGCATTTGGTAATGGCTGTATTGTATTTTACCCCAAAGTGATATCCTTCGAGGTAAGCAATGCAGCACTATTCGATATTAAAGCAAGATGTGACATAAACGGTTTTTGATAAAAATGAAGAATAATATGAATATTTTATTAGTATCAACCAGTTCTTGGGCTGGTATGGGACCTTACGCAAGTGAGATAATTAATTCATTCTACTTAGATAGAAATGTTTATTATTTTGTTGTGGAAGATGAACGGCATTTCTTTTCGAAAAATATATTGAGTGATAATGGACGAATACTATATAAGACAAACTCAAAATTGAACAAATTAACGGCATTGTTTTGGCCACCTAGTTCTATCGTAAAAGCACTAAAGGCATATTGTAAGGAAAAAAATATTGATGTTATCCACTTTTTGACAAGTGAGGTTCCTTATAGCAAGACTATTATTAGTTTGTCACATTCATATAAGGTATTCTTTACAGTTCACGATTTACATCCTCATGAGGCAAAGAAGGTTTTCTATAAGCAATTTCGTCATAAGATGATGTATCGTAATTTGGCAAAGACACGACAAGGTGTCAAAAATATAATTACTAATAGTACAAGTCAAGAAGAAGAATTAAAAGAGATGTTTCCAATGAAGAATATCTACTTTCATGATTTTCCATCCTTGATAAACAAGGCGATTATTAATGGCAATCTAAAACCAGTAGAATTAAATGGTATTGAAAATTATGTATTATTCTTTGGTAGAATTGAGCAATACAAGGGCGTTGAATTAGTATACGAAGCATTTGTTAATGATCCGTTGTTGCAAAAAAATACATTAGTGATAGCTGGAAGTGGAGAAGTTTATTTTCCCATTCAGAAATATGAAAATATAATATTAATCAACAGGTATATAAAAGATGAAGAGATTGCATGGTTATTTAATCATGCAAAACTTACTGTTTATCCGTATATATCTGCTACTCAATCTGGTGTATTGTCTGTTTCTTGCTATTTTGGTAAGCCTATAATTGCAAGTGATGTTCCTTTTTTCAGATCGGTCACGAAAAATAAACTAGGTATAAATTTTAAAGCGGGTGATATAGAGGATTTGACTAATAAGCTGAAACAGATATTAGTTTCTGATCTTTCTGCGATATCTATTCGCGAGAAGGAGTATTATATGTCGAATTATTCAAAAGAAAGTATTAGACAATCATTATTAGAAATATATAATAGATGAAACCAATAGGACTAGTAACTTGCTACTTCCATCATAATTATGGAAGTATGCTTCAGGCGTATGCCACAGAGATGATTATGCAGCAGATGGGACTTCCTTTTCAAACCATCGCTTGTAAGGCTCCAATCAACTATATGCAAGAGAATAAAATTCTCTATATCATCAAGAAATTGTTGATTGCTGACTGGAAGATGCGTTTGGGTAAGATGAAGATTGAGCGTGCTAAGAAAGATAATCCTATGTTTGCTAAAAACTGGGAGATTCGTAATAAGGCATTCGAACAATTTGCTGAAACGTTTTTCCATGTATCGCCTTATTGCAAGAATCGCGAGGAACTTACAAAGATGGCAGAAAACTATTCTGCTTTTCTGGTAGGTAGCGATCAGTTGTGGCGAACAGATAGTGTAGAACACGGTTATTATACCCTGGAATGGGTTCCTGACCATATTCGTAAGATTGCTTATTCAACTAGCATTGGTGTGAAGGAAGTGCCATGGTTCCAGGTTGAGAAGAATAAGCGATTTATGAACCGCTTTGACCATATAGCTTTGCGAGAGCAGAGTGCCTGTGATTTGGTTTATAAGTTGACAGGTAGAAAGGTTCCTGTGGTTCTTGATCCGACACTTCTTTTTACTGGTGACCAATGGTTGGGAATCCAGCAACGAGAGCCTTTAACAAATGGCAAATACATATTTTGCTATCTTTTGGGAGATAATCCTTCGCAAAGGGAATTCATTAAAAGAGTGAAGGAAAAAACAGGATACAAGATTGTCGCTCTTCAGCAATTAGATGACTATATTCCTTCGGATGAGGGATTTGCTGATGAGGCCCCATACGTTGGTCCTCGTGAGTTCCTTAATTACATTCGCAATGCGGAGTATGTATTTACTGATTCTTTCCATTGTTCAGTTTTCTCTATCTTGTATAAGAAGAACTTCTTTACGTTCAGCCGGTTTGCGGAAGGTGCAAAGCAGAGTACCAATACTCGTATCGATAATTTGCTTCATATCACAGGTTTAGAAGAAAGAAGAATGACAAAGGATAAGACTGTTGAAGATGTCATAAGCTATAAAGGTTCCTTCGATGGTGTGGATGCTAGATTGAATGCCTATAGGAAGTCTTCGATGGATTATTTAAATAATGCTTTAAAGAATTTATAGTGATGATACCAAAGATTATTCATTATTGCTGGTTTGGTAATGCTCAGAAAGACTATATGGCGAAAAAATGCATAGAGTCTTTTGGGCAGATACGGGGGGGGTGCAAGATTGTAGAATGGAATGAGACCAATTGTAGTTTTGACGAGACGGAATATGTTAAGCAGGCTTATGAGCAGCGGTCTTGGGCACATGTCAGTGATTATTATCGTTTGAAAAGGCTTTATGAATATGGTGGTATCTATATGGATACGGATATTCAGGTGAAAAAGTCTTTTCCTGATAACTTTTTTGAGGCTGATCTCGTGCTGGGATATATGTATGAGTGTGCCATTTCTACGGCTGTTATAATGGCAGCCCCTAAGCATCCATATATCAAAGGATTGCTTGATATGTATGAGACAATGGCTTTTGATCGAAGAATTCCAAACAATAGTATATTTAATGATTTTACGCTTGCCAATTACCCTAACTTTAGGTTGAACGGAAAGTTTCGGGAGTTTATACCTAAGGGTTTTATATATCCGAGATACTATTTTGAAGTTCCTACTTTTGGTAAGGAAGGTGGTTATTCTGTTCATCATTTCATGGGGTCTTGGCATTGCCATAAAGACTCTTTTAAGAATGTAATTCGTAAGGTATTCAAATGGTCTAGATTTCATTGTCCTCTGCTTGACTGGTGGTATCAGAATTATTTTAGAAATAAGTTATTGCGTCGGTCTGGATATCATAAGCGGTATCTTGAAGATTTATATAGAGATTAAGAATGGTAGATATAAAAGACAAAAGTCAATGTTGTGGTTGTTGGGCATGCTATAACGCTTGCCCCAAGCACTGCATTGAGATGATAGAGGATGAGGAAGGATTCCGCTATCCTCATGTTGATAAGGATAAGTGCATTGATTGCGGATTATGCGAAAAGGTGTGTCCTTTGCAAAAGCCGAAGATGGACGATACGTTGCCTGAGAGCTTCGTGGTACAACAAAAGAATGCAGAAGTGTTACGTACAAGTACTTCTGGCGGCTTTTTTACTGCTATATCTAAATGGGCAATAGAGCAGGGAGGTGTTGTCTTTGGAGCTGCCTTTGGTGAAGATATGGAATTGAGACATTCTTATGCTGAAGCATTGGATGGCTGTAAGAAGTTCCGTGGTTCCAAATATGTACAAAGTCTTATTGGTGACTGTTATTCGCAAGCGAAAAATTTTCTCGCCCAAGGGCGAGTCGTTGTATTTAGTGGTACTCCTTGTCAGATTTCTGGGCTTTATCATTTTCTGCGTGGGCGGAAATATGACAATTTAGTAACAGTGGACTTGGTGTGCCACGGCACACCAAGTCCACTGTTACTAAGGAAGTATTTGGCATATCACTCTTCTTTGGCTGATAGCAAAGTAGTTGACTATCGTTCGCGAGATAAGTATTATGGTTATAATTATAGTACTGCATCTATTTGGTTCTCTGATAAGAGTAAGGAGTATCATAAGGGAATGGAAATCGATATGATGCTTCGTCTTTATTTTAAGAATATATGTTCTCGCCCAAGTTGCTATCAATGTCATTTTAAAACGATTAATCGTGTGAGTGATATCACAATATTTGATTGTTGGGATGCTCCTTCTGTATCTTCAGATTTTTCATCAAAAGGGGCAACTAATGTATTTATACATACAAAGCGTGGACAGGAAATTTTCGAGATAATAAAAGGAGATTTCATTTATCATAAATCTCAAATAGATGAAATCATCAGAAGGGATGGAGTTATGATTAAAAATTTAGTTCCAGAAAATCCTCTTCGAAAGGAATTTTTTAGGGACTTAAATTCTAAATCTCTAAAGGATGTAGAAGATATATATCTAGATACTTCTTTGAAAAGACAAATTATCGCAAGAATAAAACCGTTTTTGTATAGTATTGGAATATTCTCTTTCTATATGAAATTAAAGAGAAAACTTATTCCTGCAAAGTAAACTAAAAGAAAAGTAATGAACATACTCTTTTTGATGAAAGTCTATGATGTTGGAGGCATAGAAGTGGTAGCAGCAACGCTTGCTGGGGCATTTGAACATCATGGGCATCATGTAGTTATTGCCACATTTAAAGCTCCAGATAAACTTACTGTAGCAAGAACAGACCCACGAGTAAAGATATATACTCTTGGTGACTATAAGTGCTCTTCAAAGAGTGTCTCTTCTTTGAGGAATATTCTTGTTCAGCATCAAATTCAGGTGGTTATCAACCAGTGGGGGCTGCCTTTGGTGCCTTGTAAAACATTGAACAAGGCTAAGGAAGGATTGGATATTAAAACGATTGCAGTCTATCACAACCAAATTGACACAAATGCACGCATCAAGGATGTTGAGATAGCTTTAGATAGTTGCCATGATCCTCTGAAGCGTTGTTTGCTAGAAGTTAAAAAAGCAGCTTTCAAATTGGTTACTAGTCGAAGTATGGCGTATGTGTATCGCCATACCGACTTATATCAAGTTTTATCTTCAAGTTATGTCCCTTTGTTCTCCAAGTTTACTGGTATCAAGCATCCAGATCATCTGATGGTGCAGACAAATCCAGTCACTTTGGATTCCTCTGATTTTGTATATTCGTACCCGCAGAAGCAAAAGGAGATTATTTATTTGGGAAGAATCGACTATAACCAAAAGCGTGTATATCGTGTGATAGATACTTGGGCGAGGTTAGAGAAGAAGTTCCCAGATTGGAAGCTTACAATAGTTGGCGATGGAGTGGAACGAAAGAATGTGGAGAAGCAGGTGGCTGACTATGATTTGAAACATGTGTCATTTGAAGGCTTCCAGCAACCTAAGCCTTATTATGAGCGAGCTTCTATCTTGCTTCTTACTTCAGAATATGAGGGCTTCCCTTTGGTTCTTGCGGAGTGTATGAGTTTTGGGGTGATTCCTGTGGTATATGATAGCTATTCTGCCGTGAGAGATATTATTGATGATGGCAAGGATGGAGTTGTGATACCTTACGAGAAGGATGGGTATGATGCGGACAAGGCGGCAGGTATGCTTGCACAGATCATGCAAAACGATTCTTTGCGTGATGTGATGGCTCATGCTGCCATTGAGAAAAGCAAGGCGTATTCTTTAGAAAGAATATATCAAGAATGGATGAGGACATTAACATCATTGGTGAAGAATGGATAATTGCTTGGTTGGGGGACTGCTAAGGTAATAAAAAAGTTCAAGGAAAACTAATTTCCTTTAAAGAGGATTGATAACTTTTGAAACTTTCAATTCCTTGAAAGATAGTGTAGTACTTATTTGAGGCTAACATAGTCTTTTGTTTTCACAAACTTATATGTTTATTCCTTGACTGAAATTATGGCAAATATTCGATATGATACTCTCCTCTTGTTTGATGAGCCCGAACAGTACTTGCATCCACATGCAATTACAGTACTGATGAAAGCCATCTGTGATGTCTTGGAAGAATTTGAATCATACGCTATCATTGCCACCTACTCTCCATTGATTGTTAGGGAAATGGTTTCCGACAATGTATATACTCTGGAAAGAATAGGTAATATTTTGAGTGTTGCAAAAATTGGTATAGAGTGTTTTGGTGAAGATGTATCGATATTAAGTGATGTGATATTCAAGAACATGTCTGATGAAAAGAAATATGAGCACTTTGTGGAATCAGTAGCCAAGAAGTGTCATTATGATTATGCTGCAATAGTTGATAGGCTAAAAGGTGCGCATAACAAACTGGGCATGAATATGAGATTGCTTATACAATCGGTAATAGACAAACATAACTATGAGGAAGCTTAAACCTGTGGGTATTATAATAATTGCTCCTATGGCTATGCTATCACAGTGAAAGAGGTTCATCGTTTTGCGAAGGATTATCAAATAGCTGAGATATTTGGTGAAAATTTCCAAGTACCGCAATCGTATAGGTATATTAATAATATAAAGACGATAAGAGTTCTTGCTAGTCTATAAGCAAAACTAATAATCTTACGATGACATACAATTACCGAAAAATAAGACTACTTGGCTTGACCATAAAAGAAGGGTGTAATCCTAAGCTGACAAAAACGTTGGCTACAGGTTACTATCCTTTTTATACTGCAGAGCTGAGTGATGCATTCTTCCTACGGAATGTTAGTGTCTCTGCTATCGTGGGCATGAATGGCGCAGGCAAATCATCACTGTTAGAGTTGATGTTTCGCATGATAAACAACTTTAGTGCCTGTTTGGTGGGGAATACAATCAGACGCAATGGAGCAGATGAAATCTATTTTATTCCTGGCATTAAGGCAACTCTTGATTACGAAATAAGAGACATGAAGGGTACATTGATTTGTGATGATGGAATTGTGGCATTGGTTTATGGTGATAAGAAATTCTTTTTGTCTGATCCTGACTTGACGATGATACATGAATATCGGGATTTTGAAGTTTGCTACAAGCCCAAAACTGCAAAGAGAAGCGAGATAGCAAGTTGCTTTTTCTACACCATCGTCATGAATTATGCCTTACAAGCTTATAATTCTCTGGACTATCAAGACGAAAAGGCTGAGCATTATCAAACAGACCATCTAATTGGGGCAAGTTCGAATGGCAACTGGATGAATAGCATGTTCCATAAGAATGATGGATATGCTTCGCCTATTGTCTTAAATCCATACAGAGATCAAGGTGTTATTGATATGAAGACGGAGACAGCTTTGACCAAAGACAGGCTTGCAGGTATTCTTGTTGAGGCAAAGAGAAAAAATCGAGAATTCATAGATGGCTATCAACTTCTGCGCATTGTTTATGGGTTCAATCCGTATAGAGTGATGGAAAAATTGCCAGAGCGGTTTCACGAAAAAGATGTGACACTGGTAGAGAATGCGTTTAGGATGCTCTATGGAGAGGCCAATTCTTTTGTTAGAATAGTTTTGGATACTTATGGATATTCATTTGCCAATTCTAATTGTATGTCGGCTTATGGTTGTATTTATCTTATTTATAAGACTTTGACCATACCTTCCAAATATCCGAGTTACGCAGAATATGCGTCAGTAGTTGATATTGAAAAGATTGATGGTTTTTTGAAAGATGAAAATGAAAAGAAAAACTTGGTCCATCTTATCACAGAAATAAAGAAAGACAAATCTCACATCACAACGAAAATTAGGCAAACCATTCATTTCTTGGATGCCTTTGACCAAGACATTTGGGCAGAGGACAAATTTTCTTATGAGTTTTATGAAGATTGGTTAAGGATGGATAAGAAGAACACTTCTCTTGAAGCGACAATGGAGCTGATGCCACCTCCAATCTTTAACTCGGAGATTATCATGAAAAGAGATAAGGACGAAGCGGAAATTCCTTTTTATAAACTCAGTTCCGGTGAAAGGCAATTCTTGTTCTTGATGAGTTCTATCATGTGATGAACATAAAATCAGTGCCAACTTCTCGTATCGCCTATCGATATGTGAATATAATTCTTGATGAAGTGGAGCTTTGTTTCCATCCTGAATATCAAAGAACATTTTTGTATAAACTCTTGCAGTCTATCCAAAGATTGCATTTGAATACATATTGTGGCTTTAATATCATTATTACGACCCATTCTCCTTTTTTGCTTTCTGATATACCTCAGAGCAATGTGCTTTACTTGGAAGATGGTCATGTTGTGGATAAGAGCTATATGCAAAATCCTTTTGCTGCAAATGTAAATGATATTTTGCGACAGAGTTTCTTCTTGAAGAATGGTTTTATGGGTGAGTTTGCCAAGCAGAAAATCCTAAAGGCTATAGATGACTATAACAAGAAAAAACTTGATTCGGATGAGGCAAATGAACTGGTTAATCTAATAGGAGAACCCCTATTGAAGGATAGACTATCGGAAGTTATAAAGGAGGAGATGCAATGAGAAGGATACTGATAGATGATAGAGTTAGAGGTTTAGCTAAGTCTTTCCAGGATTTTCTTGAAAAAGGTTTAGGTAGTAATTATAAGTCTCCTAAAACACACTTGGGAGAGTTGGCTAATAATCCTCTACTTAATCCTCAGCAGAAGCAATATGTTCAACTTATCATCAGTGAATGGGACAACTTGATTGTATTGGAACCACCCTTCGATATTACTAATCAAAAGTTTGAAAAAATAATAGCTAAGGATAAGATGCCTAATGAGCAGTTTGGAATTGACCCTAAATCCCCAAAGTTCCTTTATAAGGAAATAGTAGAGGCAATGCGATATGATTACGTGCAAAAAAGTGTCTATCCTAAAATTATCAATCAGCTTGGTATCAAGACTTGCGTCTATTGTAATGCTCAATATGCTTTTTCTTATGATAATGGTCGGAATAGTTTTCAAAATTATGAGATAGACCATTGGATGCCTAAGAGTAAATATCCATATTTATGCACTTCATTTTTCAATCTTCAGCCGAGCTGTTCCAAGTGTAATAAATCGAAATCAAGCAAGGATGATATTCTTCCTTTTTGCTTATTTACGGATGATAAAAGTAAATTAAACCCATTTGATTTTTCAATACTTCATGTGTCGTGTGCGCAATATTTAGCTACACATGACCGGGATATGCTAAGGATTATATTTTCATCGAAAGAACCTGGATTGAAAGATAATATGGATGCCTTGTTTCATATATCTACTCAATATCAAGCGCATAAGGAAATGGTGGAAGAGTTGATATGGAAAAAACAAATCTATAATAGTACCATCCTTGATATTTACAAAGACAACTTTAAGCAATTGGGGTTTAAGCAGACAGACTTTAATCGCTTTGTCTTGTCGAATTATGATAAGGACGAAGACATTCTAAAGCGTCCTTTTGCAAAGATGGTGCAGGATATAGCCAAACAATTAGGAATCATTTAAACATATAGAAATATCAATATTAGTTTCAAAGATTATATCAACGGAATCCTTTTCCGTTAATCAGATATTCGAGAATAAGGGAAAGGCATATACCTATCTCAACCCAGTGTCTTATTTGACTGCTCTCGACAATAAGGAGCTATTCTCGCAGCTGGATGGTATTTTTGCCGATGGTGACTTGCTGGTGAAAGCCATTAAGATGGTGTATGGCAAGCAGGTGACAAGAAGGAGCTTTGATATGACTTCGATGGCACCGGAGTTGTTCTCTTATGCAGAGGAGCATGGAAAGACCATCTATATCGTGGCTTCCAAGCAAGAGCAGGTGGAGAAAGCCGTGGAGATATTCCGTGAGCGGTATCCAAAGGTGAAGTTTGCTGGTTATCGTAACGGTTACTTTGCTTCAGAACAAGAAATGGATGAAGAAGCTAAGCATATCGTTAAACTGAATTCTGATTTCTTGATAGTTGGTATGGGAGCCTTGATGCAGGAGAAGTTCCTGCTAAAGGTGAAGAATGCTGGTTATCAGGGTATCGGGTTTACCTGTGGTGGATTTATCCATCAGACTTCCAGGAATGAGATAGATTATTATCCGGCATGGGTGGATAAAACGAATCTTCGCTTTGTTTATCGAATGTGGAAGGAACCGCATACCCGTAAGCGTTATGTGATGGCAAGCTTGCTGTTTCCTGCAAGGTTTATCGTAGAAAAAATCTTCGGATAATCTTGTAAAGCCAGTGAATGGGAGTGAAGATTACCAATTCAGATTTTGGTTCGCAGGATGGAAGAAGATACATGGAATAAAATAACAGATATATGGGTAAACGGTTCCCACTCTCCTTTTTAATTAAGCTACTTTTCGGAGATGGAACTTAGTAGCCCTGTTTGACTATATTCAAACCAATAATAATATGCAAGTAATAAAGACTGATATTGAGGGCGTGCTCATCATTGAGCCTCGCCTTTTTAGAGATGCTCGTGGCTATTTCTTCGAGAGCTTTAGCGAGCGTGAGTTTAAAGAGAAAGTAGAGCCATTGGTTGGCTACAAGGTAGAGTTTTGTCAGGACAACGAGAGCATGAGCAGTTATGGTGTGATGCGTGAAGGGTAGAGTGATAACTTCTATCACCCAGAGGCTGATGGGGTATCTCGATATTGGATGAATCGCTCGGGATTGACTGGCTCATTCCTACGGAACATGCTAATCTTTCGGAAAAGGATACGAAACATGAGGTATTGAAGGACTTTGAAAGTCCTTTTGAATACTAAATGTAGATTTATACAAATAAAACAACAAATACTAATCATTTAACATTAAGACAAAGAAGGGAATAGTATTAGCAGGTGGTAGCGGTACACGCTTGTACCCAATCACCAGTCTTCGGTTATCGAGTAAGCGACCCAGAGCGATATGGTGTGGCTGAGTTTGATGAGCAAGGCAATTGCCTCAGCATTGAAGAGAAGCCTCAGCATCCAAAGAGCAACTATGCTGTGGTAGGCTTATACTTCTATCCTAACAAGGTAGTAGAAGTAGCCAAGCATACCCATGATTCCCTTTCTGAGGCATCTACCTTTATCGAAGTCTTGGAGAAGCGCCAGGGCTTGAAGGTAGCTTGTCTGGAAGGTATCGCTTATCGCCAAGGTTGGATAGATAGTGATACGTTGCGTGAGAATGCTCAACCCATGTTGAAGAATGACTATGGCAAATATCTCCTTTCAATCCTTGAAGAGAAAGATCAAACATTAAAAAAGAATTTAGAATATTAAGAAGATGAAGAATATCATTATCACGGGCGGTGCTGGTTTCATCGGCTCACACGTAGTAAGACTTTTCGTGAACAAATATCCTGAGTATCACATCATCAACCTCGACAAGTTGACTTACGCTGGTAATCTGGCTAACCTCAAGGACATAGAGGATAAGCCTAACTATACTTTCGTAAAGGGTGATATCTGTGATTTCGACCTGATGTTGAAGCTGATGCAGGACTACAAGGTGGATGGCATCATCCATCTCGCTGCCGAGAGCCACGTAGATAGAAGTATCAAGGATCCATTCACTTTCGCTCAGACCAACGTGATGGGTACCCTGTCTCTGCTTCAGGCGGCAAAGATTTACTGGGAGAGTCTTCCTGAGGGATACGAGGGTAAGCGTTTCTACCACATTTCTACCGATGAGGTGTATGGTGCATTGCAGATGACTCATCCTGAGGGCATTCCTGCTCCTTTCACCACCAAGGCATCCAGCGATAAGAACCACGAGGCTTACGGCGAGGAGTTCTTCGTAGAGACTATCAAGTATAATCCTCACTCTCCATACTCTGCATCCAAGGCAAGCTCAGACCACTTCGTCCGTGCTTTCCACGATACATACGGTATGCCTACCATCGTGACCAACTGCTCTAACAACTACGGTCCATACCAGTTCCCTGAGAAGTTGATTCCGCTGTTCATCAACAACATCCGTCATCGCAAGCCATTGCCAGTATATGGTAAGGGTGAGAACGTGCGCGACTGGTTGTATGTAGTAGATCATGCCCGTGCCATCGATATGATTTTCCACAAGGGTAAGATTGCCGAGACTTACAACATCGGTGGTTTCAACGAGTGGAAGAACATCGATATCATCAAGGTGGTTATCAAGACCGTTGATAGATTGCTCGGCAGAAAGGAAGGCGAGGATATGGATCTCATCACTTATGTAACAGACAGAAAGGGACACGATATGCGTTATGCCATCGACTCTCGCAAGCTCCAGAAGGAACTCGGTTGGGAGCCATCTCTCCAGTTTGAGGAGGGTATCGAGAAGACCGTGAAATGGTATCTCGAGAACCAGGACTGGATGGATCATGTTACTTCTGGGGAGTATCAGAAGTATTATGATAATATGTATAAAGATAGGTAATATCTTTTTTCGAAAACCTACCCGTCCTTCCTTACCGTTAAGGAAGGCTCCACCTTTCTCACCAAGCATCTCTTCAATAGTCTTTACGACCCCTTCGGTTCCCCTTCTAGGGGACAGAAACCCTCAGGGACGAGAGGATGTAACCGCCCTCCGGTACTCAGAACCGCTACGCTATAAGGTTGGCGGACCAAAGCGGTCTTCGCCATAGTTGTGCGGGATGGGACCGCCTGGAAATAGCAGTTTATAGTTTACAGTTTTTTTGTAGTAATTTGCTGATGAGTTGCAGATTTCTTTCGATTTTCTTGGTGGTTTCGAGAAAAAAACGTAACTTTGGCAGCAGATTACAATCAAAGAATTTAAAAGGAGAACAATTATGGATACATTGGATAAAGAATTTTGGGAAAAACGTGAAGCTGCTATGAAAAGATTTATGGTGGCAAAAGAACGTAAAAAGGCTCGTGTAGCTGAAATTACTAAGAGTCTTTGTGAGGAATATAAGGAACGAACGGGGGTATATCCTAAATATATAAATGTTTGGTAATGAAACCGCTTTCTTTGGATATAATTAATGCTTCTGCTCCTTATGAGGTTTATTGGCACGAAAAGTCTCGAACTTATCGCTTAAAAAGTGATTTTGGGGTGGTACTTGCTATTGGCTTTGATGATGATGACATAATTGAGAATGCAGAATCATATGTCTTTTCTATCATCAATGTAAATAAAATACCTTCTCCACGAGACTTGAAAATGCGTGATACGGTGATGCTTATCATTGAGAACTTCTTTAATATGAACGAAGCAGCTCTCTTGTATATTTGTGAGAGTGGTGATGGTAAGCAGTATATGCGAAGCCGCCTGTTTGAATATTGGTTTTCCTCTTATCAAATGAAAGATAAGTTTATTTTAATGCCTGTCAGTATCGAAGATATGGAGGGAATTGAAAATTTAGCAGCTTTAATTATTCGAAAAGATAATCCGAATATTATAGATATTGTTGCAGATTTTTCTAACACAGTAGCAATGTTTAGGGTAAAACCTAATAGTCATAACTAATTTCTTTATTCGGTGAAAGCCGTATTGTGCACAAGAGTAAGTCCTGCTGGAGGATGGCATTCAATGTTGTTTATCATCTGACGCATTGTAGCGTGATTTGAAGCATCTTGGCTTGTGGAAGTTTGCTGAGGCGGTGATGTATGTGCTGCATGAGGCTTTGGGATTATCAGAGGAGAAGATGATAGCTCCGATGGATGAAAAGCGAGGAAAGTTGTTGCTGGCAGAGATACTGAATGGTGGCAACTTCGGACAGCACTTCGTTAGATTCTATCCTGCCGAGGCTCTAAGTGAGCCAATCTTCAGAACATGGCATTTCTTTTGGAGGATGAAGAATAAAAGGAGTTAAATTTGAAGAGTAAACATCATGCAAATCATAGAGAACTTTTCTTGTCACAATCATTATGACTGCTTACTTGCCTTATGCAAGCAAGCTGATGAATTATTGATAGCAAGTCCTTTCTGCTTCCCAAACTTTGAAACGTTTGTTTCCAACGTATCAAAGAAGGGCTCTACCAGAAAAATCACGTTCATCACTACGATGAAAAACGATGAGGCAGTTGAAAAGATAGATTCATTATTGTCGTTTCGCAAAGCGACGAAAGAGCATGGTATTAATTGGCAGATACGCATTGACAATATGCTGCATGGCAAAGTGTATATATTCAAGAATAATGAAGTTCCATTTGCGGCCATCATAACGTCTGCCAATCTTACACAACATGGATTAAAGCAAAATCATGAATGGGGATGTCTGGTTGAAGATGCCAAAGCCATTGGCTGTATGGAAAAGCAGTTGCTTGTCGATGCAAATATTGAACTGACAAGTGATAAGTTGGAGCTGATAAAGAAAAGAGCGGACAAGACTCGTGAAGAAGGTTGGAAGAAAGTGAAACAGCAAGAGATACAGATAGATGACATACTCAGCCTACCTCAAATACCAAACGGAACAAGATTCTTCATCAAGCCTATTGGTTCTAACAATCACAAAATTTTTGATGGCGACTATTCTGAAAAGTTTCAAAAACAACATTTTGCGAATAGATTGCCAAAAGCTGTGCGTGTTGGAGATATACTCATTACCTACGCTGTTGGTGCAAGAAAAATCATCTCGGTTTTCAAAGTAATGAGTTCTCCCAAACATACCAATATACCAAATGACCGTTGGCCTTGGTTTGTGGAGGTGAATAACCTGACGACAAATTTAGGAAAGACTTGGACAAAGAAGAACCTGAAGGTTATGGACATAGCTAGAGAGTATGCCGAGAGATACAAACTACCTGTCACTCAACGTGGTGGGTATAACTTGAACGGACTGATGCTTGGTAATGACAAAATACAACTAACCGATGAGTTCGGCAGGTACTTGTTCGTCCTTGCAATGGAAACAAACAAAGAATAGCAATATATGGCGAACGGTTCCCTCTCCCATTTTTTTGAGAAAGATATGAACAATATTGTTTTGAGCCGTATCTCTTCTATAATGATTTGGTCTTTGGGATACCAGAGGACAAATCTTATCAAGGTAATGCTATCATCGACAAAATCTTAGAAAATACTAATAGTGATGATGTAAAGACATGCATATCCATCATAAAAGGTGAAATTCCTTTGGATATGTGGCGCAGATATATCATCGGTAATAGCTTGTTCCTTTGGAATATGACGAAGGAATAGGGTGGAGAAGCAACATCAGATATTCTTTGATTTCCCCCCTCACATAGGACAGAAACCTTCCTTACCGTTGAAGAAGTCTTTTCGAATCCCTCCGTCTCCCTTTAGCCAAAGGGAGCTCCACCTCTAACCAAGCCTTTTCAATAGTCTTTACGACCCCTTCGGTTCCCCTTGTAGGGGACAGAAACCTCAGAAGGAAGGATGCAACCGCCCTCCGGTGCTCAGAACCGCTTCGCTCTAAGGTTGGCGGGGCATCAAAGCCCTTCGCCATATTGTGCGGGATGGGACCGCCGGGAAATAGCAGTTTACAGTTAATAGTTAATTTTGTACTAATTTGCTGATAACTTGCAGAATTGTTGCCATTTTCTTGGTAGTTTCGGGGAAAAAGTGTACTTTTGTGACATAATATTAATCATCTAAAATAAAAGGTTATGGCATTAGAAATAAGAAGTATTCCGGTTCTGACAGGTGAGACCGCTGAACGATTTGTTCGTGAGGCTGAGGAAAATGAACGCAATCCGCAAAGAAAGGCATTGCGAATGTCATTTGCTGATGTGGAGAAAATATTGGTTCGTT
>ERZ772860.1071-NODE-1071-length-20439-cov-4.181515_pt1 | contig 20439 bp, 26 predicted proteins | sample MGYA00511342_ERZ772860 | MGnify/ENA primary metagenome ERZ772860 (study PRJEB29015, sample SAMEA2737665) | human gut metagenome | biome: human gut; feature: human-associated habitat; material: faeces | place: China | collected 2012 ... | reverse complement strand
TGCCGACCTTGCGGGCGGCTTCCTTGTTGCCGCCGGTCATGCCGAAATCCTTCTCCGTAGACGAGGCGGTGACCAGCGTCGCGCCCTTCGTATCGTCGATGATCTGGGCGTATATATGGTTGGTGCTCCTGTATACGTTCAGGCGCGGGCGCTCCGCGGTTCCGGAGATCTTGCCGCGGACCCTGCGGTGCCTTTTCAGGCGCTGGACGTTCTTATCCATTTTGGAAACCATTTTGTTGAACCCCCGCTTTACTTCTTCTTAGCCGCGGTCTTGCCTTCTTTACGGCGAATGACCTCTGTCGCATACTTAATGCCTTTGCCAAGGTACGGCTCGGGCGGACGAATCTTGCGAATTTCAGCGGCCATCTGACCCACCGCCTGCTTATTGGGACCGGAGACGACAATTTTGTTGGGCGCCGGCACTTCAATGGTCAGCTCGTCGCGTTCGTCAACGAACACCTGATGCGAGTAACCGACGTTGAGCACGAGCTGCTTGCCCTGCTTTGCGGCGCGGTAACCGACGCCGTTGATTTCAAGCTCTTTTTTATAGCCGTTGGTAACGCCTTCGACCATGTTGGCGACCAGCGTGCGCGACAGCCCGTGCAGGGCGCGCGCCTGATTGCTCTCGTCCTTGCGCGTCACGTTGATGACGGTTCCGTCAACAGCCACCGTAATGCACGGCGCAATTTTTTCGCTCAGCGTCGTCTTGGCGCCCTTGACGGTCACGGTGTTGTCGCTGCCGACCGTCACCGTAACGCCTGCGGGAATGTTGATTGGCAGTTTACCGATTCTTGACATTTTCCATTTCCTCCCTTACCAGACAAATGCCAGAACTTCGCCGCCGACATGCAGGTTTCTCGCCTTCTTGTCGGTTACGATGCCCTTGGAAGTGGAGATGATCGCGATGCCAAGACCTTTTAAAACCTTCGGCATATCCTCCACGCCGGCGTATACGCGCAGACCGGGCTTTGAGACGCGGCGAAGACCGGTGATGGCCGACTCCTTGTTCTGCCCGTATTTCAGCGTAATACGGATGATACCCTGCGAGCCGTCGTCGATAAACTGGAGGTTTTTAATATATCCTTCACTGAGCAAAATCTCAGCTATGGTCTTTTTCGCGTTCGACGCGGGAATATCGACCGATTCATGGTGATAAGAACTCGCGTTGCGGATTCTCGTCAGCATATCGGCGATAGGATCTGTTGTGTGCATTTCGCAGCCTCCTTACAAATACTCAGCGTTGTCTTACCAGCTCGCCTTGCGGACGCCGGGGATCTGCCCCTTGTACGCAAGCTCGCGGAAGCAGATACGACAGACGCCGTAGTCACGGAGATAGGCGTGGGGCCTGCCGCAGATCTTACACCTGTTCATGGAACGGGTTGAAAACTTAGGCGTTCTTTGCTGTCTCAAAATCATCGATTTTTTGGCCATTTTCGTTTCCCCCTTTACGCCCGCTCAAACGGCGCGCCCATCAGCTCGAGAAGCTCTTTGGCTTCCTCGTCCGTGTTTGCCGTCGTGCAGATGACAACGTTCATACCCCGGATCTTGTCGATCTTATCGAAGTCGATCTCCGGGAAAATCAGCTGCTCTTTCAGTCCCAGTGAATAATTGCCCCGGCCGTCGAAGGCGTTGGCGTTGATGCCGCGGAAGTCGCGGACTCTCGGCAGCGCGACGTTCAGAAGCCTGTCAAGGAATTCATACATCCGGTTGGCGCGCAGCGTGACCTTGGCGCCGATCGGCATACCTTCTCTGAGCTTGAAGTTGGCGACGGAACGCTTCGCTTTGGTAATGACCGCCTTCTGTCCGGTGATCTGCGCCAAATCCGAGCAGACGAAATCGAGCGCCTTGGAGTTTTCCTTGGCCTCGCCGCAGCCGACGTTGACGATGATTTTGTCGATCTTCGGAATCTGCATCGGGCTCTTATAGTTGAACTTTTTCATCAGAGCGGGGGCAACTTCGTTTAAATACTTATCTTTCAGTCTCGGCATACGTCTTTATTTGCCTCCTTGCCCTATATTTCCGCGCCGCATTTTTTGCACACAGTCAGCTTTTTGCCGTCTGCGTCAAACTTATGGGCGGGGCGAGTCGTCTTGCTGCACTTGGGGCAAACGCGGATGACCTTGCAGGCTTTCAGAGCGCCCTCGACCTTGACGATCTTGCTCTCCTCGCCCTGTTTGCGCGCCTTTTGGTGCTTTGTCATGATGTTGAGGCCTTCAATGATGACCAGACCTTTTTTCGGGTCCGCCTTCATGATCTTGCCTCTTTTTCCCTTTTCCTTGCCGGACAGAACCTCGACGGTATCCCCGGTTTTCACATGCAACGTATTCATTTCCGCCTCTCCCCCTTACAGAACCTCAGGAGCAAGCGAAAGAATCTTCATGTATTCTTTTTCGCGAAGCTCTCTGGCGACAGGCCCGAAAATACGGGTTCCGCGCGGGTTTTTGTCTTCCTTAATAATGACCGCGGCGTTGTCGTCGAAACGGATATGCGTGCCGTCCGCACGGCGGACGCCGCGCGCGGTGCGCACGATAACGGCGCGGACAACGTCACCTTTTTTGACGGCGCCGCCCGGCTGCGCCTTGCGCACAGACGCGACAATCACGTCGCCGATGTTTCCGTATCTTCTGACGGAACCGCCGAGAACCTGGATACATTTCAGCTCTTTGGCGCCGCTGTTGTCGGCGACTTTGAGCATTGTCTCCTGCTGAATCACGGTGATTTGCCTCCTTTACTTCGCCTTCTCGATAATCTCGACCAGACGCCATCTTTTATCCTTAGAAAGCGGCCTCGTCTCCATCACCTTGACCCGGTCGCCGATGCCGCACGCGTTCTGCTCATCGTGCGCTTTCAGCTTATAGGTGCGCCGGACCGTCTTCTTATAAAGCGGATGCGCGAACGTCTCAACCACTGCCACAACGATAGTCTTATCCATCTTGTCGGATATGACCTTTCCGACTCTTGTCTTGCGGAACGCCCTTTTTTCTTCAGCCATGTTTATCCTCCTACAACTACCGCTGCGACTGCGCGCTGATTTCCGCCTGACGAAGCACGGTGGAGGCGCGCGCGATATCTTTTTTGACCTCGACGATACGCATCGGATTGCTCAGCTGGTTGGTCGCGTGCTGAAACCGCAGATTAAAAAGCTCCGCTTTGAGCTCGGCGATCTTCGCTGTGAGCTCTTTTTCCGTCATCCCTTTAAAGTCCTTCGCCTTCATTACGCTTCACCGCCTGTTCCGCTTTCTGTATCGCTCTTTCTGACAAACTTCGTCTTGATCGGCAGCTTATGACCCGCGAGGCGCATCGCTTCCTTGGCGACGCTCTCCTCGATACCGCCGATTTCAAACATCACGCGGCCGGGCTTCACGACCGCCACCCAGTATTCGGGCGAGCCCTTACCGGAACCCATTCGGGTCTCGGCCGGCTTCTCCGTCACCGGCTTATCGGGGAAAATCTTGATCCAAACCTGACCGCCGCGCTTGATATAGCGCGTCATGGCGATACGGGCCGCCTCGATCTGGTTGCTGGTGATCCATGCCGGTTCCAGCGCCATCAGACCGTATTCGCCGTATGTCACTTTATTTCCGCGGAGAGCGCGGCCCTTCATGCGGCCTCTGTGCACTCTTCTGTATTTCACACGTTTCGGCAGAAGCATTATCGGTTGCCTCCTTCACTTCTCGACGGACGTCTGTCGCCAAACGGACGTCTGTCGCCGTCACGACGGTCTCTTCTGTCGCCGTCACGGCGGTCTCTTCTGTCACGACGCTGCGGTCTCTGCCGCTCTGCCGCCGCTTTCTTTTCCTCGTTCAGTCTGTGCTCGCGCGGGCTGCCCGTCAGGACTTCGCCCTTGTAGATCCACACCTTGACGCCGATGCGGCCGTAGGTGGTCTTCGCCTCGGCAAAACCGTAGTCGATGTCGGCACGCAGCGTTTGCAGCGGGATGGTGCCCTCGTGGTAATGCTCGGTCCGCGCGATTTCCGCGCCGCCCAGACGGCCGGAGACGGAGGTCTTAATGCCTTTGGCGCCGTTTTTCATCGCGCGCATCATCGCCTGCTTCATGGCGCGGCGGAACGAGGTCCGCTTTTCGAGCTGAAGCGCGATATTTTCCGCGACGAGCTGCGCGTTGGTATCGGGCACGTTGATCTGAATGACGTTCAGCGGCGCGACCGATTTGCCGATCATCTGCTCGACGGCGAGACGGTACTTTTCGATGTCCGCGCCGCCCTTGCCGATGACGTAGCCGGGCCGGGCGCAGTGAACCGTAATGCGGACCTTCGACGGATCGCGCTCGATCTCGATCTTGGAGACGCCGGCGTCATACAGGGTCTTCTTCAAAAATTTACGGATATTGTAGTCCTCGACGAGCAGATCGCCGAAAACGTTGCTCTTCGCATACCACCGCGAATCCCAGTCGTTGATAACGCCGACGCGCAGACCATGCGGATTAACTTTCTGTCCCATATACTCTGTTCTGCCTCCTCGTTATTCTTTTTCCATAACCGCAATGGTCACGTGAGAGGTTCTTTTCAGGATGCGGAACGCCCGGCCCTTGGACATCGGGCGAACGCGTTTCAGCGTCTGTCCCGGCGTCACGAAGCACTGGCTGATATAGAGCTTTTCAACGTCCATTTCCGCATTGTTTTCCGCGTTGGCCACGACTCTCTTGACGAGCTTCAAAAGCGGCTCCGCCGCGATTTTCGGCGTCGTCATCAGGATCGCAACCGCGTCGCCCACCGCCTTGCCGCGGAGCTGGTCGCAGACGATCTTGACCTTGCGGGGCGACATGCGGAGATCTTTTATATACGCTTTAACTTCCATTTTATTTTCTCCTTCTCCGCATTATTTGCCGGTGTTCGAGGTCTTCGAGCCGGAGTGTCCGCGGAAAATACGCGTCGGGGCGAACTCGCCGAGCTTGTGACCGACCATGTCTTCCGTGACATACACGGGAACGTGCTTTCTGCCGTCGTGGACGGCGATCGTATGCCCGACAAACTCGGGGAAGATCGTCGAGGCTCTCGACCAGGTTTTCAGGACTTTTTTATCGCCGGTCTCGTTCATCGAGACGATTCTCTTGTACAGCTCAGGAGCGACGAACGGCCCCTTCTTTACGCTTCTACCCATAAGTTCTAAAAAGCCTCCTTCAAACTACTTGGCGTTACGACGCTTGACAATGAACTTATCCGTGCGGTTCTTTGTCTTTCTCGTCTTATAACCGAGCGTCGGCTTGCCCCACGGGGTGACCGGGCCGGGACGGCCGATCGGGCTTTTGCCCTCGCCGCCGCCGTGCGGGTGGTCGACCGGGTTCATAACCGAACCGCGGACGGTCGGGCGGACGCCCATGTGGCGCTTGCGGCCGGCCTTGCCGATCTGCGCGTTGGAATGGTCGAGGTTTCCGACCTGACCGATCGTCGCCTTGCAGTTCATCCGGATCATGCGCGTCTCGCCGGAGGGGAGTCTGACCTGCGCCAGATCGCCCTCTTTGGCCATCAGCTGCGCCATCGTGCCTGCGGAGCGCACGAGCTGCGCGCCTCTGCCGGGGTAGAGCTCGATGTTATGGATAAAGGTACCGACCGGGATCGCCGAAATCGGCAGGGCGTTGCCGGGCTTAATATCGGCCTGCTCGCTGGAAAGCACCTTGTCGCCGACTTTCAGATCCTGCGGCGCGATGATATAGCTCTTCTTGCCGTCCTCATACTGGATCAGCGCGATGTTGGCGGTGCGGTTCGGGTCGTATTCGAGCGTCAGAACGGTCGCCGCGGCGTCTACTCTGTTGCGCTTGAAATCGATGATGCGGTATTTCTGCTTGTTGCCGCCGCCCTGATGACGGACGGTAATTCTGCCGGCGTTGTTGCGGCCCGCGTGCTTCTTGCCCTTTGCAAGCAGCGACTTTTCAGGCTTTACCTTGGAAAGCTCGGTTTTCGCAACCGTCATATGACGAATCGCCGGCGACGTGGGGTTGAACGTTTTGATAGCCACTTCAATTTCACTCCTTCATTATCGCGGCTCTTCGTTACATCAGACTGTCGAAGAACTCAATCGTCTTGGAATCCGCCGTAAGCTTCACGACCGCTTTTTTCCACGCGGGCACCGTGCCCTCGGGGCGGCCCATCGAAAGTCTCTTTTTCTTGGAATGGACGTTGAGCGTGTTGACGCTCTCGACCTTCACGCCGAAGACCGCTTCGACCGCCCGGCGGATGTCGATCTTCGTCGCGGAGCGGGCAACCTCAAAGGTGTATTTCCGGTCCGCGATGTCGCTCATCGTGTGCTCTGAAACGATCGGTCTGATAATGACGTCATGTGCTGTCTTCATTATGCAAAGACCTCCTCAATCACTGTCAGTGACGCTTTGTCAACAACCAGCGTATCGTACTTTAAAATGTCGTAGGTGTTGATCATGTTGGCCATCGTCGTCTTGACGTTGGGCAGGTTGCGGCCGCTGAGCGCGACGTTTCTGTCGGGCGCGGCTGTGACGACGAGCGCCTTGGTACCGGCGTTGACCGCGCTCATAAAGGCCGTAAACGCCTTGGTTTTCGGCTCGGCAAACTGAATCGAATCGATCACGATCAGCTTCTGCGCCGCGGCCTTGGTCGAGAGCGCGCTCTTGACGGCGAGCTTTCTGACCTTCTTGTTGACCGTATAGCGGTAGGAGCGCGGCTTCGGGGCAAACGCGACGCCGCCGTGCGTCCACTGGGGCGCTCTCGTCGAACCCTGGCGGGCGCGGCCGGTGCCCTTCTGGCGGTACGGCTTGGCACCGCCGCCGCTGACCTCGGAGCGCGTCAGCGCGGACTGTGTGCCCTGACGCTGGTTGGCGAGGTAATTTTTAACCACCGTGTGCATGACGGAGACGTTCGGCTCGACGGCAAAGACCGCCTCGTTGAGCTCGATCTCGCCGACCGACTTGCCGTTCATATCGTAAACTGTTGTTTTAAGCATCTGTTATGTCCTCCTCCCCGCGTTACCGCGTCTTCGACGTGTTCTTCAAGAACACAATACCGCCCTTGGGGCCGGGGATCGCGCCGCGGACGGCGATGAGATTCAGCGCGGTATCGACCTTGACGACGTCAAGATTCAGAATCGTGCGCTGCGCAACGCCCAGATGTCCGGCGAGCTTCTTGCCCGGCAGAACCCGCGACGGGTCCGTATTCGCGCCCATGGAACCGGGGGAGCGGTGCACAGGGCCGACGCCGTGCGTGTGCTGCTGCATCCTCTGTCCCCAGCGCTTGACAACGCCGGCGTAGCCTTTACCTTTGGTGATGCCGGTCACGTCGACGCGGTCGCCCTCGGCGAACACGTCGGCTTTCAGGACATCGCCCACGGAGAGCGACGCGCAGTCTTCAAGGCAGAACTCTTTGAGAACTTTTTTCGGCGAAACGTCCGCCTTTTTGAGGTGGCCGAGCTCGCCCTTGCTGAGCTTTCTCTCGACGGTGTCGTCAAACGCGAGCTGAACGGAATCGTAGCCTTCCTTTTCAGCCGTCTTCTTCTGGACGACGACGCAGGGGCCGGCTTCGATAACCGTCACCGGGATAACCTTGCCGTTTTCGTCGAAGATCTGCGCCATGCCGACTTTTTTGCCGATGATCGCTTTCTTCATTCCTGATTTTCCCTCTTTCATATATAAGGTTATTGGTTGACGCGGGGTTTTCCGCGCCAACTTGACCCGTTCCGCGCGTTTTGCGCAGAACCGGAAACAAGCGGTTTTGTTCGGGCTTGTCCGCCCGGTTCGCTTTTTACAGCTTCGTCTCGATCTCCACGCCGGACGGCAGCTCAAAGGATTTGATCGCCTCGATGGTCTTCGGCGTGGGGTTGAGGATATCGATCAGGCGCTTATGCGTCCTGCGCTCGAACTGCTCGCGGCTGTCCTTATTGACGTGCGGCGAACGCAGAATCGTAATGATCTCCTTCTGCGTGGGGAGCGGAATGGGGCCGGAGACTTTCGCGCCCGTGCGCGTAGCCGTCTCGACGATGCGCTCCGCCGTCTGGTCGATCAGCTGATGGTCAAACGCCTTTAATCTGATCCGAATTCTCTCTGCTTTTGCCATTTTTACTTCCTCCTGTTTTCGTACGTCCGGACGGACAATTTGATAATGTCGCCACCCAGACGACCGCAGACTGGCTGCGGCCTCCGTCCGGTGATCTGTCTGAGGCACATGGATGTCTCAGGCCGCGTACGGAGAGAGCTTTTTCTCAACTACCGTGCCGAGCGTTTCATGCTCTGGCATAAGAAGAACCGGCTTCAACGATACAAACCGCCGGGGCGGTCTGCGTCTTGCAAACCGGCTGGAACACACCGCATGGCGGGTTATTTCACTGTTTTCCTGCCGGGGTTACGCCGAAGCCGACGCACTTCCCCGCATATGGAAACGCGAAACATCCACATGCAAAATTCCAATGAGAAAACACTCTCAACCGCCCGATTGCAAAGATCCGCCTCGCGGGGAACCCCCGCTCCGCGCTCTTTCGGACATACTCCGCGGAAAAACCCGTACTATTTCAACGGCAACCTCCCGCATCATCGCTGCTCCATGGTGGCGCCCGATTATAATACCAAAAACAAAGGCGTTTGTCAAGCGTTTTTTCAGAGTTTCTCAAAAAAATATCGTTTTTTTCTCTTCTGCCGCCAAAGCGCCGGTTTGACAAGGCGGCGCGATACTGGTATAATGATTGTGTATTTTCAAGTTCAGCGCGGCGGCCGCGCCATGTTATCTTTCGCCGGGCCGTCTCTCCGCGCCGTTGCCATGCCGCCCGTCTGATCCGCCCGCGGTCACGCCGCCGCTGTTTCGGTCGCTCCGGCCTTCAAACGGGCGCGCGGCGTTTTTTCCTGCGTTCAATCCATCGCTCCGAAAGAGAGGCCGGGCCATTTGGATTGACGCGCCTTTTTTCTTCAAACGCGCGGCTGCGCTTCCAAAAGAAAGCTGGTATCCCTATGACAGACACCATCGCCGCGATCGCGACGCCGCCCGCCACCGGAGCCATCGGCATCATCCGTCTCTCCGGTCCTCAGGCGCGCGCCGTCGCCGACCGCATTTTTTTTCCATATTCCAAGCCCGACGGCGCTGCGCTCTCCGCCCTGCCGCCGCGCTGCGCGCATTTCGGCCGCGTGCTCGACGCCGACGGCCGCCTGCTCGATAAGGCGCTGGCGCTCGTCTTTCCCGCGCCGCACAGCTACACCGGCGAGGACTGCGTGGAGCTGCACTGCCACGGCGGTCTGCGTCTGCTCGACCGTGTCCTGTCGCTCTGCTTTGCCAACGGCGCGCGCCAGGCGGAGGCCGGTGAATTTACCAAGCGCGCTTTCTTAAACGGCCGTCTCGACCTGACCGAGGCCGAGGCCGTCGCCGACCTGATTCACGCAGAAACGCTCGAAGGCGTTCGAAACGCCGCGGGCCAGCTCTCCGGCCGGCTGTTTGAAGAGCTCTCTTCCATATATAATCAGCTCATGGACGTAACGGCGCATTTCACCGCATACATTGATTATACCGACGAGGGCGTGGAGCCGCCGGACTGCGCGGGCGCTGAGGCCATATGCCGCCAGAGCGCAAAGCGGCTCGCGGATCTGGCCGATTCCTTCGCGGGCGGCCGGCTGTTTACCGAGGGGATCCGCTGCGCGATTGTCGGGCGGCCGAACGCCGGAAAATCCTCTCTTTTAAACGCGCTCTGCGGCTTTGAGCGCTCCATCGTCACGGATCTGGCGGGGACAACGCGCGACACCGTGGAGGAAACCGTACAGGTCGGCCCGATTCTGCTGCGCCTGATCGATACCGCCGGGCTCCGCAGCGGCGCGGAGGCCGTGGAACAGCTCGGCATCGAGCGCACCAAAGCCGCCGTGCGTCAGGCGGGGCTGGTCGTCGCCGTTTTTGACGGCGGAGAAGCGTTCACCGAGGCGGACCGCGCCGTCTGTTCGCTCTTGGCCGATACAACCGTTCCCATCGTCGCGGCCGTCAACAAGAGCGACCTGCCGCAGCGGCTGGACCGCGCCGCCGCGCCCGCCCTCGCGGACGCCGTCAGCGTCTCGGCCGCCACAGGCGCGGGCTTGGAGCTGTTGCGGCAACGGATCTGCGCGCTCTGCGCCGCCGACGCCGTGCGCCCCGACGGCAGTATGATCACCAACCGGCGGCAGGCCGAAGCGCTCAAACGCGCCGCGGAGGCCGCCCGCCATGCCGCCGAGGCGCTTTGCGCCGGCTTTACGCCGGATATCGCGTGGGTAGACGCCGAGGCGGCGCTCTCCGCCATCGGCGAGGTCACGGGGCAGACCGTGAACGCCGAAATCCTCTCGCGCGTTTTCGAGCGCTTCTGCGTCGGCAAATAGCGGGGCCGGAGTCTGCCCCAATGACGGTTTTCCCGCAGGCGGCGCGCCCATTCGCCGGCCTTTTCCGCGTGTTGCCGCCGGTATTCGGGTTTTGCCGCCCCGGGCAGGGCGGCGAAACCGCACCCTTTGAGAAACCATTCTCACAGACGGCGCTCCGCCGCACGTTTTTTGTGCCGCGCGGCCGCCGCTCTGTGAATCCAAACGGAAACGGATGAGAAACCACATGGACTTTTACGCCGGAACATACGACGTCTGCGTCATCGGCGCAGGACACGCCGGCATCGAGGCGGCGCTGGCCGCGGCTCGGCTCGGCTGCAAAACCGTCTGCTTTACCATTAACCTCGACGCCGTCGGCAACATGCCCTGCAACCCCGCCATCGGCGGCACGGGCAAGAGCCAGCTCGTCGCCGAGCTCGACGCATTAGGCGGGGAGATGGCGCGCGCCGCCGACGCCTGCTGCATCCAGTACAGGATGTTAAACGCGAGCAAGGGGCCCGCCGTCCGCTCTGTTCGCGCGCAGGCCGACCGCGCCCGCTACCGCGTCTATATGAAGCACGCGCTGGAAGCCTGCGACAACCTCGACCTCGTGCAGGCTGAGATCACCGACCTCTTCTTTGACGGCGAGGGCGGCGCCGTCTCCGCGGTGCGCACGGCGCGCGGGGCTGTGTACCGCGTCTCCGCCGCCGTCGTCGCCAGCGGCACGTTTTTGGGCGGCCGCATCATCATCGGCGACTATGAGTGCGCCGGCGGACCCGACGGGCTGTTCGGCGCTTACCGGCTGACGGAGTCGCTGGCCGCACGCGGCGTCGCGCTGCGCCGCTTTAAAACCGGAACGCCGCCGCGCGTCAACGCGCGCACGCTTGACTTTTCTCAAATGACGCTCCAACCCGGCGAACCGGGGACGCCGCCGTTCTCCTTCGACACCGAAAAAGCGCCGGAAAACCGCGCCGTCTGCCATCTCGTCTACACAAACGAGGCGACGCACGCGGTCATCCGCGCCAATCTCTCGCGTTCGCCGCTCTTCTCCGGCTCTATCAAAGGGACGGGGCCGCGCTACTGCCCGTCGATCGAGGATAAAATCGTGCGCTTTGCCGACAAGCCGCGCCATCAGCTCTTTGTCGAGCCGTGCGGCCTGGACACCGAGGAGGTCTATATTCAAGGCTTTTCCTCGTCGCTGCCCGAGGACGTGCAGCTCGAAATGCTCCATACGCTGCCGGGCTTTGAGCGCGCGCACGTCTGCCGCCCCGCCTACGCCATCGAATACGACTGCGTCGACCCGACGGAGCTGTACCCGACGCTTGAATTCAAAAAACTGCCCGGCCTCTACGGAGCCGGACAGTTCAACGGCACCTCCGGCTACGAGGAGGCGGCCGCACAGGGGTTTGTTGCCGGCGTCAACGCGGCGTTAAAGCTGCAAAAGCGCGAAGCGTTTACGCTCTCGCGCAGCGAGTCGTACATCGGCACGCTGATCGACGATCTCGTGACCAAGGGTACCGAGGAGCCTTATCGGATGATGACCTCGCGCAGCGAATACCGGCTCTCGCTCCGGCAGGATAACGCCGACTTCCGGCTGACCGAAAAGGGCTGGCGGCTCGGCCTGAAAAGCCGGGAGGCCTGCGAACGGACGCGAAAAAAATACGCGCTCGTCGCGGCGGAGATCGACCGCGCCGAGCGCACCTATCTGCCGCCCTCGGCCGCGCTGAACCAATATCTGACCGGCAAGGGCGAAACGCCCGTATCGAGCGGCGTCTCGCTCGCCGACCTGCTGCGCCGTCCGTCGGTCGGCTATGAGGTCGTAGAGACCTTCGACGCCAACCGGCCCGCGCTGCCGCCCGCCGTCTGCGCGCAGGTCGTAACCGGCCTGAAATACGCCGGCTATATCCGGCGCGAGGAGGAAAAGATCGCGCAGCTCGCCAAGATGGACGCGATGCCGCTCCCCGACGGGCTGGACTACGAGAAGATCCCCGTGCTCCGCTTGGAGGCGCGGCAAAAATTCAACCGCATCCGCCCCCGCTCGCTCGGGCAGGCGGGCCGCATTTCCGGCGTCAGCCCCGCCGATATCACGGCGCTGATCGTCTGGCTCGATGCCAACGGCTACGGCAAACGGCGCTGAGGCGCGGCGTTTCCTCTCTGCCTGACCGCGTTTCCCCGCGGCGAAAAACGGTAGAGAGGCCTCCTGTCCACTGTCAGAAAACGCGGGCGTACCCGCAGGCGCGCCCTTGCGACCGGCAGGAAGCCTCGGCTGATATTTTTTACGCCGTTTTCCCTTTTTTTGTCAGAGTTTCATTCTATCGGCGCGCCGGTGCGATCCGCCGGCCGCAGTCTCATTCAGCTTTGGCAAATTCCGCCATAAGAGGTGATTGATTTGAATGCGTATCTCCGAGGCGTTTTTTCGCTTTTGCTTCTGGCCGCCGCCGTCTGCGGCCTCGCCTCCTGCAAAGACGCCCGTGAACCCGCCGAAAGCGCTCATAGCGGCGAAACCTCCGTCTCTACCCCTGAACCGGCTTCGCCGCCGCCCGCAAACGCGCGGCAGCTCCTCCCCGACGCCAGCTACCAGAACGGCTTCTACATCCGCAGCCAAGACGGCTCTCTGCCGGAGGAGAAGCGGATGAAGGGCGTTTTTCTGCCGAATTTCGGGCATGAGCCGAGTTGGGCGATCGCCCAGTGGAACTCCGGCCTCTGCCTCTGGGACAGCCGCGTGCTCGATGGCCGCAAAATCTCCGACGGCATCGCCAAATCCTTTACCGCGGCCGAAGGCGGCCATCTTCGCCTGCACCTGAACACCATCCCGCTCTACGACGGCGCGCCCGCCGCCTACGCCGACTGGCCGCATCTGCTGCTGGAAACCGAGGATATCGCCTTTGACGGGGCGGATTCTGACAGCGTCTGGCTGACGGGCGCGGCGGACAAAATCGTCGTCTCGCTGGATCTGCGTTTGACGCAGTTTGAACAGGTCAGCGTTTCCGGCGACGCGGCGCGCGCCGCGCAGTTTCTCTGCTATCTCTATCTGAAAAGCCAAACCGGCGACGATTTCGTCTGGTTTGGCTTACAGCTCTTCGACAGCCGCGGTCCGCAGGGCGAATACCTCGCGCTCGACGAGGGCTCGGGGCGCATGATTTTCTCGCTCTCTACGCATGACGTCTACGGCGGCGGACAGCATCCGCGCGTCCAGCGCGGCGCGGCCGCCGACGGCGAATGGTACCACGTCGAGGTAGATATCCGGCCGTATCTCGACCGCCTCGCGGCCACAGGCCGGAAAGACGGCTTTCTGAAAAGCGTCCGCTCGGCCGAGGATTTCCATATTTCCGGCACGAACATCGGCTGGGAGATCATCGGAAGCTTCGACGCCTGCATGGAGATCAAAAACTATTCCGTCGTCTCCTATGTCAATTGACGCAGACCGCCGGGCGCCTGTCACTTCGTATAGGTCACATAAGGCCGGTCGATCTCGATGACGGCGCGGCAGTCGGGGCTGACCTCGGCGACGATCTCGTCGACGCAGGCGCGGATCTCGGCGTCGCTCTTTGGGTTTTTATAGGGGACGACGACGTCAAAAATCAGGTTTTTGTGCGTCGGGCCGACCACGCAGCGGAAATCGTGCAGCGTCGTGTCCTCGCCGATACGGCCGAGCCGGCCGGCGACCTCTTTTTTCAGGCGGTTCGTCGCCTCGTCCTCGGTGTGAATCGGATCCATATGGATGACGGCATGGCAGGAGAGCCTGCTGCGCAGCTCCTGCTCGATATTGTCGACCGCGTCGTGCATGAGCTCTAAATCAGCCTCCGCGGGCACCTCCGCGTGCAGGCTGACCATGCGCCGCCCCGGCCCGTAATCGTGGACAATCAGGTCGTGCATGCCGATAATTTCCTGATGCGCGCAGACGCACGCCTCGATTTCGCGCACAAATTCCTCCGACGGCGGCTGGCCGAGCAGCGGCGAAATCGTCGTCTTTGCGGAGTCAAAGCCTGAATACAGGATAAACAGCGAGACCAAAAGGCCGCACCAGCCGTCGATTTTCAGGCCGGTAAAATGCCCGATCAGCATGGAGATCATGACGACGGTCGTGGCGACGCTGTCGCTGAGGCTGTCGACGGCCGTCGCCTGCATGGCGTCGGAATGCAGCAGCTTGGCGTACTTTCGGTTGTAAAAGACCATATACAGCTTTACGAGCACCGAAGCGCCCAAAATCGCGAACGTCAGCGGGCTGAAAGTCACGGCTTCCGGCGCGGCGATCTTTCCGACCGCGCTTTTCAAAAGCTCGATGCCCATCAGCAGAATCAGAATCGACACCATCAGCCCGGAAAGATATTCAATGCGCCCGTGTCCAAACGGGTGCTTCACGTCCGGCTTTTGCCCGGCCATACGAAAGCCGAGCAGCGTGATGACCGACGAGCCCGCGTCGGACAGGTTGTTGAAGGCGTCGGAGGTGATGGCAATGGAGCCGCTCAGCGCCCCGGCGACCAGCTTTCCCCCAAACAGCAGCAGATTCAGCAGAATCCCCGCCGCGCCGCACAGCACGCCGTAAGCCTCCCGAACGGACGGATCGTCTGTTTTGTCTCTTTTCTTGATAAACCATTTTGCCAAAAGCGAAATCATCGCGTTTTTCCCTCTTTCCTCTCTGTCGCGTCTGCTATGCCTATGATATGCGGCGGCCACGCGCGCCGTCGCTGTCTATCTTCTCAGCGGCGCTTTTCCAAAACGGCCGCGATCCGCAGCGAATAGCATATTATACTATATTTTTAAATGAAAATCAACCATCCTTTTTGTCGAACGGAGCTGAACGTCATTTTATGGACCACACCGCCTTTTGTTCCCTGCTGCGGCCGCTCGGCCTGCCCGCCGTCTCCAAGCGCGCCTTCGAGCGCCTGTCGCTCTACGCCGCGCTGCTCTGTGAAAAAAATAAGGTCATGAACCTGACGGCCGTGCGCGACAGCGACGAGGTATTTACCCGTCATTTCGTCGACAGCCTTGCGGTTTACGCCGCGCGCCCCGCCCTGCCCGAGCGCGTCATCGACGTCGGCTGCGGCGCGGGCTTCCCGGGGCTGCCGCTGAAAATTTTCCTGGACGATGTCCGCGGCGACGACCGCACCGCGCTGACGCTGCTGGACGCGACGCGCAAGAAAATCGACTTTCTCTCCGAGGTCTGCGCGGCCTTGTCGCTGAAAAACGTCGCCCCCACCGCGGGCCGCGCCGAGGAAGTGGCGGCGCTCCCCAGCCACCGCGAGCGCTATGAGCTTGTGGTCAGCCGCGCGGTCGCGGATCTGCGGATGCTCGCGGAGCTGTGCCTGCCGTTCGCGCGCGCCGGCGGCGTCTTCGCCCCGCATAAGTCCGACCGCGCCGACGAAGAGATCGCCGCCGCTGAAAACGCCTGTCGCCAGCTCGGCGGACGGCTCAGCGGCCAATTTGTCTACTCGGCCGCTCCGGAAGCTCCGAAAAGCCGCGTGCTCCTAATCGAAAAACAGGGGCGCACGCCCGCGGGATATCCCCGCGCCTTTGCCAAAATCAAGGCGCGGCCGCTGTGAGAAAACGCCGCCTCCCGAGCCCCGCGGTTCTCCGGCTCTCCCCCGCCGGCGCCCTGTATTTCAGGCGCTGGGCGCTTCACCGCGCGCCTATCCGGAAAGACGCAGGAGCCTCGGTTTCGGGTACGGCGGGAAAGAGAGGCGGAGTTCTCTGAAACGCTTTTCCCGCTTCTTTTCCCCACGGCCGCCAGCGCGCCTATACGTCTCTCCGGCCATGCCGCCGCTTTCGACGCGCGCGGCCTTTTCCCGCCTTTTCCGGCGAAAAATCATTCGACAAAAAAACAGAAACCTCTTCATGGTTTCTGTTTTTTTATATCTTATCTGCCGGTTTTATGGAATATCGACTCTTTTTCTCCGTTTTTTTGTCGAACGTTTTTTCTTTACTCCTGCGAACGCCTCTATTATAATGAAAGCGTCGCCCGCCGTTTCAGAGCGGCGGCGGCGCCGAATCAGGCTTTCGAGGGAGGAACCGCATCATGCGATGCTTTGGAAACACGCAAAAAAAGCTCGCCCAGAGAGAACCGGGCGACCGTCCGTACTATGAGGGCGAGCAGATCCTTCATATCGCCGTCAGCGACATCTGCCCCGACCCGCTCCAAGCGCGCAAGATTTTTGAACTGGACAAGCTGCGCGAGCTGTCGGACAGCATCGCCGAATTCGGCGTGCTCACGCCGCTGATCGTGCGGCGCGTCGGCAATTCCTATCAGCTCATCGCCGGAGAACGGCGGCTGCGCGCCGCCGTCATGGCCGGCTTCACGCACGTCCCGTGCGTGCTGAACCGCGCCGACAGCGAAAAAGCCGCCTATATTTCTCTGATCGAAAATTTACAGCGCTGTGATCTCGACTTCTTTGAGGAAGCCTCCGGTCTGGCGCGCCTGATCTCAGATTACGGAATCACGCAGGAGGAAGCGGCGCGGCGCATCGGCAAGAGTCAGTCCGCCGTCGCCAACAAGCTGCGGCTTTTAAAATTCGACGGCGACGTCATCTCCAAAATCCGGGAAGCCGGGCTGAGCGAGCGCCATGCGCGCGCGCTTCTGCGCCTGCCGACCGCCGAGGCCGCGCGCGCCGCCGTCGCCTATATCGTGGACAAAGGTCTCTCCGTCGCCGATACGGAGCGATACGTCGATTCCCTGCTCGCGCCGCCGGCCGCCGCGCCCAAAGGGAAGCGCACGCCGCTGATCCGAGACGTGCGGCTGTTTATCAACACCGTGCAGCACGCCTTCAAAACCATTACCGCCGGAGGCATCCGCGCCGAGCTGGAACAGACGGAATCGCCCGACGGCATCACGCTCGTGATCCATCTACCGAAAAAAGGATAAAAAAAGGCATAAGACAGAACGTCTTATGCCGTGTGCACAGATATGCACAGAATAAAAATAGAAAGGAGGGGGTAAGAGTTTCAAGCATTCATCACTGCCATATCCTCTATGCATATATAGTATCATATAAATGTAAATAAACTATACAGTCTGATATGAACTTTTTTTGTTTTAGCCGTTCTTCTCACCGGCCAAGCACCTTGGCGTCATACCATGCCAGCATCAGATCGACCATACGCCCGTAGCTCTTGACGCCGTCCTCTATGCCCTGAACCTGCAAATAGAGATTGTTCACCGCCTCGGAAACCTCTGAAACGCCCCCTTCGTAATGCCGCCAATGCTCGGCATACGCTTTCAGATCGCCGACGACCAGCTCGCTGTATGTGCCGTAAATCTCAGCGAACGCCTCGTAGTCGACGGCATACAGCGCGTTCTGGCAGCAGCGGAGCGCGGCCAGCGCGGCGCTGTACGCCAGCAGCGGGTCTTCGGCGTCTTCCAGGATATAAAAGGCGTAAAAATTCGCCTCGTCCTCCGGCGCGACGGCATAGCGGTGCGCCGTTTCATGGGCCATGACAAACGGGAGATCCACGGCGACGTTATTGGTATTGACGTTGGCCTCCGCGGTAAACGGCACAAAAATCCCCGTAATCTGCGTATAGGACATCGGCTTGGACGCGAGCACGCCCTTGACCGGCGCCTCCTTGCGCCATGTCTCCTTGGAAAATTCCGTGGCGACTTTTTCCGCCGCGGCGTCAAAATCGAACTCGGCCACGCCGCCGTCTCCGTCCCGCGCCACCAGCGCGGCGCAGCGGTTGGCGCGGTCTGCGAGAAAACGGTTCAGCTCCGTCAGCTCGGCGGCGCTGTGCGGCCGGACTGAAAGATTCAGCTCGGCGGCCAGCGGCGCCGCTTTGTAATTCAGCCCCCACAGCGCGCAGAACAAGAAAACGGCGAGCGCAGCGTAAAACAACAGCCACGCCGCAAACCGCGCCAGGTACGCGGCGCGCTTCGGTCCGGCAATCAGCACCCACGCCAACCGCAGCGCCGCCGTCAGCGCCGACAGCAGGATCAGATACAGCAGAATCTCCGCCAGCGAAAAGGGAATCCAGCCCGTCGCTCTCGACAGCCCATAGAGCACGGCGCGTGAAAACGGGCGGTAAATGTCGTCGACAAAATTGGGGAAAACCGCCGCCGCGGCATACAGGAGCAGCGTCGCCGCAGCCAGCGTAACCGCGGCGGCGCAGATTTTCAGCGTCCCGCGGAGCTGGATCTTTTGCAGTTTTTCGTTCCCGTATCCGTTCACGGCGGTCCTCCTTTGTCACAGCGCGGTTCATACCTGCCGGCAGATGGAAAAAAACCGGCGCGCCTTGCAAATCTGCGCCGGCCGCGCCGGCTTCTTTCCCGCTCCGCAAGCGTCCCCGCCGGCCGGCCCGCTTGCATACAGAGGCGGAGCCAGAGAAAAATCCCTCCGTTTTTCGAAAGGCTTTCCCGGCCGCGCCCTGCTGTCCTCTTTTTCAGCCCTTGCGGCTATGCGCGCTCTTCTCTTTTACGCTTCGGCGATCAGCCGTTCCAGCGTTTCTTTGGCCATGAGAATGTCCTTGGTCTGCTGGTCGCCGTGAATCTCGCGTTCGATGGTCAGCGGGCCGTCATAGCCGAGCGCCTTCATTTTGCCGACAATCTGCTTCCAGTCGGCTTTCACCTGCCCGAGCGCGACTTCGCGGCCCAGCTCGCGGCCGTCGGTCGGGTACAGGCCGTCCTTGCAGTGAAAATCGCGCACATATTTGCCGAATACGTCGATGGCGTCGGCCGGATTGCCCTTGCCGTAAAGGATCAGGTTGCCCGTGTCGAAGTTGATGCCGACGTTTTCGCCGCCGAGATCCTCGATGGTCCGCAGCAAGGTAGCAGGCGTCTCCTGTCCGGTTTCAAACAGGAAGGTCATGTCGTATTTTTTGCACTGCCGGACAATGCGCTTCAAGGCGATCAGCGTGCCTCGATACAGCGTATCGTTCATATCCTCGGGGATAAAGCCGGCGTGCGTGGCGATCTGACGGATGCCGCACCGGTTGGCGAACTCGACGCCTTTCAGGAGCGCCTCCGTGCGGATGTGCCTGTACGCCTCCGGCACCAGCCCAAGCGTCAGCGGGCCGTCGTAAAACGTCCACGAGGCGGGGCCGGGCCAGCCGCACCAGAAGGTGCGCACTTCGACGCCGGTATCCGCGATCGCCGACTTGACCTCGGCGGCCATTTCATCGGTAAAGGTATCGATTGCCCATGAACAGATCTGCGCGCTTTCAAAGCCGTAGCTCTTGACCCGTTCCAGATTCGCGCGGATGTCCGCAAGACCGACCAAAACGCCGACTTTCATCATAAACATTTCCTCCAACAATTCATTTTTCAAACGTCTCCGCGCGGCGCGCGGAAGGTTTCCGATTCAGCGCGGTGAAAAGCCGCAAAGGCCCTTTGGCAGCGCCGGCCGAAAGAGCTTTCAAATCCGGCGCGCCTTCTTCCCGTCAGGGGCGCGGCTGCTTCGCCGGCCGCCTCTATGTATGGCCCCGTTTCCTCCCGGCGGCATGCGTTTCGGCCGCGGAAATGAGTTCGCCCGTTTTGGATTCGCAGCCCTCTGAAAAAGCTTTCCATCTGCGGGCGGGGCGGATGCGTTGGGCTCCCGTGTGCGGCTCGTCCCCGGCCTATTCATTATACCACATTGCGGCGGCCGGCGGCAAGCCGTTTTTTTCTGTTTCCAATTTTTGAAAGACCGGTTTGGTTAAAAGCGGATGACTTCAAGGTGTTCGAGGAGGATTTTCGTCCCCATCAGGATCAGGATCACGCCGCCGGCCAGCTCGGCCTTCGACTTAAACTTCGCGCCGAAAATATTTCCGATTTTGACGCCGAGCATCGACAGCGTCAGCGTCACCACGCCGATAAAAGTCACCGCGGGAAAAATGCTGACGCGCAGAAACGCAAACGATACGCCGACAGCCAGCGCGTCAATGCTCGTCGCCACAGCGAGCGGCAGCATTTTTTTCAACGTGACCTCGCCGCCCTCGTCTTCGCCGTCCGCGTCCTTGTGAAAGCTCTCGTAAATCATCTTTCCGCCGATGATCGCCAACAGCGCAAACGCGATCCAATGGTCATACGCGGTAATCTGATCCGCCAGCGAAATCCCGAGAAAATAGCCGATCAGCGGCATAGCGGCCTGAAAAACGCCGAAATACAGGCCGACAATCAGCGCGTTTTTCAGCGTCGCCCGGCGCATCGAAAGCCCCTTGCATACGGCGACGGCGAACGCGTCCATGGAAAGCCCGAC
>ERZ772860.1058-NODE-1058-length-20619-cov-3.725199_pt1 | contig 20619 bp, 19 predicted proteins | sample MGYA00511342_ERZ772860 | MGnify/ENA primary metagenome ERZ772860 (study PRJEB29015, sample SAMEA2737665) | human gut metagenome | biome: human gut; feature: human-associated habitat; material: faeces | place: China | collected 2012 ... | reverse complement strand
TTCCGCCGGCACGCATTGCAGAAGATAGTCTGTTTTCCCGGGCCCGGTTACCGTACGCCCTTCAAGCAAACGGCGGCGCTTTCAGCGGCCCGCAGAGAGGCGTCAGTGTCCGCGCCTTTTCGGCGCGGTTATTTCAGAAAGCCGCGGATGATCTCCGCCTCCGCTTCCTCGCGGGAGAGCCCCAGCGTCATCAGCTTGGTGATCTGCTCTCCGGCGATTTTGCCGATCGCCGCCTCGTGAATCAGCGACGCATCCACATGATTGGCGCTGATCTCCGGAATCGCGCGGACGCGGCCGCCGTCCATGATGATGGCGTCGCACTCGGAATGGCCGGTGCAGGCGTTGTTGCCGTCGATTTTCGCCGTAAAGACCTGCTCGGATTCGCCCTTCGCCACCGAGCGGGAGACGACGTCGGCGCTGCAATCCACTCCGTTCAGCGTCACTTCGAACTCGGTTTCGGCGCGCTGGCGTCCGCTGGTCATCAGCTTTTCCCGGATCACGAGGCGGGCGCGGTCTTTGAGTTCGCCCTTAGTGACGCGCTTGGTAGAATCCACGCCCTCGATCTGTACCGTCTCCATTTCGAGGCTGCCGTCCTCCTCGATATAGACGGCCGTCACCGGATTCAGCACCCGCTGGCCGCTGCCGTTTCCCTCTCCGTAGTGTTTTTCGGTATAGCGCACTTTTGCGCCTTTGCCGACATGGAAGGTGTGGATCCCGTCGTGCTGCGAGAGGTGCGTCCCGTCGTTGTGGATGCCGCAGCCGGCGACGATATCGACGTCGGCGCCCTCTCCGATGTAAAAGTCGTTGTAGACGACGTCGGCAAACCCGCTTTCATCCACCACCACCGGGATGTGGACGAATTCCCCTTTTGTGCCCGGACGGACAAAAATCTCGATTCCCTGTCCGTTTGCCTTCGGCTTGATCTCGATATTTTTGGTGCTGCGCCGGCCTGCGCTCGCCCCGTCGACGCGGAAGTTATAGGCGCCCTCCGGCGCTTCCGACAGCCCCGCGACGATCTTCAAAAGTCTCCGAACGATCGACGGCTTTTCAGCGGCTTGTCCGGTTTGAACCGTATCTTTTCCCATCATAACCATCCTTTCCCGATGTGCGCGGCGTGTTCAACGGTTTCGCCGCCGAAAACGCAAAATCACCGTCTGAAAGCCCAGACTTTCAGACCAAACTCCTCGCTTTGTAGAATTTGCAGGTGTCTGAACCGGTCAACAGCTCCGGCAGAATCTCCGCCCTCGTTCCGCTCGCGGCGATTTCGCCGCCGGAAACCACGACAATCCGGTCGGCGATTTCCAGAATCCGCTCCTGATGGGAGATGATGATCACCGTCCCGTGCTGCTCGTCGCGGATCCGCTCGAAGACGCGGATGAGGTTGTGAAAGCTCCAAAGGTCGATCCCCGCCTCCGGCTCGTCGAACAGCGACAGCTCCACGCCCCTGGCCATGAGCATTGCGATTTCAATGCGTTTCAGCTCTCCGCCGGAGAGGCTGGCGTTGATCTCCCGGTGAATGTAATTCGCCGCGCACAGCCCCACCTCGGACAAATACGCGCACAGCTCCTCAGTATCCATGTCTTTATGCGTCGCTAAGCGCAGCAGATCCTGTACCGTCAGCCCTTTAAACCGCACCGGCTGCTGAAAGGCAAAGCCGATGCCGAGCCGCGCCCGCTCATGGATATCCAGCTCGGTAATGTCGCGGCCTTTGAAAAAAATTTTCCCCCGCGACGGCTTGGCGACGCCCATCATCAGCTTGGCGAGCGTGGATTTTCCGCCGCCGTTCGGCCCGGTGATGACCACAAACTCATTCTTTTCCACCGTCAGACTGACGTTTTTGAGAATTTCCTTGTCGCCCGCTCCCGTTTCATCCGCCACGGAAAACGAGACGTTTCTGAGTTCCAGCATTTTTCTCACCCTATTCCTCTTCTGCGGCCTGATGGCAGGGATTCCCTTGGCCTTCGCATTGGCAGGCAAATCCGCACACCGGCAGATACCGCCTCATCCTCTCTATAAATTGTAAAACCGCTCTTTTATCGGCCGGATCCATCGCGCACAGATACCCGCGCATTTCCTCCGCCGCCGCGCGGTTGGATTCGGCCCACGCGCTTCGGGCTTTGCGCCCCGCCTCCGTCAGGCGGAAATAGCGCTCCTTTTTGTTGCCGGGGTTCTGATAAGGTTCGATCAGGCCCTTTTCCGTCAGCTTCGCGCTCATCTGAGTGACCGCGCTTTTCGTCACGCCCGACCGCGCCGAAAGCGCGCTGACGTTGGCGGCCGGATATTCGTCGATCTTTTCCAGCAGACTGATCTCAGCCCGATACAGCGCTTGTCCGTCTCCGTATTCGACAGGCGTTTTTTGCTCCGCGGAAACCGCGGCCAGCATCTCAAAAAAGCGCTTGGCAATTTCACACTGCATGGGAAATCCCTCCTTTCTCCTCTATTCTTGCACCATTATATACCTCTTCATCCGCGCTGTCAAGTATTGTTTAGATAATTAACAAAAAAAATCTGCCCACAAAGCCCGGCAGCGCGCAAGCCCTTTGCGCAATCAAAAAACCTCTCTTGTCACAGCGGACAAAAGAGGTCTTTTTCAAAGCGGCAATTGTTTTTCATGATAAAAACCGGACGCCTGTCCGGATACACATTGTATGCCGGTCAGCGGCCGGTTTTGTCAAGCGGTGGGGGGACAAAAAAGATGCCATGCGCCGCAGGCGCACCCGCAAAAGGTTGATCGTGACAGCGAGCCGTCGCGAGAGCGTTTGCGACCGGGCAGGCGAGCCGAGCGTGAGCGTTTGCGGAAAAGGAGGAACAGTGGAGCGGGTGACTGATTTTTTATGAAATAAAAAATCGGAACGAGCGTAACTCGTTCCGACGTGGTGCCGGAAGCGGGGGTCGAACCCGCACGGTATCGCTACCACTGGATTTTGAGTCCAGCACGTCTGCCAATTCCATCATTCCGGCTTAACATTCAGATCGTATCTTATTATACGGAAATCGCGCGCGTTTGTCAAGGGCAAGGGCTAAAAAACCTTGCTCCCCGTTCCAACCGCCAAAGCGCCGCGCAAGCATTTTCGAAACGGCTCTGCGCCTGCGCCCATGCGGGCGCAGAACCGTTCAAATTCTATGCGTCCCCGCCGCCTCAGAGCTGGTCGTCGGCCTTCTCCATCAGTGCCTTGCCCTTGAACGAAAACTTCGACTCCGTCCCCTTGATCAGCCGCACGATGTTGCTGCGGTGCTTGAAAATGACGAGCCCGGCCATAAATGCCGCGACAAAGGTATAGCCCAGCGACATATTGACGTCGGTCATTGAAGTCTGGGAGAACAGATAGACCATGACCGGCAGCGTCAGCGAACCGCAGATCGAGCCGAGCGATATGTATTTCGTCGTGATGGAGATAATCAGAAAGACGCTGAACGCGATCAGGAAAATGCGCCAGTCGTAGAGGGCCATGGTCGTTCCCAGCGTCAGCACGCCCTTGCCGCCGCGGAATTTAAAATACAGCGGATAGATGTGCCCGAGAAAGACAAACGCCCCCGCGAGCAGCCGCCCGCCCGCGCCGCCGTCGAAGCTCATGTTGCCGCTGTAAATGAGCTGGCCGAGCAGAATCGCCGCCGCGCATTTGCCGACGTCGCCGAACAAAACGATCAGCCCGCGCTTCCAGCCCATCGAACGAACCGCGTTGGTAAATCCGGCGTTTCCGCTGCCATAGTCGCGGATATCCTTTTTCAGCGCGACTCTCGAGACGATAATCGAAGTGTTGATGCTGCCCAGCAGGTAAGAAATGACCGCGATCAGCGGAAGCTGAAACCAAGAGTTCAGTTCGACAAACCACGTCGAGACAGCCAGTATATATTTCATGGCGCTTATCCCCTTTAAAGCAAATTCAGACGCGCAGCTCCTCGTTTTCGCCCTTTTCGCGCACAATCATCTTGACTGGCGTCCCCTCAAATCCGAACACCTCGCGGAGCCGGTTTTCCAGATAGCGCAGATAGGAAAAATGAAACAGTTCCCGGTCGTTGCAGAACAGCACGAAAGCGGGCGGACGCGCGGCCACCTGCGTCATATAGTAAATTTTCAGGCGCTTGCCGCGGTCCGTCGGCGGCTGAACGCGCGCCGTCGCGTCGTTGAGCATGTCGTTGAGCAGGCCCGTCGGCACGCGCCGCTGCGCCTCTTCATTGGAGCGCAGCAGGTTTTCAAACAGCGTCGGCAGCCGCGAGCCGTTTTTCGCGGAAATAAACACAATCGGCGCATACGCCATATACGACAGGTCGGCGCGCACCTTTTCGCGCAGCCGCGCCATCGTGTTGGTCTCCTTTTCGACGGCGTCCCACTTGTTGACGGCGATGACCGAGGGCTTGCCGCGGTCGTGCACCATGCCGGCGATGCGCGCGTCCTGCTCGGTGACGCCGTCCGCCGCGTCGAGCATAATCACGCAGACGTCGGCGCGGTCGATGGCCATCATCGCCCGCAGGACGCTGTATTTTTCAATCGCCTCGCTGACCTTGGCCTTGCGGCGGATGCCGGCGGTGTCGATAAAGCAGAATTTTCCGAATTCGTTTTCAAACGAGGCGTCAACGCTGTCGCGCGTCGTCCCCGGGACGTTGCTGACGATGACGCGGTTTTCGCCGAGCACGGTGTTGACCAAGCTCGACTTGCCGACGTTGGGGCGGCCGACAACGGCGACCCGGATAAATCCGTCCTCCTCCTCCGCGCCGCTCTCCGGCGGGAAGTGCGCCAGACAGGCGTCGAGCAGGTCGCCTGTCCCGTGTCCGTGCAGCGCCGAAACTCCAAACGGGTCGCCGAGGCCCAGATTATAGAATTCATACAGCTCCGGCGGCGGCGCGCCGAGCTTATCGACCTTATTGACGCAGAGCACCACGGGGCGGCCAGAGCGCTGCAACAGAGCGGCGACCTCGCTGTCCGATGCGGTCACGCCCGACAAAAGGTCGGTCACAAATACCACGACGTCGGCGTTTTCAATGGCGATCTCCGCCTGCAAGCGCATAAATTGCAAAATCTCGCTGTCGGCGCGCGGCTCAATGCCGCCGGTATCGACGACCTTGAACGAGCGGCCGCGCCATTCCCCGTCTCCGTAAAGCCGGTCGCGCGTGACGCCCGGCGTGTCCTCGACAATGGAGCTGCGCGTCCCCGTCAGCTTGTTAAACAGCATCGACTTTCCGACGTTGGGTCTGCCGACGATGGCGATGATGGGCTTCTGCATAGTCCGTCAACCTGAACCTTTCAACAAATCGCTGAGACAAATCCATTTCTAATATGGTCTGAAATCTCATAAAAAAAACCGCCGCCGGCAGGGGATTTCTCAACACCTCGGCCCTTCCCTGAAAACCGCTTTTCAAACGGCCGCCGGGTCAAAAGCTTTGGGCCGCTCCGCTGTTTCACAGCTCCCCGCGCATGGCGCGCAGCAGCGCCGCGCCGTCGTTGGGCACGGCGACCAGCCGGACGTTCAGCGCCGCCTCGACGTCGGCGGGCGTCACGTCGTCGAGAAAAACCGCCTGATCGTAGCGGAGCATCGACTGAGCGATCAGCAGCCGCCCGCCGAGCGGCCTGCCCCGGAGCGCGTCGATCAGGTCGCGGCCCGTAATCAGCCCTGCCACCGTGATCTGTTCGCCGAAAAAGCGGTTTTCGACCGCGTATACGCCGCAGCGCGAGCCGGGACAGCTCCGCATAAATTTTTCCGCCAGCTCGCGGAGAAACGGCGCGGCCGCCGTGCCTGTGGCGATTGAAAACGCCTGCGGCGCGCAGGGCTTGTCCGCCGTGTCCGCCAGCGCCTCGTCAAATTCGGCGATCAGGCTCGCCAGCATGCCCACGCCGTTTTCGAGCTGCGCGAAATCCTCGTATTCCTCATAAGAAGGCAGCGGCCGGCCGGCTTTGATATACAGCTCGTCGGCGGCAAAAACGACCCGCGACCCGTGCCGCCGCAGCGCGGCGGCGGCGCGCTGATTGCAGAGATCGAGAATTTCCCGCGCGCCCTGCCGCGTCACCGGCTCCAAGGGGTACAGCCCCTGCCGGTGCTTTGTCAGCCCCACGGGGACGACGGAAATCGACTGAACATAGGGGTAAAGCAGAATCAGATCGTCAAGGCTGCGTTCGAGCACCTTTCCGTCGTTCAGCCCCGGGCAGACGACGATCTGCGCGTTCATCGTAATGCCCGAGGCGGCCAAATCGTGCATGATCTTATAGCAGTCGCCTGCGAAACGGTTGCCGCACATTTTGCGCCGCACCTCCGGGTCGGTCGCGTGGACGGAGATGTTGATGGGGCTGATGCGCATCCGCTTGATTTTGGCAAAATCTTCGGCGGTCAGGTTTGTCAGCGTCACATAATTGCCCATTAAAAACGACATCCGCATGTCGTCGTCTTTAAAATACAGGCTGTCGCGCATTCCGCCGGGCAGCTGATCAATGAAACAAAAAACGCACTTGTTATGACAGCGCGCCTGCTTGTCCATCAGATAGGTTTCAAATTCCAGGCCGAGCGGCCGGTAGCTGCGGTTGACAATGCGCACAGTCCTCGCCGCGCCGTCCGCGGAGAGCAGCTCCAAATCCAGCACCGGATCGGCGGAATAGAAGCGGTAGTCGAGCACGTCGTGGATCTCGTTTCCGTTGATCTTCACAAGCGTCTCCCCCGCGGATATCCCGGCGCGGAAAGCAGGGCTCCCCTTGTCTACCGATGTAATCTTTGACGCCATGTACGCCGCTCTCCTCCTGTCTGTGCGCTCATGGCGCGCGGTCTGCGCCGCGGCAGCCTTTCCGCCGCGCAGGCCGGCGCGCCTGCGCCCCGTTTTTCGCCCCTCGCCGCAAAGCGGAGCGAACAGCCGGGCGCGGGGGCTTTTTCAATTATTTCGTAAGACAAATAGGGGCGCATGAAATTATCGCCCCAGAAAAGTTTGTCTTATTTCCCCGCTTACGGCAGGTGATTATTCCTCAACCTTGACGATCTCGCGGCCGTTGTAATAGCCGCACTCCTTGCACATTCTGTGCGGAAGCCGCGCCGCGCCGCACTGCGGGCACTTGATGATCGACGGCAGCGTCATCTTCCAATGGGAATTCCGGCGCGTGTCGCGTCTGGCCTTGGAGTGTTTTCTTTTCGGTTCAGCCATTCTGGGTTACACCTCCTGTTTGTGTCAAGCCCGCGCTGAAAAAACGCGGGCGTTCGGTCATTTGTCCGGCGCGCAGTTCTCCTTCTCCGCCTGTTCGCCGCAGCCGCAGGGCCCGTCGTTCAGGTTGGCGCCGCATGAAAAGCAGACGCCTTTGCATTCGGGCGAGCACAGCGGGCGCATGTCGAGGTTGAGCGCCGCGAGATCGCGAACCACCTCGCCGAGTTCGAGCTTATCGTCCGCGTAGAGCAAAATCTCGTCGCTGTCCTCAATCATCGTTTTGGCGAGCAGATAATCGACCGTCACCTCAAACGGACAGCGAATCGGCCGCCCGCAGCTGGCGCACAGCGTGTCGAGCACGGCGGAAAGCGTCAGCCGCAGCGTGATCAGGCCGGAATGCTTTTCGATGACGCCTTCGACGGTCAGGCCGCTCTGAAACGGCCGCACGCCGTACATCTCGAAATCCGACAGATCTTCGCTCTGCTCGAAGCGGAGCACGTTGACTTTTCCGTCGAGAAGCGATTTTAAGTTGACGACCATCGGCATGCATTCCTCTTGACCGGAAACCCCGGCCCGTTTTCAAAAATCGTTTACCCTCTGCTCAGAGATTGCACAAAAAAGATTATATCGCAAAAAAATACGTTTGTCAAGATAAAAACAGACTTTTTTTATCCGCAGTTGTCAGAACCGGCCGCCTGTGATATAATGAGTCGCAGAGAAACCATCCGGCGCGCGGCGGGGCGGGCGGCAGCCCGGCGCATCGGCGCGCCCGTACCGGCATAAAGGAAAAAGAAAGCTGCGAATCCGGCTCAAAAAAACAGATCGGAGGTGCGCCATGCGAAAGCTTTCAGAAGCATCCGCCGTCCTGTTCGACCTTGACGGAACGCTGACCGACCCCAAGGAGGGCATTACCAAGTCCGTAGCCTACGCGCTCGGCAAATACGGCGTCGCCGTCGGCGACCGCCGGACGCTGTACCGGTTTATCGGCCCGCCGCTGGCGGAATCGTTCGAGCGCTTTTACGGTTTTTCGCCCGCGCAGGCCAAAGAGGCCGTCGCCTATTACCGCGAATATTTTCAGGACCAAGGCATTTTTGAAAACGCCGTTTACAGCGGCGTGCGCGCTTTGCTCACCGCGCTCCGCCGCGCGGGAAAGACGCTGGTGATGGCGACCTCGAAGCCGGAGGTATACGCCGAGCGAATCGCCGTTCATTTCGGCATCGACCGCTATTTTGACTGTATCGCCGGCAGCCGCCTCGACGGCGCGCGCGTCCGCAAGGACGAGGTGATCGCCTACGCGCTGGACAAGGCGGGACTCCGCGGCGCGCCCGGCGCCGTCATGGTCGGCGACCGCGAGCACGACGTTTTCGGCGCGCACGCCAACGGCCTCCCTGCGGCCGGCGTGCTGTACGGGTTCGGCGGCCGGGAGGAATTGGCCGCCGCCGGCGCGGACTGGACGGCGGAAAGCGTCCGCGCGCTGCGCGGCCTGCTGCTCGCCTGAACGCCGCGGTTTCCCCTGCCGGCAGCGTAAAATCGCCTGTCCGAGCCGTCCGTGCGGTTCGGATCGCGCCGGCCCCCGGCCGCCGGAGAAAAGCTCACACAATCCCGTTTACATTGCCCTGCATTTGTGGTAGAATATCCGCAAACGTTAGTCATCGCTTCCGGCGCGGCTGAAACGTTGGCTGCCGCGCCGCCATCAAAACTGAAACGAAAGGTCTGAGCCCGTATGATTGAAATCAGCCGCGGAAAGGTCTCCGAGTTTGAAGAAGTCATCGACTTTCTCGACTACGTCTTTTCCAAAAACAGCTCGTCGCACGATTTTCCCCTGATGTACCCGAACCTCTACCGCCGCACCGAGGCGTGCATGGACGCTCTGATCAATCTGCGCGAGGACGGCGCCATCAAGGCCTCGATCCTCGCCTATCCGCGGACGCTCTCGATCTGCGGGACAGAGCTGAAAGTATTCGGCATCGGCAGCGTCGCCACCCATCCGCGCGCCCGCGGCCGCGGCTTTATGTCGATGCTGATGAATTATAATTTGGAAGAAATGAAAAAAAGCGGCGCGGCGCTCTCCAACTTGGGCGGCCGCCGCTCGCGCTACAACCATTTCGGCTACGAGATCGGCGGCGTCAGCTACCGCACCGATTTGTCGTATGACGCCGTGCGCGACGTCTGCCGCGACGACGACGGCTCCGCGTTCACCTTCCGCGCCTTTGAAGCCGCGGAGACGGAGCTGATCGACGCGCTGCACGCCATTTATGCGCAAAAGCGCGTCCATTATGTCTACGACCGCGACGATTTCGCCCTGCGCTTTTACAGCTGGTCGGGCTTTACGCCCTATGCGGTTTACTCCGCCTCCGGCGAGCTGCTCGGCTATCTGGCCATGACCGGCGCGCGCGACGGCAGGAGCGACGTGCGCGAAATCGTTCTGAAAGACGACGCCGACAGCGAGCGCGTGGTGTTTTCCTATATTTTGCAGACGCGGCAGCGCGTCAGCCTGCGGCTCGGAGAGTGGCAGCTCCGCCATTTCGGCGGGCTGCTCCGCATCAGCGGCGGCCTCTCGGCGGCGAGCGACGCGATGTGGAACGTGCTGGACTGGCCGGCGGCGTTCCGGGCGCTGCTGGCGCTCAAAGCCACATACGCGACGCTGGAAGAAGGGACGCTTGTCATAGACATCGCCGGCAGCGGCCGGTATGCGCTGAGCTATGGCAACGGCGCGGTTTCCGTCGAGCCGACCGGCGCGGCGGCCGACCTGTGTTTCAGCGCGCTGGACGCGGTTTACGCGCTCTGCGGCCCCGCGCCCGCCGCGCTGACCGGCTTTGACCTGCCTGCGGCGGTCATGCGGCTGGTCAACAGCTGGCTTCCGCTCCCGCTCATGCATTTCGACACAGAGCGCGTGTAACCGCGCTTACAAACGGCCGCGTTTTCGGCGCGGCGAAAACAGGAAACGGCCTTTCTGACGGCGGGCGCTCGGTTCCGCCCGCCGTCCGTTTCCGTTTGTCCCGTCCGTCCCGCCGCCGCGCCCGCCGCGGCCGGCCAACCATTAAAACAGGAGGAATGCTCTCAATGTCCGCCGAACCGAATGCAACCCCCGCCCCGTCCGTCTCGATTGTGCGCATGGCGCCCGGCGACCAGCGCCTGACCTTCGAGTTCTCCGCGGGCGGTTCCGCCGCCGGCGCGGCGCTCTTCGCCAACGTCCGCCTGCTCACCTCCGGCGAGTGGGACCGGTATCCGTGCCGCGGCGAAAGCGCGACCATCGCTCCGCTCCTCAACGGCGCGGACTATGAGATCCGCATCACCGCCGAAACGCCGGACGGGACGGTGCTCTGCCGCAGCGCCGACCGTTTGTTCCGCTGCGGCTTTGTGCCGGGGACGGTCGTCGCCTATCTTCACCCCGAGGACGATACGTTTATCGCCTCGGGCAACGCGACGTGCAGCCCGTCGATCTGCGCCGCGCCGGACGGTTCGCTGCTGGTTTCGCACGATATCTACCGCAGCAAGGGCGGCCAGAACCTGACCCACGTCTACCGTTCCGAGGACGGCGGGCAGACATGGCGCTTCGCCTCGGCGCTGTCGCCGTGCTTCTGGGGCGGGCTGTTTGTCCACCGCGGCAAGGTCTATCTGCTCGCGACCGCCACGGAATACGGCGCGCTGCTGCTCTACGAATCCTCCGACTGCGGCATGAGCTGGCGCGGCCCCGTTCAGCTCCTCGAAGGCGGTTCTTCGGAGGAGGGCGGGCCTCATAAAGCGCCCATGCCGGTCATCGAACACGCCGGCCGGCTCTGGTCGGGCGTGGAATTCGGCTCGTGGCGGCAGCGGATGCACTGTCCGGGCGCAGTCTCAGCCGACGTAAACGCCGACCTCATGCGCCCCGAATCATGGGTCTGCACAGGCTTTCTGCCCTATGATCCGGCGCAGGTCTCCGACGTCCGGGGCTATCCGATCGGCGGAACCATCGAGGGCAACGTCCTCGTCGCGCCCGACGGCGGGCTGGTCGATCTCCTGCGGTATCAGACGGCGACGTGCGTGCCCAATTACGGCAAGGCGTATATGACCCTCCTCGACGCCGAACACCCCGATCAGCCGCCGCGCTTCGCGCGCACAGTCGAGTTTCCCGGCAACCTCTCGAAGTTTTATATTCTGCGCTCCCCGTCGGACGGGCGCTACTACGCGCTTTCCAACCGCGTCACCACGGAAACGCTCAACCAGCGCAACGTCCTAACCCTGTCGGTTTCCGACGATCTGATTCACTGGCAGATTAAGCGCGACATCCTCAACTACGCCGACAACTGCTTTCCCGAGGGCGAGGACAAGGTCGGCTTTCAGTATCCGAGCTTCCTTTTCGACGGCGACGATATCCTCGCGGTTTCGCGCACGGCCGTCAACGGCGCGGAGAATTTCCACAACGCCAATTTTATCACCTTTCACCGTATCCGCAGCTACATGCGATAAGGCGCCGCCATTTTTTACAAATTCTTCACCAACCGCCGCCGCGCCGTGATACAATGAAGACGCATTGATTTTCAGCGGAAGCGCGCCGGGAGGCACATCCTGTCGGCAGCGCCGCCGCGCGGCATCTCCGCCAGACGGCCGGTTCCGCGCGCACGCAGCCGCAAATTCGCCGCGAACCGTGCGGCGCGGGCGCGCCCATCGGAACGGCCGGTGGCGCGCCCGCTTTTTTCGGTCCCGGTTTTAAAAAAAGCGGCGGCGGGCGGCGTTTTCTCTCGCCGCCCCTGATCAACCCGTGCCGCGCGCACACAAGGAGTGAACGTTTTACCATGGCAAACTCTTCCAACCGCCAAAACCATCCGGACAACCTCCCCGAATCCGTCCGCATCGAGGCGGAGCGGATTCTCGCGGTCAAGCGCGCCAAAAAAGAAAAGGCCGGTAAAATCCGGCGCATCTGCCTGCGCTGGCTGCTCCCCGCCGCCGCGCTGGTCTGCATCGGTCTGGTCTTATACGGAACCGTGCTCGACGACGCGCTGGCCTACGGCCGCGCGAAGCGGCTGTTGGAGCAGGGCAGCTGCGCGGCGGCGGCCGAGCGCTTCCAAGCGCTCGGCGACTACAAGGACAGCCGCACGCTCGCCAAGGAGGCCGGTTTCGCTCTCGCCGTACAGCAGTACGAGGCGGGCGAGCTGGAAACGGCGCGCCAAACTCTGGTCGGGCTGTACGGCTTCGGCGAGAGCGACGCGATGATCGCCCGCATCGACTGCGATATGGCCGACGCCGCGGTCGACGCGCAGGACTATCTGACGGCGCTGCGGCTCTATGAACGCGCCGGCGAAACCGACGGCGCGGCTGAAAAGGCCGGCGAGACGCGGCTGCTCGCGTATGAGCACGCCGTCTCGCTCGCCGATGCGGGCGACGCGCTCGGCGCGCTCTCGCTGTTCGTCGCCATCCCCGAAATCCGTGACAGCGCCGTTTACGCCCGGGCCTTAGGCCCCTCCGCCGCGCGGGTCTTCGCCGCCGGCCACCAGAGCGTGCTCGCGCTGAAAGCCGGCGGCGGCGTTTACGCCACGGGCGGCAACAGCGCCGGACAGCTCACCTTAACCGGCTGGGACGGCCTGATCGATCTCGCCGCCGGATATCGCCATACCGTAGGACTGAAAAGCGACGGCACGGTTCTCGCCGCCGGCGACGACACCTACGGCCAGTGCGGCGTCTCTGGCTGGACCGATATCGTCGACGTCGCCGCGGCGTATATGCATACGGTGGGCCTGAAAAGCGACGGTACGCTCGTCGCCGCCGGCGACAACGAATTCGGCCAGTGCGACGTCGCCGGCTGGACCGGTATCTCCGCCGTCGCCGCCGGCTATATGCACACGGTGGGTCTGAAAAGCGACGGTACGCTCGTCGCCGCGGGCAGCAACGACGACGGCCAGTGCGACGTCGCCGGCTGGACCGATATCGTCATGGTCGCGGCCGGCCCCTATCACACAATCGGGCTGAAAAGCGACGGCACGCTCGTCGCCACCGGCGACAACGCCTACGGCCAGTGTGAAATTGAAGAATACACCGATGTCATCGCCGTCTCCACTGCGGAGAAAAACACGCTGCTTCTCAAAAGCGACGGCACGGCTTATTCGGTCGGCGACACGTCAAACGAGCAGAACAAGCTCGCGCTGTACACCGGCGTGATCGCCGTACTCGCCAGCGATACCGAGTGTTCGGTGCTTCTCAAAAACGACGGCACGGTCTCGGTGGCCGGCAAGTATATCGCCGTGCCGTCCGTGGCGCAGTGGCAGGAGGTCGGCCTGCCGCCGCAGTAAACTACGCCGGCGGCCGTTATTCCCGAACCGCGGAGGCAAATTTTCTACGGAGGCGACTGAGAGCATGAAAATCATCGCGCACCGCTGCGGAACCGACCGTTATCCCGAGCTGACAGTCGCGGCCGCGCGGCATTCGCTGGCCGCCGGCGCGGCCTATGTGGAAATGGACGTCCGTTTCACCGCCGACGGCGTTCCGGTCATCCATCACGACGACACGGCGGCCGGTCTGTTCGGCGACCCGCGCCGCATCGCCGAAATGACGCTGCCGGAGTTTCTCGCCCTGCGCCGTCAAAGCGATCCGGCCTTCTGCTCTCACACCATGGAAGACTTTCTGCGGTGCGGCGTGCGGCAGATTTTATACCATGTCAAGCAGGGCGGCGCGCGCTTGCAGCCGCTGCTGGATCTGTGCCGCCGTTACGGGTGCGAGGAACAGATCGTGCTCGGCCTGACCAGCGCCGAGGACATCCGCTATGCGCGCGAGCACAGCGGCGCGGCCATCCTCGCGTTTCTGCCCGCGCCGGAGCGTATCGCCGAATTTGCGGCCGCCGGCGCGGACGCGATCCGCCTTTGGGAGAGCTGGCTGACGCCGGAAACCATACGGGCGGTCAGACAAACCGGCAAAGAGCTGTGGATTATGGCGAAGGCGCCGGGGCAGGCTGTCGGCTATACCGCGCCGGAAACGCTGCTTTTCTGGCGCGACGAATGGGGCGCGGACGGCGTTTTGCTCAACGAGGTGCGGCCTGCGCTGGCGCTGCTCCATGCATAATCGTCTGTTTCCGTCGAGCCGCCGGCAATCGGCGAAAGCGTTTGGAATCGAAACCTCGCCGCCCCGTATTTTCCCCCTTTTTCGCCGGAAATTGCTTGAATCCGGCAGAACGATGTATTATAATAGAAAGCGTCGGCGGGGGATTTTGGCGGGGGCGCGTTTTCCCCGCGCCGCCGCTCCGTCTAAAAAAAACGGCTTTTGCCTCGGGAAGGATGGGAGGACCATCGACACAACGGCGCTTCTGATCGCGTTCGGCGCGGCCGCCGCCGTTTATATCGCGGCGATGTTTTCGATTCGGCAGGCGCGCTTTCGCCGCGCCCGGGCCAAGCTCGCCGAACAGGCGAAAGCCGAGTCTGCGGCGCAGGAAAACGGCGGCGGCGCAGACGGCGGCACATCTGTCAAACAACAGGAACAGGAGAAATAAAGATGGGAAAGAGATTTGGCGTCGCTTATCAGCAATCCGTCGCGCCGTGCGAGGGCGGCTCGGTCTTCATGGCCGATTGCGGCGGAGAAGACTTCCTCATTGCGCCCGCTGGCTCGCGATTTGTAGGCGAACCGGTGAAGCTCGCGCGGGTGGAGTATATAAAAGCCCCGCTCACGCATGAGAACGCCGCGCTTCTGCGGGAGATGTTTCCTTTCTGCGCGCCGCGGCGCGTGCTCGCCGAACCGATGACCGTCGGCCTCGGCGACCGGCTCGGCATCGCCGGAACGGCGCACTGCCGGCTGCTGAACGCATACCCCGAATTCGTCCCCGTGTTCGCGCAGCAGTCGATGCGCGAACTCGACCTCACCGGCCGGAGCTATGAAGAGGTGCTCGACGCGGCGACGTTCGCGGTTTTCCGTGCCGGCTACCGCGGCGGCTTCGGCGCGGACGGGGATCACCTGAAAACCATCGCCGACATCCAAAGCGCGCTCGGCCTCGGCTACACGATGATCACGCTCGACGTCAGCGATTTTATCGACAAGGCCGCCGCCGCGATGAGCGAAGCCGAGCTGCTCGCCGCCGATGATCGTAACGACGAGCGCAGCGCGCTTTACGCCGGCAAAACGTTCCGCGCGGAGGGACATGAAATTTTCATTTCCCGCGCCGAATACCTGCGGGCGCGGCTGCTCTATGACCGGGCGCTCGACTTCGCCGAGCAGGTCTGGCGGGAGTGCTTTGCCGGCAGGGAGACGGCCGACCTTGAAATCTCCGTCGACGAGACGGACACGGAAACCACCCCGGCTCAGCACTGGTACGTCGCTTCGGAGCTTGTGCGCCGCGGCGTGCGCTTTCAGACGCTGGCGCCGCGCTTTCCCGGCGAATTTCAGAAGGGCGTCGACTATATCGGCGACGCTCAGGCGTTTGCGCAGGGTTTCGGCGTCCATGCGGCCATCGCGCGGAGCTTCGGCTACAAGCTCAGCGTCCACTCCGGTTCGGACAAGTTCTCCGTCTTTCCGGCGGTCGCCGCGGCGGCGCAGGGGCGCTTTCACCTCAAAACAGCGGGGACGAACTGGCTCTGCGCCATGCGCGTCGTCGCCGAGGCGCAGCCCGCGCTGTACCGGGAGATCCACGCCTTCGCGCTCGCGCATTTCAGCGAGGCGCAGAAGTATTACAAGGTCACGACAGACCTGTCGAAAATTCCGCCGCTGGACAGCCTTTCGGACGGCGCGCTGCCGTCGCTTTTCGACCAGAACGACTGCCGCCAGCTCATTCACATCACCTACGGCCTGATTTTGCAGGCCAAAACAACGGACGGCGCCTATCGCTTCCGCGACCGGCTCTACGCCTGCTGGCGGGAAAACCGCGCCGACTACGCCAAGGCGCTGCGGGCGCACATCGGCCGCCACCTCGCCTTGCTCTGCGGCGAGGATACCGTGCGCGGATAGCCGTTGCCGGCGCCCCGTATCTCCACGCACGCCGTGCGCCACCGGCGGTATCCGCCTGCGGGCGGCCGGCGGCCTTGATGCGGGCGCGTCCGGCCGTGTCCCGCCTCTTCGCATGGATGCGCGCGGTAAATCGCCGCGGATTACTTCGCAGAAAAGAGGGCACGCTATGAAAAAGACCGTGATTCCCGGTACGCCGCTGTGCGTCTCGTCCGTCTGCCTCGGCACGGCGAAATTCGGCGCGCAGACCGATGAAAAAAGCGCGCACCGCCTGCTGGACGCCTTTTACGACGGCGGCGGACGTATGCTCGACACCGCCAACGTCTACGGCCGCGGCGTCGACGGGACGAATCTGAGCGAGCGGATTGTCGGCCGCTGGCTTCGGCGCGGCGGACACAGCGGCATGATCGTCGCCACCAAGGGCGGCCATTACGATTTTCAGACGCCGGAGCGCTCGCGCGTGACGCGCGCCGACGTCTTTGCCGACGTTGAAGAGAGCCTGCGCGCGCTGGGCGTCGCCTCTATTGATTTATATTGGCTGCACCGCGACAACCCGGAACTGCCCGCCGGCGAGATCGTCGAATTCTGCGAGGAGCTGGCGCGCGCGGGCAAGATCCGCTGCTACGGCGCTTCCAACTGGACGCTGCCGCGCCTCAAAGAGGCGCAGGCTTATGCCGCCGCGCACGGCTGCGCCGGCTTCTGCGCGGTGTCAAACCGGTTCTCGCTCGCCGAAGTGCCCTCCGACGGGCGCGCCGACGCCGCGGGGCTGGTGACGACGGACGCGGCCTACTACCGCTTTCACCGCGAGAGCGGCTTTCCGCTCGTGCCGTATTCGGCGCTGGCGTTCGGGTTCTTTGAAAAGCTGCGCCGCGCCGGAGCAGCCGTTTTGAACGGCCGCCTCGCCGTTGAAAACCGCGCCGGGCTTTCCGAACCGGCGTGGCAAACGCTCGACACGCCGGCCAACGCGCGGCGCTATGAGCTGCTGCTGGCGATTGCTGCGGAGACGGGGCTGACGATGACCGATCTGGCCGTCGCCTATCACACCTCGCAGCCGTTTACGGACATTCCCGTCGTCGCCGTCAGCGATGAGGCGCAGCTCGGCGAGCTGCTCCGCGCCGCGTCTGCGACGCTGGACGGCCGTACGCTGGACCGGCTCGACGAGGCGTAACCGGGGCCGGGCCTTTTGCCTCCGCTCAAATCCCGTAGCGGAGCCGGCTCCCTGCGGCGCGTCCCCTGAATGACAGGTTTTTGGAATTTTATAGGTGTCTGACACGCGGTCAGGAAAGGAGAAACTATGGGTGAAACAAAAAAAATCCCCCCGCGCAGCGAGGTTGACAAGCGCTTTACCTGGGCGACCGAGGATCTGTTTCCCAGCGATGAGGCTTGGGGGCAGGCGCTGGCCGCGCTGAGCGACATGCCGCAGCGGCTGGAATCCTACCGCGGCCGGCTCGGCGCTTCGGGTGCTGCGCTGCTGGAATATCTGCGCCTCGGCGACGAGCTGAGCCTCAGCCTGAACCGGCTCGCCAACTACGCCTTCCGCAAGGCCGACGAGGACACGGCCGTCGGCAAATATCAGGAGATGCGCGGCAAGGTCATCAGCCTCGACGTCGCCATCAGCGCCGCTTCGGCGTTTGACACGCCGGAGATCCTCGCCATTTCCGACGAAGCGCTCGACCGCTTTTACGCGGAAACGCCGGGACTGGAGCTCTACCGCCGCGCGCTCGATAAAATCCGCGCCCGCCGCGACCACGTGCTCTCCGACGCCGAGGAAAAGCTTTTGGCCTCGGCCGGCGAAATGGCGGAATCGCCCGAGCACATCGGCTCGATGTTCCGCGACGCCGACCTGAAATTTCCCGACGCGGTCGATCAAAACGGAGAAACGCATCAGGTGACGCAGGGCTCCTACATCCCGCTCATGCAGGGCGGCGACCGCGCGCTCCGGAAATCGGCGTTTGAGTCGATGTATCACACCTTTGAGGGCTTTAAGAACACCACGGCGGCGTTTTTGGACGCGCAGATGAAGCAGCTGATCTTTTTCTCCCGCGCCCGCAGATACGGCAGCGCGCTCGAAGCGGCGCTGAACGGCACCGAGGTGCCGGTTTCGGTCTATCACAACCTCATTCAAACCGTCAGCGACAACATGGAATACATGCACCGCTACGTCCGGCTGCGCAAAAAGCTCATGGGCGTCGACGAGCTGCACATGTACGATCTCTATGCAGAGCTCGTGGCCGACGCCGATTCAAAGATCTCCTATGAGCAGGCGCAGGCCGCCGTGCTCGACGGGCTCGCCCCGCTCGGCGGCGCCTACCGCGCCGTGCTGGAAGAAGGGTTTTCCAGCCGTTGGATCGACGTCTATGAAAACGAGGGCAAGCGCAGCGGCGCTTATTCCTCCGGCGGCATTCCGCACCCGTATGTGCTGCTCAACCACAAGGATACGCTCGACTCGCAGTTCACGCTCGCGCATGAGATGGGCCACGCGCTGCACAGCTATTTCTCGATCAAAAACCAGCCGACCGTCTACTCCGACTACGTCATCTTCGTCGCCGAGGTCGCCTCGACCTGCAACGAGGTGCTTTTGATGCGCTATCTGCTCAACCGCACGTCGGACAAGCGGCAGCGCGCCTATCTGATCAACTATTTCCTCGAACAGTTCCGCGGCACGCTGTACCGCCAGACGATGTTCGCGGAGTTTGAGCTGATGATGAGCCGCCGCGCCGAGGCCGGCGAAAGCCTGACCGCCGAGGCGCTCTGCGAGATGTATTATGAGCTGAACAAAAAATACTACGGCGACGCGATCTGCGTCGACCGGGAAATCGCGATGGAATGGGCGAGAATCCCCCATTTCTTCTATGATTTCTACGTTTTCCAGTATGCAACCGGCTTTTCCGCCGCCGTCGCCATCGCCAACCGCATTCTCTCCGAGGGCCAGCCCGCGGTCGACGCGTATCTGAAATTTCTGAGCAGCGGCAGCACGGCCGACCCGATCTCCCTGCTGAAAATCGCCGGCGTCGATATGACTACGCCCGAGCCGATCACCGACGCGCTGAAACTGTTCGGCGAGCTGATCGACGAGATGGAGGCGCTCTGCGGCGAATAGACGCGGCGTTTGAGCTTCAAAGGGCTGTGAAGCCGGCCCGCAGAAAGGAAAAATCGTTATGAACCACATTGAGCGCTTTCAATCCATATACAAACGGGAGATCAAACGCGAGGGCGCCGACCGCCTGCTTGATTTTCTGTGCTCCAAGGCCTCCGACTTTTTGACCGCGCCCGCGAGCACGCGCTTTCACGGCTCGCATAAGGGCGGGCTTTTGGAGCACAGCCTCAACGTCTACGACTGTCTGACCGACTATCTCGCCCGCGAGCGCGTCAAAACGCGCTACGGCATGGCGGTCAGCGCCGAGTCGGCGGCGATCGTCTCTCTGCTGCACGATCTCTGCAAGGTCAACTGCTACAAGGAGGGAAAGCGCAAGGTGCGCGACGCATCCGGCGACTGGCAGACCGTGGCGGTCTACGAATTTGAGGACAGGCTCCCCTACGGCCACGGGGAAAAATCGGTTCTGCTGATCTCGGACTATATGAAGCTGACCCGCGAGGAGGCTTTCGCCATCCGCTACCACATGGGCTTCACAGGCCCCGAGGACAACCGCACCATCGGCGCGGTGTTCGAGCTCTATCCCCTGGCGCTGGCGCTGTTTACCGCCGACATGGAGGCGACCTTCTGCGTCGAAAAGGGACAGCTTCAATAGTCAACGCCGCCGGCGCGGCATCCGCCTGAAAGCTTCCGCAGACAAAACCGGTTTCGGCCAAACCGGGTCTCTATCGCGGCATAGCTGCGGCCGGAGCGTTTTTTGAACCGCCCGCCGGCCGGCGGGCGGCTTTTTTCCTGTTGCGGCCGCCATCCCGGCGGTGTCCGCCGCAGTTGACAAAAGCCGCAAAACATGTTAAACTACTGCGCACAGCCTGCAAAAATATACGGCTTATGATACGAGGAGGAACAGATATGAGCGAAAAAACGAATCTCCGTCCGGAAAAAGCGGATTCGGCTGCCGCGCCGCTTTCGCGCCATCAGGAACAGGCGCGCGCGCTTTTTCTCGGCGACTTTAACTGCGCGCAGGCGGTCTTTGCCGCCTTCAACGACGTGACGGGGCTTGACGCGGAGACGGCGATGAAGCTCTCGTCGTCCTTCGGCGGCGGCATGGGGCGGATGCGCGAGGTCTGCGGCGCGGTTTCGGCCATGTTCATGGTCGCCGGCCTGCTGTACGGCTATTCCGACCCGGCCGACGCCGAGGCCAAAGCGGCGCACTACGCGTTGATTCAGCAGCTCGCCGCCCAGTTTCGGGAACAGCACGGGACGATTCTGTGCCGCGATCTGCTTGCGGCGGTGGAGACGGACGCCTCGCCAAACCCGACGCCGCGCACAGACGATTATTATCAGACGCGCCCGTGCCTGAAATTCGTCGAGGACGCGGCCGGCCTGATCGACCGGCTGATCGCGGAAAAAAGCGCGGCGGCTGACGCGGCGAAGGCCCGATAACGCCGCGCCCATTCGTCCGCAGTCTCCGATGCGCCGCCGCGCGGCGCATCGAACAGGAAATCCCCGCG